>Ga0222713_10004101_pt1 | contig 14721 bp, 11 predicted proteins | sample C33_649DmetaG_FD_165061 | JGI IMG/M metagenome (GOLD analysis project Ga0222713, IMG submission 165061) | Estuarine water microbial communities from San Francisco Bay, California, United States - C33_649D | ecosystem: Environmental > Aquatic > Marine > Unclassified | place: USA: California...
GAAAATGCCTCAATTATTCCTTGGATGACTTTAATAGCAGCGGTACACGTTCTGATAGCCTATAAAAATTCAGGCCATTCCTATTTTACTGCTACTTTCTTGGTTCTAATTAGCTTTGTTCTGGTACTGTATGCATCTTTTTTAACCAGAAGCGGTATTCTTGGTGAAACATCCGTTCATGCGTTCACCGATCTTGGAATGTTCTGGCATCTTGTTTTATATGTATTGACCTTTTTGTTCCTTTCTGTAATATTTCTGGTTATTCGTTGGAAAGAACTTCCGATTACTAAAAAGGATGAAGAAACATACTCTAGAGAGTTTTGGCTTTTTATTGGTGCTTTAGTTATTTCAATTGCTTGCCTTCAGATTTTGGCAACCACCTCAGTTCCGGTATTTAACGCCATTTTTGGAACGGAGATAGCTCCTCCTGCAAATGTAATTGCTCATTACAATAAATGGCAGGTTCCATTTGCGGTAGTTATCGCATTTATTTCAGCATTCTCACAATTCCTAAAATATAAGAAAACAGAACCCAAGAAATTTTTTGTAAGCATTTCTGTATCTCTACTATTCTCATTATTTATTACTGCTGGAGCGGTTTACATCATGAATATCTATACCAATGTGATGTATATTATTCTTACCTATGCTTCTGTGTTCTCAATTATTGCAAATGCCAGAATACTTGGAGATGCATTTAAAGGGAAATGGCGATTGGCAGGATCTGCAGTAGCTCATATTGGTTTTGCCATGTTATTGGTTGGGGCATTGGTTGCAGCCGCCACTAATAAAATAGTTTCAATTAATAATACAGGTATTGGCTTTGGTGATGAATTTGCAAAGAGTAATAATCCTCGTGAAAATATAATTCTTTACAAGGATGAGCCGGTTAAAATGGACAGGTACACAGTTACCTATCTTGGCGATTCTGTTGAAGGAGTAAATACGTATTACAGAATCAATTACAAGGTTATTGACGAAGAAACCGGGAAGACAAAAGAGAACTTTACTTTATATCCCAATGCTCAGCAAAATACTAAGATGAGGCAGATTATCGCATCTCCGGATACAAAGCACTATTTATTCCATGATATTTATACGCATGTAAGCAGTGTGCCTTTAAAGGAAGAAGATCATGAGGAACATGATGGTCATTCTGATGATGAAAGCTATGAAAAGCCACTTACTTATGAGATCAATGTTGGCGATACGGTCAGATTTAGAGAGGGATATATTCTTGTTAAAGGGATTAACCGCGATGCCCAGATTCAAAATATTCCTTTAGGTGAAAGGGATATTGCTATTGGCTTGCAGTTAGAAGTGAATGCTGATGGTAAAGTATATCCATCCGAACCGGTTTATCTGCTCAAAGACGGTTCAAAATTTGATTTCGGTAAAAAAGTTGATGAAAAAGGGTTGAAATTTCGTTTTACTAATGTCTTCCCTGACAAAAATAAGTTAGAGCTAATGGTTTACCAAAAGCCTAAGCCTGAAAAAACATGGGTGGTGTTAAAAGCAATTGAGTTCCCTTATATTAATTTATTCTGGGGCGGTACGATTATTATGGTTATTGGATTTTTATTATCCATTTTTAGAAGAAATAAGGAGATTAAGGAAGCCTGATGAATATAGTATTACTAGGTAGTGGCAATGTAGCTACCCAACTGGGCCGGGCATTTAAAATGGCAGGGCAGAATATTGTTCAGGTGTGGAGCAGAAATATTGATCATGCTCGTGAATTGGCAGATAACTTAGCCTCAGAGCCTATTTCTGATCTCTTTGATTTAGATACTAATGCTGATCTCTATATAATTGCTGTTAAAGATGAAGCCATAAAGCAGCTGGCTCATGAATTAAAGGTTGGCGACAAGCTCATCGTTCATACTTCCGGAACTACTGGTATTGATGCTTTGGAAGGTTCCTCCTCTAAAATTGGTGTTATTTATCCTTTGCAGACCTTTTCAAAGGTTAAATCAATTGATTTTAGGCAAATTCCAATTGCCATTGAAGGTAACACTCCTGAGGTAGCATCAATTATTCATGCTATTGCAGATCGGTTATCTGAAAAAGTTTTTGAATTAAGGTCTGAACAGAGGAAAGTACTGCACGTTGCTGCAGTATTTGCATGTAACTTTACTAATCATCTTTTTTCATTATCTCAGGAATTACTGATTGGGCAAAATCTTGATTTTGATCTTTTGCTACCGTTAATCAATGAAACTGCCAGTAAAGTTCAGTTAAATGATCCGATCACGATGCAAACTGGCCCTGCAATACGTGGAGATCAGTCAACAATCGATATCCATCTTGATTTGCTGTCTGGAAAACCTGAGCTGAAAGAGCTCTATCAAAAATTAAGTCAAAGCATAGTCAATTTACAAGAGCGATCCTAAGGCTGAATTTAAAATGCTATTTTTACGACAATGAACATTTTTAAGTTAACAATCAATTTCGAGGAAACTGCAAAGTCATCTTTAGAGTTACCCATCGCTGAGGGTGAATCGGTTTTAGATGTCTGTCTTGATAATGGGATAGAATTACAACACAATTGTGGAGGAGTTTGCGGATGCAGTACTTGTCAAGTTTATGTTAATTCAGGTATGGATTTTCTTCAGGAAATATCAGATAAAGAAGAAGATTTTATTGACCGGGCAATAAACCCACGTATAAATTCACGTTTAGGTTGTCAGTGTGTAGTTATTGACGGTAATATTGAAGTAACACTTCCTGATCAGCATCAATTTTTAGGACATTAATAAAGTTTACAAATGGCAAACGACAAATTTGAATTACCAATTCACTGGAAAGACCACGAAGATATTGCTATGGGACTATATGAAAAGTTCGGCGATGATTTTGGTGAATCCCAGATCTATAGAATACGATTTACGGATCTTCTGGAGTGGATATTAAGTCTGCCTAATTTTGAAGGTACCCGCGAAGAAAGTAACGAAGGTCATTTGGAACAGATTCAATCTGCATGGGTTTACGAATGGCGCGATAATCAATAGGAAATCGGAAGTCGGAGGTCGGAAGTCGGAAGTCAGAAGTCGGAGGTCGGAAGTCTGAAGTCGGAAATCCTCATACCTCAGTCCTCATACTTCATACCTCATACCTCAGTCCTCAGTCCTCATACTTCATACCTCAGTCCTCATACCTCAGTCCCCACACCCCATGTTTCTCGAAAAACTCAACCATATAAAAGCAATAATTCTGGATGTAGATGGAGTGCTTACCAATGGCATGTTGCTCCTTACTGAATCTGGAGAGCAGCTCAGACAATTTAATATTAAGGATGGCTATGCCTTGCAGCTAGCAGTAAAAAAGGGAATTAAGGTAGCGGCTCTTTCTGGTGCGCGTTCAAAAGGTGTTGAATATCGTTTAAAGGGATTGGGAATCCAGGATATTTTTTTGGGACTTGACTCAAAGCTTGAAGTTTATTCTAATTACCTCATTCAGAATGACCTTAGTCCTGATCAGGTATTATTTATGGGTGACGATATTCCCGATCTACAGGTTATGAAACTTGCTGGTCTTGCCGCTTGTCCCCTAGATGCCGCAGAAGAAATAAAATCAATTTCACATTATATTTCTTCAAAAAATGGAGGAGAAGGATGTGTAAGAGATATCGTTGAGAAGGTTTTAAAGATCCAGAACTTATGGACCGATGTAGATCCTTCTGCTAATGATGCCCATTCAGGAAGAAAATAATAAAATACTTATTTTTTTTGAATGAGGAGCAAAAAATGCTTATCAAGCCATTATAGAAGAACGTCAGATTAGAATGAGATTAATTAAACTTATATTTTATAAATTGAAAAGCGGCTTCTGGCCGCTTTTCTTATTTTTACTGAAATTTTAAAACGATGATTAAAAAATTCCCTCCTATAATACTGGCTTCTAAGTCGCCACGCAGACAGGAATTGCTAAAACTTATGGGAATTGATTTCACTGTTGTACTAAAGGATGTTGATGAAAGTTATCCTTCCAATTTATCACCTTCAGAGATAGCAGTTCATATTTCAGAAAAAAAAATCAGAGCATTTGATGAAGAGATAAAGGATGAGATCGTTATTACAGCCGATACAATCGTTTTACTTGAAGGGAAAATTTTGGGTAAACCTGAAAATACAGATCATGCTTTTGAAATTCTTTCAGATTTGTCGGGCAAGAGGCATGAAGTTATTACTGCAGTAAGCTTGCTTAAAGATCATCAGATTAAAAGCTTTTTCGAAGTATCGGAAGTATTCTTCAAACCCATTAATTCTGAGCAGATCCGATATTATATTTCAAATTATCATCCAATGGATAAGGCAGGTGCTTATGGCATTCAAGAATGGATTGGACTTATTGCTATTGATAAGATTATTGGCTCCTACACTAATATTATGGGACTACCAACTCATCGTTTATATCAAGAATTATGCAAGTTTGTTGATTGATCTTTTTCGAGGTCACTCAATCAATCATTTCAAATAATACTCCTTCTTTCAGGGAGTATGTTGAAAGTTTTAGACCCTTGAACGGATACAGATTAAGTACATAGCCCGTTAATAATGTTGCTACAACAATCATATCGACTCTTACCGCTGGAATTCCAGCAGTCACAGCCCGTTCTTCATGATTGCTTCCAATGATGAATTTTGATATTTTTTCAAATTGATCAAGATCAATATTGAATTCCGCGTTTTTAAATCCACGTTTAAAGTCCGGGTCGAGCATATTTGCAAATGTTTCAAATGCACCTGCCGAACCTATCAGTTGTTTGGGTTTGTGAATACCCAATTGAGTATTCAGATCATTAAGTACTGAATTCAGGTAGAAATGAAGTTCACTTATATTCGCTTCTGAAATTGGGTCTGATTGGTGAAACTGGTCCATAAGCCTGGCAGCACCGATGTCGAAGCTTTTTTTCCAGAATATTTGATCTTGATCGCAAATGATAAATTCAACACTTCCACCGCCAATATCCATGATCAAACTGGTTTGGTCTTTCATGTTGATTGCCGCGCGAACTCCAGAAAAGATCAATTCTGCTTCTCTGTTTCCATCAATTATTTCAATCGTTATTCCGGTTTCTTTTACTATTTTTTCGGTAAAAGTTTTGCTATTTGAAGCAGATCGTAAAGCAGATGTTGCAAAAGCTTTAATCTGAAATACTCCATAATGATCAATGGAAGTCTTAAACTGTTTGATGGCAGAAATTCCACGATCAAACGCAGAAGCATTGATCATGCCATCTTTCATACCTCCTTCGCCAAGTTTCACTGCAATAGTTTCTTGGAAGATAATCTGTGGAATATTTTCATTTATTTCTGCAATCAGCAAATGAAAGGTATTGGTACCCAGATCGATGATGGCAATGGAGCTCATTGGTGTGTTTAAGTTGTAGGTTGTAGGTTATAGGTTGTAAGTTATAGGTTATAAGTATTAAGTTATAAGTTATAGGTTATAAGTTATAGGTTATAAGTTGTAAGTTATAGGTTATAAGTTATAGGTTATAAGTATTAAGTTATAGGTTATAGGTGGATTTTGCTTTTTGCTTTCAGCTTTTTGCTTTCAGCTTTCCCCCCCCCAAAAAAAAACCTTATTCCTTATACATAAACCATTTACCCAACTCCTTAAAACTCACCTTTTTTCCATACATCAGTATGCCAACCCGGTAAATACGCGATGCTACCCATGTAGTAAATATAAATCCGCCGATCAAAAGGAAAATGGATAGGGCGAGTTCCCAATTTGGTACCCCGAATGGCAATCTAACCATCATGGCAATAGGTGAAGTAAAAGGAATGATACTAAGCCAGAATGATAAACTGCTGTCTGGATTGTTAACTATAAAACTAAATGACATGATATAGGTAAATAATAGGGGCAGGGTAATGGGCAGCATAAATTGCTGTGTTTCTGTATCGCTTTCAACCGCTGACCCAACTGCTGCAAAAAGAGCGGAATAAAGCATGTAGCCGCCAAAGAAAAATATAATGAAAACGGGTAGTATATAAGTCCATTGAACAGTTTGAACTGCCTTGACAATATCCATACCCGGCCCATTAGTTGCAACGGCCTCTGCCTGCTTGCCCATAGGCATTTCTGATTTTACCTGCTCAACTTTGTCCTTAAATAGTATAGTGGTAGCAACAGTCATTAAGCTCGCAGAAAGTACAATCCACAGCATAAATTGAGTTAAGCCAACTAAGCCAATTCCAATGATCTTACCCATCATCAGCTGGAATGGTTTTACAGATGAAATTACTACCTCAACAATTCTGCTTGTCTTTTCTTCAATTATACCTCTCATAACTTGTATGCCATAAATAAATAGCGACATATAAATCAAAATTGCAGCAGCAAAGCCAACTGCCATAGCAGCCCCTGAACTACTGTCTTTCTCCCCTTCAATCGTTAGTTCTTTAGATACAACAGATAAATTAGGCTTAATTTTATCAAGGGTTTCTGAGTCAATGCCAGCATCTTTCAATAGCTTGATGCGCATTTGGTCGTTTAACTGCCTTTCTATGCTGCTAATAACAGATAAACCGGCTTTTTTCTGTGCAAACATCTCAATACTTCCTCCGGTACTGATATTTTTTGGGATATAAAGCACGAATGCATCTTCGTTATTGATCACCTTCTTTTTTGCTTCAGTTAATGATAATTCAGAAATCTCGAAATTTACAGCCTTTTTATCATCAAATGCCCTTTCAAATATTCCGCTTTCATCTATTACCTCTACGGTTGGGATATTATCTCCTCCATTCATTGATAAAGCAAATATCAGGGCATACATTCCAATGATAAGCATCGGAACAAGGAAGGTCATGATCAGGAACGACTTCTTTTTAACCCTGCTGAAATATTCTCTCTTTATTATTAGTAGCGTTTTGTTCATGATGTGGATTTAATTTTTTACGTTCTGAATAAAGATGTCGTTCATACTTGGAATGATCTCCGAAAGTTCAGTGATCTGCACTTGAGGGATTAAAAAATTAAGCAGGTCGTTCACCGAAAATTTCGGATCAATCAGAATAGTCAAATGCGTGATGCCATCCTCAATCTTTTCATTATTGATGCTGAACATTTGATTTGTAGGAGTATTTAACTTTCCTGTAAATGCGATGCGGTAGCTATTATTTCGGTATAAGTTGCGGATATCTTTAACTTTTCCATCCAATATTTTTTTCGATTTATGAATTAATGCAATACTGTCACATAACTGTTCAACAGACTCCATTCTGTGCGTAGAAAAGATGATGGTAGCCCCCTTACTATTCAATTCAAGTATTTCATTGGTAATAAGTTGAGCATTTACCGGATCAAAACCAGAGAAGGGCTCATCTAGAATGATCAGCTTAGGATCATGAACTACAGTGGCAATAAATTGTACTTTTTGTTGCATCCCTTTACTCAAATCCTCCACTTTCTTGTTCCACCAGCTCTGGATTTCCATTTTTTGAAACCAAAATTTAATTCTTGCTGTGGCATCCGATTTTGAAAGTCCTTTGAGCTGTGCTAGATAAAGCATTTGCTCACCTATTTCCATTTTCTTATACAATCCACGCTCTTCGGGAAGATACCCAATCGTAGATACGTGTGATGGATTTAGTTTCTCCCCATTTAAAAATATTTCTCCATGATCTGGGGCAGTGATTTGATTAATGATACGAATAAGTGAGGTCTTGCCTGCGCCATTCGGACCTAAGAGCCCGAATATAGACCCTTTTTCTACCTCTATAGAAACATTATCTAAAGCACGATGATTGGCATATTGCTTAACTATATTCCGGATACTCAGCATTTTTTTTGATTGATTTTTGATTGAATTTTAGATAGTAGTTTTAATGCTTTGTTACAATTTTTTGTTTAAAAATACGTCAAACAAACCAATAAGATCAGTCATTTTAATTTTGTTAATCAGAATGGAACACAGTACGAGTTTTGAATAATGCTTGCTCAATCTTGTCAGGTTTTTTCATTCCGATCGGGGTCATAATATTTTCCGAATCGATTTTGCTTTTGTAGTAATTGAATATTTTTTTTCGAGTTTCAGCTCAGTAGGATCATATTTTAAACAGGAATTTATATCTTTAAAATAACTATTGTACTATGAAGCTGTTCTATTCAAAAAAACTCATTATAATAGCTTCGCTACTAATTATAGTAGCGCTGTTATATAAATTAGCAATACCTGCTCCTGAGGTTGATTATAATACTCAGGTTAAACCTATCATCAATAAAAAGTGTATTGCATGCCATGGTGGTGTGAAGCAGGAAGCAGGATTCAGCTTGTTGTTTCAGGAAGAAGCACTCGGGAAAACTGAATCGGGAAAGCCTGCAATACTTCCAGGAAATCCAGATGAAAGCGAACTTATCAAACGAATAACACATACTGATCCAAATGAAAGGATGCCTTATAAGCATGAAGCACTTTCAAAGGACGAAATAACTATTTTACGTCAATGGATTAAGGAAGGAGCAAAATGGGGCGAGCACTGGGCTTATATACCTGTTAAAAAACAGGATGTTCCTGATTACTCAAATAAATGGATAAAGAATGATGTAGATCAGTTTGTTTATCAAAAATTGGAGGAAGAAAAGCTAAAGCCTTCAAATGAAGCTGATAAACCAACATTGCTCCGTAGACTTAGCCTAGATCTTATAGGTATGCCTGCTTCAGAACAAATTGCAACAAAATATCTCAAAGATAATTCTGAAAAGGCCTATGAAAACCTTGTTAATGATCTGCTTGCATCTTCACGCTATGGCGAAAGGTGGACCAGCTTATGGCTAGATCTTGCCCGATTTGCAGATACCAGGGGTTATGAAGCAGATCGTGCACGAAATATTTGGAAATACCGCGATTGGCTCATTCATGCATTTAATTCGGATAAGCCATATAACGATTTTTTAATTGAGCAGCTTGCCGGTGATCTGATGCCAGACCCGGATGATGCAAAATATATAGCTACTGCATTTCATCGTAATACCATGACCAACGATGAAGGAGGTACAGACAATGAAGAATTCAGGACTGCTGCGGTAATGGATAGGGTAAATACTACCTGGACCGCAGTAATGGGTACAAGTTTTAACTGCGTTCAATGCCACAGTCACCCGTATGATCCATTTAAAAGCGATGAATATTATAAATTCCTTGCCTTTTTTAACAATAGTCGTGACGAAGATACCCAGTCTGAATATCCGGTGTTGCGCCAGTATAATACTGCGGATAGTACAAAGTTCAATCAATTGATCGGATGGTTAAAAAATAATGTTTCGGAGGCGGCAGCAAAAAAATATCAGGTCTTTTTAAAAACATGGCAGCCAACAATAAATTCTCTGCAATGTGATCAATTTGTAAATGGAGCTTTGATCAGTAGTTGGTATGCTGGCTTACGCAATAAAGGAACTTGTCGATTAAAAAATGTAGTTCTGGAAAATAAAAACCAGCTCATGTTTCGCTATAATAGTAAAATTGATGCTGGAAAATGGTTTATTTACTTGGATAGCTTAAATGGACAATTGGTAAAAACAATTCCATTGTCTAATACAAATGGCGAATGGAAGGTAGTAAGTACTGCCTTTCCTAATGTAAAGGGGAAACATAATCTATATTTTAAATATTATAGCCCCGCCCTAAAAACCCTTGACGAAACTGGTGTTCAGTTTGAATGGTTTCAATTTGACCAGACTTTTCCTGGCAAAGGCAAACCAGGATATGAAATAGCCTATAAGGACTTTAATTATTTGATGCAGGCCAAAGTAGATGCTACTCCAATCATGTTTGAAAATAATAAGGAACAATACAGAGCTACCCATGTTTTTGTAAGAGGAAACTGGATGGTTAAAGGCAAGGTAGTTCAAGCTGATGTCCCTGAAATAATGAATCCATTGCCACCCAATGTGCCTAGAAACAGGTTGGGAATGGCTTTATGGTTAACGGATAAGAAAAATCCTTTAGTTGCCCGAACAATGGTGAACCGTTTATGGGAACAGCTATTTGGATATGGATTAGCTGAGACATTGGAGGATCTTGGAACACAAGGTATTTCACCAACTCATAAAGAATTGCTCGATCATCTTTCATATAAATTCATGAATGAATATAATTGGAGTATCAAGCGTTTATTAAAAGATATCGTTTCATCAGCAACCTACAGGCAAGATTCTAAAGTGAATGAGGAGCTGATCAAAAAAGATCCGAACAATAAATTTTATGCTAGAGGGTCGAGGATAAGATTATCAGCTGAGCAGTTGAGAGATCAGGGGCTAGAGGTCAGTAACCTGCTGAGTGAAAAAATGTATGGTAAAAGTGTAATGCCCTTTCAACCGACAGGAATTTGGCGTTCTCCTTACAATGGCGATGTTTGGAAGATGAGTGAGAATGAAGATCAATTTAGAAGAGCACTTTATACTTATTTAAAAAGAACAGCACCTTATCCATCCATGATGACATTTGACGGAGGTGCCAGAGAAGTCTGTATCCCACGTAGAATAAGAACCAATACTCCTTTACAGGCATTAACCTCATTAAATGATTCTACTTCTCATGTTATTGCAAGAAACCTGGCTTTCCGGATGCAAAAAATAGGAGGTAAGGAAGCGGGTAAGCAGATTCAAAAAGGTTATGAAATGATGATGTATAAACCTATTTCACCGATCAGGCAAAAAGCACTTGTTGATTTGTATGCTACAGCACTGAATAAATTTAAAAAGGATAAAAAGGCTATGCACGCAATTGTTGGTTTGAAAGAACTAGAAAAAGGTAGCAATGCCGAAACAGCAGCAATGGTAATCGTTGCAGGAGCCATGTTGAACATGGACGAGTGGCTAAATAAAAATTAGATCTAAACGTGCTCTTTAATTCAGTGTAAAAAAGCGCAATTAGAGAATGATGTAGATATTAACATAATGTTATTTTTTGGATGACGCGAAAATATTTTGATAATGAAGAATGAAATACTGATTCAACGATTGTTAAAGGAAGCAGAGCATACTGCACTGCAACAGCATACAAGGCGACATTTCTTAAAGGAAAGCGCCATGGGATTTGGAGCTTTGGCATTAGGTTCGTTGTTGGGTAGCTGTGGAACCAACTCGTCTGATGCTTCTGGCAGTTTGTTTGATGCGTCTAACCCCTTGGCACCGCGCTCGCCGATGTTCCCTGGTAAAGCAAAATCTGTCATTTATTTACACATGGCAGGCGCACCTTCCCAGTTGGAGTTATTCAGTTATAAGCCTGAATTAGCCAAGTTAGATGGTCAGGATTGTCCGCAATCATTACTGGAAGGTAAAAAATTTGCATTCATTCGCGGTGTTCCTAAAATGCTAGGGCCACAAGCAAAATTTAAACAATATGGCCAGAGCGGCCTATGGTTATCTGATAACTTACCTCATCTTTCTACTATAGCAGATGATATAGCGATGCTCAATGCAGTTACAACTGATCAGTTTAATCATGCACCAGCTCAGTTATTAATGCAAACTGGTTCAGCTAGATTAGGCAGACCCAGCATCGGATCATGGGTTACTTATGGTATGGGATCTGAAAATAAAAATTTACCGGGCTTTGTTGTTTTAACTTCCGGTGGTAATAATCCGGATGCTGGCAAAAGCGTTTGGGGCAGTGGATTTTTACCCAGTGTGTATCAGGGAGTGCAGTGCAGGGGAGAGGGCGATCCGGTATTATTCATTAAAGATCCTGATGGGATGGATAGAGACTTGCGTAAAGCTTCAATAGATGCCATCAATAAAATAAATCATGACCAGTACGAAGAATATCAGGATCCTGAAATACTTTCTCGTATTGCGCAATATGAGATGGCCTATAAGATGCAAATATCAGTACCTGAGGTTATGAATATCAATGATGAGCCAGCCTATATTCATGAGATGTACGGAACAGAGCCAGGTAAAACCAGTTTCGCAAACAATATATTGCTAGCAAGAAAACTCGTTGAAAAGGGTGTACGCTATATTCAGCTTTTTGATTGGGGCTGGGATACTCATGGAAATTCTGCTAGTGGCTCAGTAGATATTGGTTTAGTTAATAAATGTCGGGGTGTAGATAAGGCGATAACGGCATTAATTCTGGATCTGAAGCAAAGAGGATTATTGGATGAAACGCTGATTGTTTGGGGTGCTGAATTTGGTAGAACACCCATGCAGGAAAATCGCGAAGGTAAAGATATGCCTTATAAAGGCAGAGATCATCATGCAGGAGCATTCAATATGTGGATGGCAGGTGGAGGAATTAAAGGTGGTACTTCTTATGGTGAAACTGATGAGATTGGCTATGATATTGTAAGTGGAAAAACAGAAGCTTTTGATATTCAGGCCACTATATTAAATCAATTGGGCTTTGATCATGAAAAATTAACCTATGAATCACAGGGTCGTCCATTCCGTTTAACGGATGTAGGAGGAAAAGTGATAACAGATATAATTTCTTAAAAATTCAGCTCAGCTCGATAAAATTACATGAAACAAGATAGAAGAGAATTCATAAAAACATCAGCGGCCGGCTCTGCTGCATTATTATTATCGTCGATGGAAACATTTGGTAATCAGCCTTTACCCATTCACGAGACTAATAAAAATTATGCATTAAAGATATTAGCTACCAGCTGGGGTTTCCAAGGAACCATGGATGAGTTTTGTGCTAAAGTGAAAAAGGAAGGTTATGACGGTATAGAGTTATGGTGGCCTACAAATAATAAAAAGGCTCAAGATGATCTATTTGCTGCATTGAAAAAATATGATCTTGCAATCGGTTTCTTATGTGGTGGATCCCAATCAAATCCACAGGAGCATCTTGAATTTTACAAGAAAATGATTGATGCGGCAGCCAGACAAAATATCCAGAGACCACTCTATATTAACAACCATTCGGGAAGAGATCATTTTAGTTTTGACGATAATAAAAAGTTCATAGAGCATACCCAAGCACTTGCAAAAGAAACTGGAATCCTGATCTGTCATGAAACTCACAGAGGTAGAATGCTATTTGCGGCTCATATTACCAGAAAGTTCATTGAGAGCTTCCCTGAACTGCGTTTAACATTAGATATATCTCATTGGTGCAATGTTCATGAAAGCTTATTAGCTGATCAACAAGAAACGGTTGAAATGGCATTGAGCAGAACAGATCATATTCATGCACGGATTGGACACCCGGAAGGTCCGCAGGTTAATGACCCACGTGCGCCAGAATGGGAGCCTGTAGTCAAGCAGCATTTTGAATGGTGGGATAAGATTGTAGAAAGAAAGAAGAAGAATGGAGAGTTAGTAACCATACTAACCGAATTTGGACCTCCTGATTATATGCCCACCTTGCCGTATACAAAACAGCCTTTAGGCGATCAATGGGCAATAAATGTGCACATGATGCATTTGCTCAGAAAAAGATATTCCTGATCCTTTATTTCAATTGAATGATTATTAGCGCTGTTATTTTAGAGAATATTACTGAATTTATTGGAAGGTTTCATCCTATTCTGGTTCACTTGCCTATTGGGGTGTTATTGCTTGCTGCACTTTTTCAATGGCTATCCCGAAAGGAGAAATATCAATCCTTATCTTCTGCAGTGAGCATTGCTTTATTCTGGGGAATGATCAGTGCAATATTATCCTGCATCAGTGGATATCTGCTGTCAAATTCAGGAGATTATGATGGTGATCTTATATCTAATCATAAATGGTTTGGAATTGCAGTGGCCAATATTTCCATTTTTGCTTACGGACTAAACAGAAGGAATAAGGATAATATTTGGGTCAGCGGATTAATGGTCTTGCTGATCATTATTACTGGGCACTTAGGCGGATCAATCACCCATGGCTCAGATTATCTCTTTAAAGCGTTTTCAAGCAATGATAATGATGCTAATACGGTAAAAAGGGTTCCTATACCTGATATTAATCAAGCTCTTGCCTACAATGATGTCATCAGGCCGATATTGACAGCAAAATGTTATAAATGCCACGGTCCGGATAAGCAAAAAGGCAAATTGAGATTGGATATGCCTGATCTGATCTTAAAAGGCGGAAAAGGGGGTCTTGTTCTTGTTGGCGGTAAAGTTGATGATAGTGAACTGATCAAAAGGATCCTTTTGGCAAAGGATAACGAAGATCATATGCCTCCAATAGAGCAGTCACAACTAACAAAATCTGAGCTGGAGCTACTGCATTGGTGGGTAAGCAGTGGTGCAGATTTCAATAAGAAGGTGAATGCACTCGTTCAAACAGATAAGATCAAGCCTGTATTATTAGCATTGCAATCAGAAGAAGTAAAGGAAGAACTTAAGATTTCGGATGTGCCTTCAGAATCTGTAGAGATTGCAGATCAGGCTTCAATCAAAAAAATACAGGAAAGAGGTATTGCTTTAACGGCTGTTGCTCAAAACAGCAATTATTTATCTGCGAATTTTGTGGCAGTTGAAGCTTTAACTGAAAAAGATTTACAACTATTGGATCCAATCGCAAAACAATTGATCTGGCTTAAATTAGGAGATTCACAACTGAATGATAAGATGCTTGCAAGTATTGCAGATCTATCTTCACTCACCCGTCTTTCGCTAGAGCGCACAGCAGTAAGTGATTTGGGAATTGCCCAATTGAAAAAGTTGGGTAAACTTCAATATCTTAATTTGATTGGAACTAAAGTAAGTATCAAGGGCTTAGAACAGTTAAAAGGCTTAAGTGAGCTCAAACAAATTTTCCTAT
>Ga0222713_10004103_pt1 | contig 14720 bp, 16 predicted proteins | sample C33_649DmetaG_FD_165061 | JGI IMG/M metagenome (GOLD analysis project Ga0222713, IMG submission 165061) | Estuarine water microbial communities from San Francisco Bay, California, United States - C33_649D | ecosystem: Environmental > Aquatic > Marine > Unclassified | place: USA: California...
GAATCCGCTGGCTAAACTGATACTGGAAGGACGCTTTGGGCCCAAGGATGTGGTCAGGGTCGATGCCAAAAAAGGCGGCATGACTTTCGAAAAAGCGGCAGCCGGAGTTGCCGTAGCCTGAAAATCATTCAAGTTGCTGGGGTTAGGGCTGATCAGTCAGGTTTTCCGGGAAACATCTGATGCAAGTTTCTGTTTTTCGGGCCTGACTGCAACCTCATCTGGTCAGCGTAAAAAATGTTGCCCGAGCCTGTTGACTTGAACTTTTGCGGGGCGTAAAACTGTAACCAGAGTCGCGCAGCACTGTGTGTCCGGTACCTGATGCGCAGCGTGTGGAATTCCGGGCGACCGTCCGGATACCGCCTGTTACGGTTGTGGCCGCAAGCCGCAGTCGGCGTGTTCTCCGGAGTGGTGTGATGCCATTCGTCAAAGGACGCCGCTCTTCGGTGGCGCCAGGCCGATACCCCGGCCAAAACAAAGCCCCGCACAGTCGGGGCTTTTCATTTCCTGATGCCGCTTCAGCGCAAGTGTAAGTGCCGTCGCCGGCGGTGTGCGGTGGTATCATGGCCCGCTTGATATGTGTCCTCGAAAAATCGGAGAAATAATTTGAAATCAATGACTTGTTTGTCACTTTCGGTGGTGGCGATCACTGCCGCATCCCTGGCAGGGACGGCCGCGGCGCAGAACTATCCCACCAAGACCGTGCGCATGGTGATCCCGTTTTCCGCCGGCGGTGCGGCGGATGTACCGGGACGCATCGTGATGCAGAAACTGTCCGCGGTGCTGAAGCAGCAGGTCATAGTCGAAAACCGCCCTGGAGCCGGTTCCACCATTGGTGCGGACACTGTGGCCAAGTCAGCCCCTGACGGCTATACCATTTTCATGATCAGCAATACCCACTTCGTCAGTGCAGCACTGCATAAAAAACTGCCATACGATTCGCTGAACGATTTCACGCCGGTGACCCAGATCACCAGCGCACCGAACGTGCTGGTGGTTCATCCCTCGCTGCCGGTGAAATCGGTCAAGGACCTGATCGCGCTGGCCAAGGCGCGCCCCGGGCAGATCGATTTTGCTTCTTCGGGTAATGGCAGCACCCAGCACCTGACGGGTGCCTTGTTCGCCAGCATGGCGGGCATCAACATCACGCATATCCCGTATCGCGGCAGTGGTCCGGTGACAGCCGATCTGCTCGGCGGGCAGGTGATGCTGGCGTTCCCCGGCATTGCCGGCATGCTGCCGCACATCAAATCGGGCAAGTTGCGCGCGCTTGGAGTGACCGGTTCACGCCGTTCGGCGGAATTGCCGGAGATACCCACGATCGCCGAAGCCGGCGTAAAGGGATATGAGATGGTGGCATGGTTTGGCGTGGCGACGCCCAAGGGCCTGTCACGTACGATCCAGATGAAACTGCACGCGGACCTGCTGCAGGTGCTGAAGACTCCGGATATGAAATCGGCCCTGCAAAAGGTCGGACAGGAACCGGCGTGGCAGGACACCCCGGAACAGTTTTTTGCCTTCATGAAAACCGAGGCTGCCAAGTGGGCGCAGGTCGTCAAGGCCAGCGGTGCCGAAATCAACTGATTTTCATCTCGTAATGCGGTAAATGAGCAGTAACGCGGGGTTTTGGTTTATCGCTGCGGAATTGTTACTATTGACCGGTTATTTCCAATAAAAATGAGGAGAACCTGATGAAACTGCCTTTTAGGACCGGACTGACGGTTGCAGCAGCCGCATTTTCTTGCGCTGCCGTCGCCGCCCAATCGTATCCCGAGCGTCCCATCCGCATGATCATTCCGTTTGCGGCAGGTGGCGCAACGGATACTCCGGCACGCATTGCATCAAGCAAGCTGAGCGAGCGCCTGGGACAGCAGATCGTCGTCGACAACCGTCCCGGACAGGGCGGGGCGCTGGGCACCGCGGTGGCAGCCAAGGCGGAGCCCGATGGCTACACGGTGCTGATGACCGCAACACCTTTCGTACTCAGCCCCCATATCTACAAGAAGCTGTCTTACGATCCGCTGAAGGATTTCGTGCCGGTTACACAGTTCGGTGCCGCGCCCAACGTGCTGGTCGTCCATCCATCGCTGGGAGCCAAGTCGGTCAAGGACGTCATTGCGATGGCGAAAAGCCAGCCGGGCAAGCTCGATTGGGCGTCTTCCGGAACCGGTGGCTTCCAGCATCTGTCCGGTGCCCTGTTCATGACCATGGCGGATATCAAGACGGTGCACATTTCCTACAAGGGCAGCGGCGCTGCGACCGCGGACATGCTCGGAGGGCAGGTGAAGATCGGTTTCCCTGGCATTGCCATTGCGCTGCCGCACCACAAGGCCGGCCGTCTGCGCGCGCTGGGTGTGACCACAGAGGAGCGTTCGCCGCAAATGCCTGATGTTCCGAGCATCGCCGAAGCGGGTGTCAAAGGCTATGACGCCACTTTCTGGCTGGGACTGACGGTGCCCAAGGGCACGCCGAAGGCCATCATCGACAAGCTGCACAAGGAAACCACGGAGCTGCTGAAGGACAAGAACATTGTTACAGCCTTCCAGCGCGCAGGCACCGAAGCAGCACCTTCCGATCCGGTGAAATTCAGCAAATTCATCCAGTCGGAATATGCCAAGTGGGGCAAGGTCATCCGCGAGGCCGGCATCAAGGCCAACTGACCGGTTGTGCTGTTACGAAAAACGCCGCGACTACGCGGCGTTTTTTTTGGTGCCTGTGGTTTACGTGGCCAAAAATCAGGCCGCTTTTTCCGGCCACATCGCAGCCAGCCCGTCGGCATCGGTGGCGGTTATCGTGGTGCGGATCATGTAACGCGGCTGGTCGTCGGGCCAGGGGCGACCGCGATGCATGGTCGCACGGTTGTCCCACATCACCACGTCGCCTGCCTGCCAACGGTGCTGGTAGATGCATTCGGGGCGGGTGGCAAGTGCGGTCAGATCGTCGATCAGGCGCAACGCTTCGTCTTGCGGCCTGTCGTCGATGCCGCAGGTGTGCGAGGCGATGTACAGCGCATCACGGCCGTTGACCGGGTTGCGCCAGCGTATGCGCCAGGCCACCGGTGGCATCGTCGAGCGCTCGCGTTCCGAGGCCAGATGCGGCGCGATCTTGCCGCGGGAATGTGCGTAGTCGTGCCAGGCGCAGGCATTTTCGATGCTTTTACGAGTGGCTGCCGGCAGGTCGTTCCAGGCACGGCGCATGGATACGAACTCGGTTTCGCCTCCAGACTGCGCAATGGTCCGTGCGGAAAGCACCGAAGCCAGTGCCGGAGGTGCCTTGAAACAGCTGTCGGTGTGCCACAGCTGGTTGGCGCGGGCGCGGAGCTCTTCCTTGTGGCCGGGCGGCACTAGCGTACCGTCAGGTTCAACGTTGGTGAGTATGCTGAACGGCGTGCCTTCGCCGCGCGAGGCTGCCTTGGCGGTTTCCAGCGGGCCGAATCTGCGCGAGAACGCCACCTGCAGCTCATCAGTGATCGGTTGGCGGCGGAATACCAGCACTGAATGCTCTTCGAAGGCCGCGCGGACGGCAGCGTAGGCTGCGTCACTGGCCGCGACCTCGGCCATGCCGGTACCGCGTATCTCGGCAGCGAATCCCGGTCCCAGCGGCAATACTTCCATCAGCAACCCCCCGACAGCAGTTGAAACGTCTCGAACTGCGGATTCTACGCCGCGCGAGATGCGAATTCAGCCGGAGTCACGATATGGAACCCCAGCCGCGCATGATGCCGCGCCAGTGCCAGCAGTTCGCGGTCACGGGTGATCAGCCAGCCGGCCTTGGCTGCCGAAGCTAGCTCGAGGAATTTCTGATCATCGGGATCCGCGCAGCGCGGCAGAGCGGCCGCACAGGAGATATCCACCATGGTGGCTATGCCACGGCATTGCTCAAGGCAGGCAGCCTGCTGTTCGGCATCAATCGTCCACCGCTGCAGCGGATAGGCGAGCACGCGGATCAGTTCTTCTTCGCAGGCGGCATTGATGATGATTTGCGCGCGGCCTGCAGCGACGGTGGATTGCAGGGGAGCGATGTCGGGCTCCCCAAAGATCAGCCAGTCGAGCCAGATGTTGGTGTCCAGCACCAGCCGCATGCGGGTTATCCGGAGGTGGTGGCTCGTGGTTTCAGTGACTTCCAGGTGGAGGTGGCGTAGGCGATCATCTCGCCCCGCTCATCGACCAGTTCCGAGCGCAGGAAGGAAATGCTGCGGCCGTGACGGATGAAGCGTGCGGTGCAGGTCATGCGTCCGGATTTCGCGGCGTTGAGATACTGTACTTTCATCTCAAGGGTGGTTCCGGCGCCGCTGGTCCGGTGCAGCAGATGACCCATCGAGATGTCGAGTACGAATGCGCTGATGCCGCCGTGCAGTCCGCCCTGCGGGTTGAACATGAAATCCTTGAGGTCGAATTCGATGCGGCATTCGCCGTTGCCGTAACTCAGTTCCAGACCGAAAAGTTTGGCAAGAAAAAACTGCCCGAATTCCTGCCGGTAGGTGGAGAGTGCCTGATCGAAAGCATTACGTGCTGCCTGTTCATCCATCGTGAAAATTTCCGCTGGGTCAAAAAGCCGTCATGCTAACACTGCGTGCAGGAAATGCGGACATTGTCCTGTGGCGACCTGGACTGCTTTGCTATATTGCGCAAAGCCGATAATCGATTTCCCTGGGGGGATTGCCTATGTGCAGTAAATCTTTGTCCTGTCGTGCAGTGGTGGTGTCTGTCGTGCTGCTGTTTGCGGCATACGGCAATGCCGTTGCGCAGACACAGGGATGGAAGCCGGACCGGGTGCTGGAACTCATCGTAGGCACTGCACCAGGTGCGGCGCCCGACAAGACTGCACGCGCGATCCAGCGCATCTGGCAGGCGCAGGGTATTTTTGATGGTGCAGTGACCGTGGTCAACAAACCCGGTGGCGGCAATCTCATCGCGTGGAATTACCTGAACCAGCATGCTGGCAACGGCCATTACCTGATGATCGGCAATCTCAACGTGCTGATCAGCCGCGCCATCGGCCGCAGCCCGCACGCACGCTCCGATTTCACCTGGGTAGCGACGCTGTTTGATGAATATTTCGCGTTGTCGGTGCGTTCGGATTCGCCGATCGCCGGCGGCCGCGACCTGGTGGCGGAGGTGCAACAGGATCCGGGATCGCTGTCGATCGGCGTGTCGACTTCGATCGGCGGTGCCAACCATTTGTCCGCCGCGCTGGCACTGCAACGCGCGGGGATCGAAGCCCGGCGCGTCCGTTTTGTGGCGTTCAAGGGCAGCGCGGATTCGATTACCGCGTTGCTGGGAGGTCATGTCGATGCCGTGGCCACTGCGGTGTCGGCGGTGGTACCGCATGTGCAGGGCGGACGCATGCGCACCGTTGCGGTGTCGTCGCCGCAGCGACTGCCCGGCGTGCTGGCGCAGGCGCCGACCTGGGAGGAGCAGGGCGTCAAGGGCACGATGACCAATTTCCGCACCATCATCGGACCGAAGGGGATGGAACAGGCCGCGACACTGTTCTGGGAGCGTCGATTGGCTTTGCTCGCGGACCAGGAAGAGTGGAAGGCGGATCTCGCGCGCAATCTGTGGGTGTGGAATTTCCTCGATGCCGCGAAAACCCAGGTGGCGGTGAGCGGCTATGCCGAGGATGTGGAGACACTGGTCAGTGCGCTGGGGCTGCGCAAGTAATCCGCTGAATCTATATTTAACTTATTGATTAAATTAAATATTTCATGATTTTGAGAAAGCGTTGATCCAGCGTTCCAGCGCTGCGGCAAAAGCGTGGCGGTCGCTGTTGCTGAAGGCCGCCGGCCCCCCGGTTTCGACACCGCTGCTGCGCAGCGTGTCCATGAAGTTGCGCATTGCCAGCAGCGCCTGGACATTGTCGCGGGTATAGAGTTCTCCCCGGGGATTAAGCGCGCCGGCGCCTTTTTCGACGACAGCGGCGGCGAGCGGTACGTCCGCGGTGATCACCAGGTCACCGGTGCCGGCCGCCGACACGATATGGTTGTCGGCGACATCGAAACCGCGCGGCACCTGCACCATGCGTATCCATGGCGAGCGCGGAACCTGCAACGGACGGTTGGCGACCAGCGTCAGCAACAGTCCGCTGCGTTCCGCCGCGCGGTAGAGAATATCCTTGATGGCACCGGGGCAGGCGTCGGCATCCACCCAGATATGCATTTGTGGATGAGAGCCGGTCAGTGGACGGGCAGGTGGAAGACGGACTTGTCCTGATCGCTCAGTTGCGCCATCAAACCGGTTTCCCAGGCGAGATACTGTTTCATCGCCTCGCGGTTGCCGGCATGACGGTCATGGACAAAGAACAGGTAATCAATGCATTCGCTGTCGGCAGGAATGTTGGCGGCTTCGGCCGTCGGCAGTCCAGCGGCCGTCCACGCTGAAAAGCCGCCTTGCAGCAAACGCAGGTCGCCAATGCCGGCATCCCACAGGTCTATCGCGGCGAGTTGTGCGATACCGGGCTCGTCAGCCACCAGTATCACCGGCAGTTTCGCGCCCTTGGCATCGTGTATGACTTTCGGTCTGATGCTCCAGTAACTGCCCGGGATATGCGCTTTGCGGTAGCGCATGCTCGCTCCCAGATCGATCACGGTGCAGGCTTTGGTGGTGAGCAAGCGCTGTGCTTCATCTGCCTCAATCGTCTTCAGCGACGGCAGTGACGGAGGAGCGGCGACGGGTGCCTCAAACCTGGCATTGACTCCCCCTTCAAGAACGCAGGCATCGCAACCCAGCTGTACCAGCCAGCTGGCAACGACCGGGGCGCGTACCATTTCGCCGCCGTCGAACAATACGATCCGGGCATGGCGAACTCCGACCCACTGGTCGGTGGCCTGGATCATCTGGCCGCCGGGGGTGTGCTGGGCGCCGGACAGGCTGCCGGCGGCAAATTCTTCGGGGGAGCGCACGTCGCACAAATAGGTCGTGCGGCTGTCATCGTCGAACCACCCGGCGGCTTCGGTTGAAGACACGGTGCGCACGTTGAAACGCTGCGCCAGCTTGCGCGCGGCTTCCTGCTGTGCCGGCAACTGTGCGGCATCGGGTTTTTCCGGATAGCGCGCGGTTGAACCGTATTCCAGTTTACGATCGCTCAGGTACCAGCCTTGGGTGCCGTTTTCCAGGGCGTATACGGGATTGGGCAAACCGAAATTGATCAGGGTCTGCGCGCCGAGGATGGAGCGGGTACGACCGGCGCAATTGACAATGATTTTGGTTTTGGGATTTCTGACCATGCTTGTCACGCGATAGGGCAGCTCAGCGTTGGGGCAGCAGGTGCTGCCGGGGATGGTCATTTTGTGGTGTTCATGCAGCGGCCTGCCGTCAAACAGCGCGAAGTCTTCACCGGCCTCGCGCATGCGGGCGAGTTCGTCGGCGGTGATGCGGGGGGTATCGTAGGCATGCTCGACCATTTCCCCGAACAGCTTGCTCGGCACGTTGACGCCCTTGAAAAGGACAAAACCGGCGGCCTCCCAGCCGCGGGTGCCTCCATCCAGCACCGAGATGTCGGTGTAGTTCTGCGCGAACAGGCGTGCCGCGGCCCGTTGTGAGACGCCACTGATGCCGTCGTCGCAAAGAACGATGCGAGCGGTTTTGCGCGGCACCAGCGCACCGATGCCGAGTTCGAGCCGGCTGTAGGGCAGTGGTGTCGCAAACAGCAGATGTCCCTCGCCAAACTCCCCGTCTTCGCGGATGTCGAGCAACGCGATTTCCTTGCCGTCGTGCAATGCGGTTTGCAGCGCTTTCGGGGTTATCGATTTCATCGGTATGGGCTTTGCCTGACGGTGAAAAGAAAATTATAGCTGCTGCGGGATTACCGGCAGCAGCGCGCCCATCACGGTCATCCGTCGTTACTTGGCGTTCTTGGCGGGCGGGGGCAGGCCGCCGAGCAGGGCGGCTGTCGGACGCGGGGAGCGTCCGCGGATCGAGGGTGTTTTTTCTTTTACTGCCGGCGATTGGGTTGAGGTGCCGGGTTCGTAAGGCTTGCTGAAGTCGAAGCCGTCCTTGGATCTGGTGCTTTGTGCCGGAGCCGAAGGTGCTGCCGCCTGGGGGGCTGCCTGTTCCCGATGTGATTCACGGTGCGATTCCCGGTGTGGCCCGCGCCCACGCTCACCGCGCGCCGGCATGAATTCCTCGGCAGACTTGCGGGGAATCGTGCGCTTCAGCAGTTTCTCGATATCGGCCAGCAGGCGGTGTTCGTCTTCGCAGACCAGAGAGATGGCTTCACCGGGCATGCCTGCGCGTCCGGTGCGGCCGATGCGATGAACGTAATCTTCAGGGGTGTACGGCAGTTCGTAGTTGATGACGAACGGCAGCTCTTCGATATCGATGCCGCGCGCGGCAATGTCGGTGGCGACCAGTGCGGTGGCGCGGCCTTCCTTGAAATCGGCCAGTGCCTGCTCGCGCTCGACCTGGGTTCTGTCGCTGTGGATTGCCGTGGCATTGATGCCGTCACGCTCCAGTTCCCGCGCAAGCCGGTTGCAGTCACGCTTCATGCGCACGAATACCAGTACCTGCTTCATTTCGCGGTTGCGGATCAGGGAGGCCAGCAATGCCCGTTTTCGCGGCGCGGCAGTTTCATAGACCTGATGTTCGACCAGATCAGCAGGCGCATTGCGGCGGGCGACCTCGATCATCTGCGGACTGCGCAGCATCTGACCGGCGAGTCTCTTGATTTCGTCGGAGAAAGTGGCTGAAAACAGCAGGCTTTGCCGCTGGCTGGGCAACAGGGACAGGATGCGGCGGATATCCGGCAGAAAACCCATGTCGAGCATGCGGTCGGCTTCATCCAGCACGAGAATCTCGACCTGGTTCAGCGCAACGGTTTTTTGCTGCACGTGATCCAGCAGCCGTCCCGGGGTGGCGACCAGGATATCGACCCCCTCGCGCAGAGTTTTGGTCTGTGGCGGCATGTCGACGCCGCCATAGACCACTGTGGAGCGCAGTTTCAGGTACTTGCCGTAGCCGCGCACGCTGTCTGCTACCTGGGCGGCCAGTTCACGGGTCGGTGCAAGCACCAGCGCCCGCACCGGGTGGCGTGCCGGGGACGGACTGGAGTTGGCATAGGGCGCCAGCAGTTGCAGCAGGGGCAGGGTGAAACCGGCGGTTTTACCGGTGCCGGTCTGCGCACAGCCCATGATGTCGCGTCGGCCGAGCACGGCAGGGATGGCCTTGGCCTGGATCGGTGTCGGCTCGCTGTAGCCCTGGTCAGCTACGGCGCGCTGCAGTTCAGGGATCAGGTTTAGGTCGACAAAAGACATTGGATGGACTGCATGGAGTACAAGAAAGCAGGCTGTTCCCGGTTCATGGAACTCGATCCGGGCTTAAAAGGCGGTTGGGGAGGGACGGAAACCGGGCCCGACTATGGTGTGGAACTGAAGAAATCACGCGGGCGGAGTATAGCGCGAGCCGCTGCCGAGGGCCAGCCAGAAGGGGAAAACTTCCATAAATTCAGAAATCTGGTAAATTGAGCCGGCATTCAGACCCGTTCATTTCCTGATGGGATTCGGCTAGCGATGGATGGCAGTTTTTCCACCCCGATTGATGCGGCGACGGTCAACCTGTTTCCGCTGATCCTGACGCTGGATACGCACGGCGTACCGCATCGCTGGATCAGCTGGCAGCACGCCTGCTATTACTATTCCAAGAACCAGGTGGCCTGGAGCATTGGTGCGGAGGCTTTCACCGTGCGCGGTGGTTTGAACCGCATCACCGGAGAGCGCTCGGTCATATCCGGCGCCAGCATCATTGCCATCAAGGGCAAGGCGATGGCGATGAAGTCGTTCAACCAGGTGCCGCCGCTGAACAACCGTGAGCTTTTTCACCGGGACCGCCAGATTTGTGCCTACTGCGCCACCAGTTTTCCGGGTGCCAGGCTGACGCGGGATCACATCGTGCCTTTTTCCAGGGGCGGGCGGGATACCTGGATGAACGTGGTGACGGCCTGCCGGCCGTGCAACGAACGCAAGAGCGATCGCACCCCGGAAGGCGCGGGCATGGAACTGGTTTATCTGCCCTATGTTCCGAATCGCGCTGAATACCTGATACTGACCAATCGCCGCATCCTTGCGGACCAGATGGAATTTCTCGCGCAGCACGTGCCTGCGCAAAGCCGGTTGCATCAGCCGCGCTGAGCGCGGCCTTTCATTTCATCCCGAGATTGCGCATTGCCGCGATTACTTCCTTGTCGCTCGGCGGCCGACGTTCCTTGAAGATCATCCACAACAGTGCGCCGTTGGTCAGTATGAAAACGACTTCGATGTAGAGCAGCGTTTCCACGATGACGTGTGCGGGTTTCTGGGTGAAGATGAAATAAAAGCCTTCGAAAGTCGGTATTGCCGCCTTGGTCAGCGCAAAAACAGATTCCATCGGCGGAAACAACAGCATCAGTACGAGATTCACGCCGGTGAAAATCAGCGAGGCACTTTGCATGCCCAGTCTGCTTTTGGGGGCGCCGGCAGGTTTGGTCCGCAGCAGCAGCCAGGCGATAGCTAGGTTTACTGTGATCACCAGGATTTCGATGGCGAGCAGATCGGCATTGATGGCGCTCAGCGGCGGCATCGATGCGATGAAGTGAAATCCCGAAAACACCGGAATGGCGGAAGAGGCGATCGTGTACTGGTCGATCGGCGGGAACAGGGTGATCAACAACACATTGGCGACGGCAACAGCCAGCGCAATGGCCTGATTTCTGTTCATCGGTTCTCCTCCATGAAGCAGTGAATCGAGTATAGCCGATCAATTATGATCAACGGGAACCCCATGCGGACTGGAACCGCTTTTCCATTCCGTGTCGTCAGTCGCTACAGGCTTTGCAGAATGACATGCCGGCAGGAGCAACGGCTGCGGTGCTGAACGCAGTTTGTTATCATCATGGCTTGTTTTATATAGCCTGTTGATTTTTAAGCATTTTATGAAAATTGATCTGCACTGTCATTCCACCTGTTCCGACGGATTGCTGAGTCCTTCCGCGGTGGTGGAGCGGGCGCTGCAACGCGGCGTCGAAGTGCTGGCGCTGACCGATCACGATGAGATTGCGGGATTGGAGGAAGCCCGGGCCGCGGCTGCACATTGGGGGCTGCGGCTGGTGAACGGGGTGGAGATTTCGGTGTTGTGGGAAGAAGTGACGCTGCATATTCTCGGTCTGGGGATCGACGCCAGCCATGCGCCGCTGGTTACGGGGCTGGCAACGATCCGCAGCGGACGCGAGCAGCGGGCGCAACGCATCGCACAAAGCCTGGCCCAGGCCGGTATTGCAGACAGTCTCGCCGGCGCGCGGCGTTTCGCCAAAAATCCGCAACTGGTCAGCCGTTCCCATTTTGCACGGCACCTGGTGAGTGCAGGACACGCCCGGGACATCAGCGCGGTGTTCCGCAATTTCCTGACGCCGGGCAAACCCGGCTACGTGCCGCATCAATGGTGTGCGCTGGAGGAGGCTATGCGCTGGATTACCGGCAGCGGCGGGGTCGCGGTCATTGCACATCCCGGGCGTTATCCCTTGAACGAACTTCAGCGTGAACGCCTGCTGGAGGAGTTCCGCGCGTTGGGCGGTACGGGCCTGGAAGTGGTTACCGGATCGCATGCGCCCGATGAGTATGTGACCTGGGCGCGTTACGCCCGACAATTCGGCATGCTGGCATCCGCGGGTTCCGATTTTCACGGCCCGGGGGAGGGCTATCGTGATCTCGGTGACGTTCCTGCGCTACCTGCGGGATGCCTGCCAGTCTGGGATGGATTGCTACCCGCCTGAATAGCTGCGGGTTGATTCAACGTGTCGCAATTTTTTTCAATTCATCCGCAGAATCCGCAAGTGCGCCTGATCAGGCGCGCGGTCGAGATCATTCGCACCGGCGGTATCGTGGTGTACCCGACGGATTCCTGTTATGCCCTGGGTTGTCATATCGGTGACAAGCAGGCAATGGAGCGGATCAGAACCATCCGTGGCGTAGACGAGCGTCATCATTTCGCGCTGGTGTGCCGTGACCTCTCGGAACTGGCAACGTATGCGCGCGTCGACAACCGCCAGTTCCGGCTGCTGAAAGCAATGACTCCGGGCAGTTATGTGTTCATCCTTGAAGCGACCCGCGAACTGCCCAAGCGGTTGCAACATCCCAAACGGCGGACCATCGGTCTGCGGATACCAGACCACCCGGTGGTTGCAGCGCTGCTGACGGAACTGGGCGAGCCCATTCTCTCTTCGACGCTGCTGCTGCCGGGAGATGAATTGCCCCATACCGATGCCGACGAGATACGCGAATTGCTGGAGCACCAGGTGGATTTGATACTGGATGGCGGCTCCTGCGGTATCGAGCCGACCACGGTGGTGGATTTGACCGGGCCTGAACCGGTGGTCACCCGCAAGGGCAAGGGCAGTCTGGGGCCACTGGGGTTGTAACCATTAAAAAACAACAAGTTAAGGTGAAAATCCGGGCGTGCGGTAAAATAGGCGACATCGGCGTTATTGCTGCAGAGGAACATCCATAATCTCTTGTTTTTGTTGGTGTTCCTGTAACTGGTTCAAGCTGCAGCACCATTTCCTAAAACTACATGACTCGCCCCCGACACCCCGATGTTTGAAAACCGCGTTCTGTCCGGAATGCGCCCGACCGGCGCCCTGCACCTGGGCCATTACCACGGCGTACTGAAAAACTGGATCAAGCTGCAGCATGAACATCAGTGCCTGTTTTTTGTCGCTGACTGGCATGCGCTGACTACCCACTACGACGCTCCCGGAACCATTGAGGATCATGCCTGGGACATGGTCGTGGACTGGCTCGCCGCAGGGGTCGATCCTGCCCAGGCGGTTTTGTTCATACAGTCCAAAGTGCCCGAGCACGCTGAACTGAATCTGTTGCTGTCGATGATCACGCCGCTGTCCTGGCTGGAACGTGTTCCGACCTACAAGGACCAGCAGGAAAAACTGGCAGAAAAGGATCTCGCGACCTTCGGTTTTCTCGGTTATCCGTTGCTGCAAAGTGCGGACATCCTGATCTACCGGGCCAATCAGGTGCCGGTGGGTGAGGACCAGGTACCGCATGTCGAAATCACCCGCGAAATCGCGCGCCGTTTCAACCATGTGTTCGGACGCGAACCGGGTTTCGAGGAGAAAGCCGAGGCGGCGATCAAGAAACTGGGTGCAAAACGCGGCAAGCTGTACCGCAAGCTGCGCACCGACTATCTGGAGAAAGGCGATGCGCCGGCTCTGGCGGCAGCACGAGCCTTGCTCGAGGAGACACAGAACCTGCCGCTGGGAGATCGTGAGCGCCTGTTCGGCTACATAGAAGGCGGCGGCAAGGTCATACTGACCGAACCCGAAGCGCTGTTGACTGAAGCGTCGAAGATGCCGGGACTCGACGGTCAGAAAATGTCAAAGTCTTATAACAACACCATCGCGCTGCGTGAGACCCCGGAAAACGTGGCCAAGAAAATCAAAACCATGCCTACGGATCCGGCGCGGATCAAACGCACGGACGCCGGAAATCCTGACAAATGCCCGGTGTGGCAGTTGCACCAGATTTACTCCGACGAGGCCAAGAAGCAATGGGTGCAGCAGGGCTGTCGCAGCGCCGGCATCGGTTGCCTCGAGTGCAAGCAACCGGTGATTGATGCCATCGTTGCAGAGCAGAAACCGATGCGCGAACGGGCTGAACGTTACCTCGATGACCCGACGCTGGTGCGCAACATCATTGCCGACGGTTGCGAAAAAGCACGCAAGCTGGCGCAGGAAACCCTGCGTGACGTGCGTGAAGTGATGGGGCTGGACTACTCCTGACCTTGCAGCGCGGCTGGGGTGCCGGCAATCCAGCCTAGGAAAATCTGCCGTTGCGGATGACGCCTACGGCCACACCTTCGATTTCCAGCGGGTCCCGCTTCAGGTCGACGATGATGGGCTGGAAATCCGGATTTTCCGCGATCAGTTCCACGGTGTTGCGATTGCGCTGGATGCGCTTGACGGTAACCTCATCATGCAACCGGGCGACGACGATCTGTCCCGAACGGAACTGCGTCGTGCGATGTACCGCCAGCAGGTCGCCTTCGAGTATTCCGGCATCACGCATGCTCATACCGCGCACCCGCAGCAGGTAATCGGCTGCCGGCTGGAACAGGGCTGGATCGATACGGTAGCGCTGTTCCACATTTTCTTCGGCCAGCATCGGGCTGCCTGCGGCAACCCGGCCGATGACGGCGAGGGAGGTCTGTTGGGCCTGCTGTGTCAGGCGGATGCCGCGGGATGCGCCGGAGGTCATTTCAATGACGCCTTTGCGTTCCAGCGCCCGCAAATGGGTTTCCGCAGCGTTGGGAGAACTGAATCCCATGGCAGCGCAGATTTCGGCCCGGGTGGGGGGGAAACCCGATTCATCGACCTGGGTTTCGATCAGCTTCAGTATTTCAAGCTGCCGTGGGGTGAGTGATTTCTGCAGGGTTTCTTCCATGACTGTAATTATATACAGTCTTTCGGGCAGCGCAAGCCACTACCGGTTTTAGCGCTCTGGCTGGAGCAGAAATAACTCAATAACTTATTGATATAAAACAATAAAATATGATATTGAGGGCAAAGCCTGGTGCCAGGGGTTTTGTTGGACGTGGGTCAAATTTTTGTTATACTTCAAAGCTCTGTAGTTACAGCTTAGGGCTGCACATGATGGATGGGCGTCTCGCCCATTTTTTGTTTGTGCTGCCGGTTTGATATGGATTTACGGGCACTGCTCGACAGCACTCTGGCCGGTTTCGGCT
>Ga0222713_10004108_pt1 | contig 14700 bp, 12 predicted proteins | sample C33_649DmetaG_FD_165061 | JGI IMG/M metagenome (GOLD analysis project Ga0222713, IMG submission 165061) | Estuarine water microbial communities from San Francisco Bay, California, United States - C33_649D | ecosystem: Environmental > Aquatic > Marine > Unclassified | place: USA: California...
TCAACAGACTCACTCCAAATGTTGCTAAAATCATCAAATCTACCTGCTAGATCTTCACTTGACTGTGCAACTATATCTTCAAATACTGTATCAAACTCGGCAAATGATTTTTCAAAAGACTTAGCTAGTTCAGCCATGTCGGGTCCTTTCATTGTGCTAGATCCGCCGCCGCTGACTGATGTTTTAATATCTTGTGATATTTTGCCAAGATCAAAATTCATTGCTGGAGCAGCACTTTGTTTAGGTAATATATCTGCTAGACCACTAAGTGCTTTTTCAGCACCCATGTCTGTCATACCTTTGGCCATATTCATCTGCTGTTCTGGATTTAGAACAACTTCTCCGGGTCTAGTAATTTCTAAAATTGAACCCACTGCTTCACTAGTTAGTCCGTCACCATACGTTCCACCTGATCTAGGTTTAACTACAGCGTTTAATGCTGAATTAATTCCTTCACCTGCTGCTTTACCCATTTGTCCAGCAGTTTGTAACATTCCTTTAGGTCTATCACTTGTTCTACCTTTTTCTATTTCGCCTTCCATATACGTTGGAAGACTTTGTCCTGCTTTAGTTGCACTTGCAGGCAGTGCTTCTGATTTTGATCCTAACAGTCTATCAGCAAATCTACCTAGTGCCGGACTGACATCTTTGTTTAATGGTGCAACTAATTTGTTTGCTAATGCACTTTCAGCATCACTTACTCGTGCTCCTAAGTTAACAACAGCTTTAGTTGCTCCGCTTACTGATTCACCTTCTTTATTTTTGCCTTCTTGAGATTTTTTAATCTCTTCATCTTGTATTTTTTGTGCTTTTATTGCGTCGTCTTTATTTTTAAGATCAAGTCCGTTAGCTGCCGCAATTGCTTCAAGTCCACGAACTTGTTTAATTTGTGCGCCTGCTGACTCATTTAATGCTTTTGTTGCTGCTCCGCCTGCATCTCCTAAGGTCATTAATTGCAATTTGGCAGTATTATTCATATCTGCGGCAGCTGCTCTTCGCGCCTCGGCAGCGGCTGCATTTGCTTGCGCTTCTCTTTGATCTGCAGATAGTTTAGCATCGCCCGATGCTTGTGCTTGTTTTCTTGTAGCGGCTGCTTGTTCTTGATTGAGAGAAGCTTGCATAGCAGCTTCTTTACTCATAATTTGACCAGTGGCAAATACTTCTTTGAACATTTGTCCTTGGCCACGAAGCTGTGCTTCGTTCATTTGTTTACGAGCATTGTCTTCAAACTTTTTAGCATCTTCAGCACTCATGCCTTGAGTTTTTAAACGAATTGCAGCTTCAAACTGCATGTCTGCCTGTGCTTTCTTCATGTTGGCCATTTGTTCTTCACGGCTTTTGCCTGTGAGTTTGGCCATTTCGTCCATTTCAGTTGCTAGCTTAGTAGCACTTTCAATTGTAGCTTTATCTCTAGACTGCGCATCTTTAAAAGATCCACGCTGTATGCTACCTTGTAATAGTAAAACTTCGTTGAGCTCTTTGTTAGTGTAGCCCATTTGACGTAGCTGATCAGTCTGTGTACCATATTCATCAAACATTTTTTTGCTCATACGAGCAAAATCTTCAGCACCGCGAGTAACTGTGCCGCCAAACCCTAACATTTCTTCGGCGTTTTTACCTACAACACTGGCAAATTCTTGCAGGGGCATTCGTGTGCCTGCGGCTGCAACAGTCATTCCTACTACATCATTACTGAATCCTGCACCAACTTTGCTAAGTTCTCTCCAGGTATCTAAGCCTTTTTCAATTCCTGGAGCAACTTTATCATATGCAGCTTTAACTGCATCAGCAGCTTTACCTGCACCTCCTAATGCATTATTGAATATATTAAATTCGCCGGCACCGGGCAATTTTACAGATGACGGAGTAGGAGTGCTGCCAGTCTTGCCAAGATACTTGGCATTGGCCCTTGCTTGCTCTTCAGCTAGACGTTTATAATCAATTTCCATTATTTTTCCCGGTGAAATGTGCGTATATAAATACGGATAATATATTTATCGGATCAAAATATGAACCCAGCAAACCCTTTACAAAAGTTTTTTAGACAACCAAAAATTTATGTGTCGTTGCCTAGCAAAGGATTGTTCTACGAGCCTGGTGCTTTTATAGGTGACTATAATAACGTTCCGGTATTTGCCATGACTGGCATGGATGAAATTGTTTATAAAACACCTGACGCCTTGTACAGCGGTGAAGCTACTGCCAAAGTAATCGAAAGTTGCTGCCCTTTTGTGAAAAATGCAAAAGTAATGCCTAGTATTGACATTGATGCGCTTATCATTGCTATAAGAATTGCAACGTTTGGAGATAAATTAGCAGTTTCTCAAAAGTGCAATGCTTGTGAAACAGATAATGACTATGATATTGACTTAAAAAATATGTTAGATTATTTTAACAATTTAAAATTTATTAATAGTGTTGTTGTTAATGAATCATTAACAATTAAAATTCGTCCGTTACAATATGACGAGATGAGTTATTTTAGTATAGAAAATTTTAAACTACAAAAGACTCTGTATCAAACAGTTGAAATGTCTGAAGCAGAAAAACAAAAACAGCTTGATCAAATTTACAAAGATCTTAGTGAACTACAACTACAATTATTTTTAACTGCTATTGAACAAGTTCAAACACCTGACGGTAATGTAGACGACAAATCTTTTATTGAAGACTGGTTACGTAACACTGAAAGAGATTCTTATAACAGTATTAAACTTAAACTGGAACAAAATAAAGAAACATGGAGCATGCCTAAACAACAGGTAAAATGTGCTGCTTGTGGACACGAAGATCATATTAATGTTACTTTGGATCAATCAAATTTTTTCGTATAAAGTTACTTCGTCTCTCAAACTCTGAGATTGAAGCATATGTTAACAGTCTTGAAAATGATGCCAAAGGCATTAAAGATGAAATTTTTAGACTAAGTTGGTATATGCGAGGCGGAGTAACTAGCCAAGAATTGTTTCACATTTACTCTCATGAAGATAGAGTGATCATCAATGACATTGTCAAAGACAATATTGAAGCTACTAAGAAATCTGGATTGAATTTAATTTAATACTTCTGGCGGGTAAGAAGCACCAGGTTTCTTAGGAACGGCTGCTAGTGGATTAGGTTTTCCGTCGCGTTTGGCTCGAGATAATTCATTTCTAATCTTTGGACTTAATAATATATCTCTACTAGTAGTTAGATAACCGTCGTAATCAGTTACTAATACATCGTTTACATAAATTTTCTTAGCATCGCGTTCTGTAGCACGAGCATCTTCTGCATCTTTTTCTGCTTGGGTAGGAGTTAATTTAGATCGAACAGCATCTGGTACTTTAATATCTAAACCAGTTTCTTTACTAACCCACTCGGCAGCTTTATCGCCAAGTTCTACAAGTTTATCTATAGCAAATGCAGTAGCTGCTCCTAGCCAATCTGTGACTAGACTACCTAAAGAAATTAATGCACCATTACTCCAATAACGTAAAAATTCTATACCTTGTGGACTAGATACCCATGCAGTTAAAGCTATTCTAGCACTAGTAGCTAGAGCTGAATTGCCACCGCCCAATTTAGATAATACCCATCCTAGACCTTTTAAAGGATAGCCAATAACAGGTCCTATTCCAGGTATTATTTTTACTGCAGAACCTAATATGCTGACAAATTTACCAGCAAAACCTGTAACTGCTAGTATTTGTGCAGTTGCGTATCCTAATAGTTCTTCACGAATTTCTAAGGCTTTTGCTCTGGCTTCTTCTACAGATTCCATGTCTGCAAAGATATTATTCTTGTTTGAAACATCTACATCTTTTGCAATAGCTGCTTTGAACTCTTCAAAATCTTCTTCTACAGAAGCGATCTGTGTTAGATAATTGTAAACTATAACTCCAATGCCTAATGTTTGAAGTACTGTGCCTACTTTGACTAGTCCTTCTTTAGCTTTCTTAGCTGCTGTAGCACTTGCTAGAGCTCTTTTAGCTATCATGTCAAGACGTTCTTGACCTTTTAAACCTTTAACACTATATTTGTATTGTCCAAATATATTCTTTTTTAATCTAGCTTTGCGCACAGCCTGTGCTGTTTTTAGATCTTTACTTCGCTTATATCCTCTATATGCCTTTTGTACAGCATCAGCACCTGTCTTAACTGCAGCTCCAACACCAAGTCTTTCTCCAACTTGTTGTTCTTCGGATATAATCTCGTATATTTTCATAGTAGTGTATTTATTAATGATGTACTGCGTACATCTGTTCTTCGCTTATCAGCTCGAACTAATTTCTTTTTTATTTAATAATACTCAATGCGAAGCATTTAAATATTATCTAGATTGTTCAGTCACACTTTGCCCTTGCGGGCAAAAGTTAAAAAGAACATTATCTGAGTTGCACTTTTATCACTTAGCGTTACAGCATTACAGAGGCGGTCATCCGGTACCTCGAGCTGTGTCTTTATTATGACGGCGGCTTACTAACATACGCTAACATGCTAGCAAACGTGGGTTTTTCACCCTCTTTTTGCCTGTATTCCTTTAAACAACCAAACCGCGGCAGCTTTGCGATCCTCGTCCTGTTAAGGATAGTGGTTGAGTGCTCTTAACGGCGAGAGTCTACGGATCCCTGCAACCCTAGGTTCAGGTTTCTTCTGTTCGGCACACGAAATTAGCCTGTGCGAGCTTTAACCGTTTAATTGTTTGCCTTTGATATGACTTCCGTGTACACGAACAGCAATATGTCCGTTGTAGTAGTCGTCACTTTCGAGAACTTTGCGAGTGAATTGTTCTCTTGCCTCTATGTATGAGCATTCAGCCTTTGATGTGCAGTAGTAAAGTATTTCTCTTGTGAAATTTTCTGCGCCTAGAGTTTCTACGTCTTTTGTTAAGTGGTCGCTTGAGCCATAGTATTCACGCCAATCAGAATCAATTTTAGATCGAATCTTCTTTTTCTTCTTGTTGCCGTTTTTGAGTTTTACTGTTTTATAAGTTGTTTTAGAGAATTTAGCTAATTTTTTGCCTATATATTTGCGACCAGTGATGTTATTAGTGATACAATAGACGAAACCTATACATTCTTCTGGAAGGGTTTCAACTATTGCGTTTTGATAATACCATGACATCAACTAGTTAGTGTCTGTGCCTTTATCTGCCTGTTGTTTTTGAGCGAGTTGTTCTGCTAGTTTTGCAGCCCTATATGCAGGGCTTTTAATTCTTGGTTTGAGCCTGCGTGTTTCTAGTATTTCTTTTCTAAGTTCTTTTGCTATTCTGCGGATTTCTAATAAATTTGCCCTAGTTCTCATGCCTGCTGCGTGAGTCTGATTCATAGCCCAGTCTTGATGATTTTCGAAATACTTTCGAAACTCTTTCATCAGCTGATCGTGTAGACCTTCGCCCATTATTCTTCAATTTCTAAATCGTTTGCGTAGCTAGTAAAGCCGTTTTCTTTAACAACTTTAAGAACATTGTTAACACGACCGATTAATTCATCTTTGTGACTAATCAAGTAGATGTTTTTATTGCGTTCACGAGCCATTTTCTTTAGTACACCTAGTGCGTTTTCTACACCATTGGAATCTAAACCGTTGTCAATTAACTCGTCAATGAATAACAAGTTAATGTTTTGATATAGACTTTCCCACACATCACGGAAACTCCAGCTCAATCCTAAGATTAAACGATTGCGTTCGCCACGTGACAAGTTATCAAAGTCTAAGTCTTGACCTAACTGTGTAATCTCAACGTTTAGGTCGTTTAAGAAACTTACCTGATGCGGTAATCCCATCTTGTCAAGATAATAAGTTAGGCGATTGTTTAAGTAAGCTAAGTTCTGATCAATAATCTTCTTACGAATAAAGCTGTCTTTGTTTGTTAACAACTTCAACAAGAACTCTTGATGATCTTTTAACAAAGTTAATGCATTGATGTTATCCCAAGATATTTCTTGAATAGCAGTATGTCTTAATTCGTCAATTTGTTCTTGATAAGGATCTTTTTCTTGCTGTCTATTACCTAATGCAGTTTCTAAACTGGCTAGATTGTTCTGATGCTTGAGTGCTTCTTCGATAGTATCATAGTAAGTTTTAGGTCTGCCATTGATATCACCAATAGTTTCTAATTCTTGCATAACACTAGCGTAGCTGTCGCTAACACCCTGCAGATAAATCATAGCATCTGCTAGATTCTTTTCTGCTGTTGCAGACATTTCTTCATGCTTGTGCGTGTGTAGCCCTTGTTCACAAGCGGGACAAGTCTTATTTTTTAACTGTTCTAGTTCTTTAGTGTACTTGGTTACAGTTTTATCTGCTTGAATAACAGCAGTTTCTAGTGTAGCCTTTTCTTTGTTCAAACTTTTAATCTTAGCAGACAGCTCGTCGTAAGATTTTAGTTTAGCATGTTGCTCTAATTCTCGATCAATATCAACATTTTGCAGTTCGGTGATGCTTTGTGCAATTTTTGCACAGTCTTCACGTTGTTGTTTTAACCAGGCATTTTGTCTAGTGATCAAACTATCAATGCTTAGTTGAATCTTTTCGTTAGATTTTTTAGCAGCCTCAATATCAGCGTTTTCTTGATAGATCGAATCTTTAGATATTCTTATCTGCTCTTTTAATAGATCAGCCTTTTCACTGAGTAAGGTAATACCAAGCAATTGTTCAATGATTTCTCTTTGCTCGTTTGCCTTTAAACTTAAGAACGGTTCAGTATAAGTGTTGAGAGCAACAATATGTCTAAACATATCATGACTCATTTCTAATATACTGCTGATATCTTTCTGTGTTTCTCGCATGTCACCCTGACTATCATCAGTTTCTTCTGTAACAAGTTCTTCATCGTTGACATAAAACTTCATTACAGTAGGTTTACGACCGCGTTCAATTTTATATTTGTTATTGTCTTTTTCAAACGTAAGAGTAACCAGCATGTTTTTGCCGTTAATCTTGTTAATCAAGTTGTCTTTCTTGATGTTAGTTAGCGCAGTTCCGAACAGTGCGAAGCTAAGTGCATTAACAATGGTAGTTTTACCTGTACCGTTGCGTGAGCCACTGTCATCTCCGCCCTGATCTAAGTTTTCTCCTAGCACTAGAGTTAAATGCTCACGGGTAAAATTTACAGCTTGAGTTTGATTACCCACGCTCATAAAGTTTTTTACAGTTAATTCTTTTAATTTAATCATAGGCTATTATAAATGCTCAGTAACACCTTAGTATCAAACGTATCGCTTTGAATACTTACAAGTTGATTTGACACAATTTGATCAACACTTTCAAACTTCTGAATGTCAATGTCGGTGTTAATTTCTACTTCTTTCTTTTCTGGAATTAGAGTCATTTCTCTAATTGAATAGTCTTGCATAAACTTTTCTTTAATGAAACTAGCTTCTTCGTAGCTAATATCAATATCTAAACTTACACGAAGATGTTGTTTAGGCAAGATGATTGATTCTGCTTCATCAATTAACTTGCTAAGTTTAACAGTGCGGAATGTAGGCTGCGCCGGCCATACGTAATATTCTGGCTGACCTCCCCACTCTAAGATAGTCATTCCACGTTCGTCGTCCCACGTGTCTGCATAGTTGTGCGGAAACGCATTGCCAATATAGATCATATTGCCTTTTTGTTGGCGCTTATGGAAATGCCCGCTGAACCCTAATTCGTAATTTTTAAAGTTATCTAATTGAATTTCACCGTGATCGGGCATTTGTACCATAGCGTTCATAAAAAAGCTAGGTAGTTCAAAGTGTCCAAAGATATACTTGCCGCCTTTCTTACCAATAGTTTTCCATTCATCGCCTACAAGCCACGGGCAAAGTGTAACATCTCCGACGGTAGTAGGTTCGTGTACTACAGTAATCCCTGGAATGTACTTGCCAAACTCTACTGAGTGGATATCGCGTTTATCTTTATAATAAAGATCGTGATTACCAGGAAAAAAGAAAAACTGATCAAAAGCCTGTCCAAGTTTCTCCAATGCGCGAAGGCTGTAGTCCATAGTAGTAATGTTAAGACTATTGCGGTTGTGATGCCAGTCGCCCATAAAAATACCTGTGTCACATCCTTCCTCCTTGGCTTTTTGTATATACCAATCTACAAAGTCCTCACAATCTTGATTGTGTACTGAACTGTTAGATTTTAAACCAAAGTGTATGTCTGTAAATAGTGCGGCTTTTTTAAAAAGGTTACTCAAAATTTAATCTCCATTGATCTATTGTACGTTATAGTTCGAAATAGGTCAATCCCCAGATTCTTCATATCTCTTCAACGCAGCCTGGTGCTCGCCTTCGCCAGTTCGGCTATAGCTAGGATTCATTCCATTAATTTCTAATAGATCGTCACGAATGTTTTGACTACGTTTTTCTATATTAATAATCCTTACAAACGAATTGGTCACTGCAGCCGTAAAGTAAGCAAAAGGATTGTTTGACTTTGATTCGTCAAACTGTAAGCCAATCTGTGTTAACTGTAAGATAGCCTGACCTTTCATTTCATCATTGTAAGTGTAGCCACGAACGTTGCCGCGTGTAGCATAGCGTTCACAGAGTTTGATATACATTCGAGCTAGGGTATTTGTAATTTGCCCGTGATCTTTATTGAACTTGCCCTTTTCTAGATCGCCCTTCCAGTGCGATTTTCCAACGCATACTAGGATATCGTTTTCGTCAAATTTCCAATGTTGGAAAGGAGGAAAGTTTACTTTGTCACGATGATCAGCAAGAGTTTTTGGATTCTTTTTGCGGGTATTGTTTAAAGGAATATGATCAAATGTCATAATTCTAAACACTAAATCTTGTTTGGGGATTTTTTTATAATCTACTTCGCAGTCTGCAAGTTTTACCTTTTCCCCTGCCGCTTTGCGTGAAGCATAAGCTTCTTGACTCATTCGTTTAGCCTGTGCTCGTTTGGCTTCTGCAACGGTTCGAATATTAATTTTATCAATAGTTGGTAAAATGAGATCGTATTGATGATATTCGGGTTTAACAAAACTACAGAATGTGTTCTTGCTTTTGTGTATTTCTTCTAATAAATCTTTGTTGTTTAAGTAGTTAACTTTAGTCATATCATTCCTAGTTACATAAATTATAAACTACGCAGTTTATTTTGTCAACTAAATATATTACCAAAGAGGGTAATATTATGGGTTTATTTGATTCGGGCGCAGGTTTAAACACCATAGGCCAAGCAGCTTCGTCTTTAGGGTCCGCAGCCAGTTCAGCAATGGGTGCATTAGGATCTGTTGCAGGAACAGTAAGTAGAGTCGCAGGTGCTCTTAATAATTTATCCAATCCTGCGGCACTAGTATCAGCATTACGAAGTGCAAATTTGCCCACAGGCGGAAATGCAGTAGGACAAATTTTCAGTGCCGGTGCACAGTTTGTAGGCAGCGATGCTAGCAAAGATTGGCGTGTTAGACTCAGTATGCCTAGTACTCCAATTTATACCGGAAGCCCGGTGCTACAGCCATTGGTAAGAGCCGGCGGTTTTGTTTTTCCATATACTCCTTCGATACAGATTAGCTCTTCGGCTAGTTATGAAGATACCCCTATTACACATCAAAATTATAGTTTTTTAAGTTATCAAAATAGTAAGACAGATGCTATCACTATTAACGGTGCATTTCACGTAGAAGATGCTGTGCAAGCACAATATTGGATTGCTGCAATCCATTATCTAAGATCTATTACTAAAATGTTTAGCGGCGACATGGGTAAAGAAGCAGGCAATCCTCCTCCTATTGTTTTATTAAACGGCTACGGCGATTATGTGTTTAAAAATATACCTGTAATTGTCACATCATTCTCTTGCGAATTACCAGCAGATGTAAACTATATTGCTACCAATGTAGGTGCAGAAGGATCAATGGGCGGATTTGGTATGGCATCCGGTGCTAGCATGGCGTCTATCGAAGGTATATCAGCAACTACTGGCGCACTTGCCGGCCTAGCTGGTGCAGTCGGTGCAGGCAAAGCTGCAAAAGCATTAGGTGCAGTTAGTGCTGCATCTGGTGTAGTTAATGGTGTTAAAAATTTATTAAGTTCAGCTGCAGGTGGCAGCAGCGGATTAGGCGGCGCCGCATCAAACGGTGCAACTCATGTTCCTGTAAAGAGCAATATTTCAGTAACGGTAAGACCTGTATACAGTAGAGAAGACGTTAGGAAATTTAATCTTGGTGATTTTGTTAACGGAAAATATGTCAATAACATTCCGGGGTATAATTAATGGCTACGTATAAGAATACAAGTCCGTGGAAAGACACACAAATAAAAAATAATTATCTAGGCATCCTACGAATTAGGACAGTGCCAGCAGAATCGGATGATTATCTTTATACTATAGAACCTCAATATAATTTTAGGCCTGACCTGTTAGCCTATGACCTTTACAAAGAACCAAAACTTTGGTGGGTCTTCATGCAGAGAAATTTAGACACTTTACAAGATCCAATTTATGATTTTGTTGCTGGAACTAAGATATACATACCTAAAGGCGATAGTTTAAACAAACTGTTAGGATTATAAAATGGGATTTTTTGACGAAGTTAAAGGTGCAGCTACTACAGCATCTAGCCAAGTATCTAAAGTATTATCAGGTAGTTCTGCAGTTACACAAGGCATTGCTAGCGCAGCACAAAGTGCAGAGTCTTTAAAAAATGCCGCACTTAGTGGTCTATCTAATGTAGGCACTAATATTGCAAATTTAATTCCTGGAGTGCCGACATCTATTAATTCTGCAATAGGTAGTATAGCAGCAGGTCAACCAACTCTTGATATAAAAGGCTACACATCGGGATTTAAAGCACAAGTTCCTGGCACTCCACCTTTTCCTAATGTACTAAATCAATATACTTCTTTTAACTATGTGTTTACTTTAAGTGTGTTGCCTTTAGAACATATTAATGACCCAAATTCAACTTATAGAAAAGGTGACTTAGGACCAATTATTATTAAATCTGCAGGTGCTGCTCCAGAAAAGGATCTTGTATCAACTGCCTACGGCAAGTATGATTTTTATGTTGAAAATTTAAAAATTAGCGGCATGGTAGGATTAAACAAAGGTACTGGTAACTCTAATGCACTTAGCATGAGTTTTACAGTTATTGAACCTTACAGTATGGGATTGTTTTTCCAAGCTATGCAAACGGCAGCTTTACAATCTGGATATTTAAACTATCTTGATGTGCCAGTATTACTTACAATAGAATTCAAAGGGCACATTGATGCTAATTTGTTGAATCAACAAATTGACAATACTAAAAAAATGATTCCTTTAAAACTTAGAGAAATAGGCATGCGAGTTACTGGAAAAGGCTGTACTTATGATGTAGAAGCCTACCCGTGGAATGAACAAGCATTTTCAACTTCTTATTCTCAAGTTAAAACAGACATTAACATTAGCTGTAATAAAGGCGGTCCTTATACAGTACAAGAAATGTTACAAAAAGGACAAAAAAGTTTACAAAAAGTTCTTAATGATAGATTAGAAGAAGAACGTAAAAAAGGAAATAAAGAATTTTCAGATGAAGTTATTATTTTATTTCCGTCAGATCTAGCAACAGGCGATGCTGCTGCAAGTGCTGATGCTGCTCCTAATGAATCAGCAGATAAACCTGCTACTGCAAAGCCTGGAGATTCTGCATCATCTGGAATATTTAAAAAATTAGGTATTGGTCGAGGAGACAACACAACCTTGGTTCAGTTAAATGCAGCCACTGTTAATAACATTGGTAAGTCTGGTATGGGCTTTAATCTTTACAATAAAGGAGATACTCCTTTTGCTAAGGATAATCTTGCCTATGACGAAGCAACAGGAATTTATAAACGAGGTAATGTACAGATAGATCCAAACAATGCAGATTTTAAATTTCCTCAAGGTTCTACAGTACAGGACATTATCAACCAAGTTATCTTAATGAGTGACTATGGTCGTCAGGCATTAAACAAAGCAAACTGGACACCTCAAGGGCAAGTAGTATGGTGGAGAATTGAAACACAATACTTTATGAAGTCTAGTCCTGAAGATAATAAAGTAGGTCAAAAACCTAAATTGGTTGTTTATAGAGTTGTTCCTTATTTGGTAGACGCTTCGGTCTTTATTCCACCTAACGACAAAGCACCAGGCTTAGAAAATAAAAAGAAAGAAGCTCTTAAAGAATACAACTACATTTACACTGGTAAAAATATTGATGTATTAGATTTTCAGATTGATTTTAAAGCAGGATTTTATAGAGCATTAAATGCAGACGGTGGCAAAGAATCAGAATCTAATCAAGGAATGTCTGCAGCTCAAGGCACAGGTGCAGTTAAACAAGAAGCACAAGACAGTAAAAATCCTTCGGGTAGTACTCCTAACACTCAGCAGACTCCGGTTACGAACAAAACAGATAAAATAGGATCAGCTAGTCATAAGAATGGCGGTTCAGGTGTTGATGATGCGGCCACTATTGCAGCTAGACAATTCCATGAACTGGCTACACAAGGTACTGACATGATCAATTTGAACATGACAATTCTTGGCGATCCTTATTATATTAGCGACAGTGGATTAGGTAACTATTCGTCTGGTGCTACTGACAAACAGAATATTAATACTGATGGTGCTATGGACTATCAAACAGGCGAAGTATTGATTAGTGTTAATTTTAGAACACCTATTGATCTAAACACTAAAACAGGATTTTACAATTTTGGTGATACTAAACCAGTACAGCAGTTTAGCGGGCTATTTAGAGTACTTCAAGTTGAAAGTATTTTTAATCGTGGAAAATTTACACAACAACTTTCACTGGTTAGAATAGTTGGCCAGGACAATCCAAATGCTCCAGAAGGAGAACCAGCACTGCCTAAAGTAGCACAACCAGATCAAGAAGATGGAGAAGAAGCAGGATCAGAAGTTGCCGCAATAGAAGCAGCGGCAGCTGAAGAATATCCAAACGGAGCACCTCAACTCTCTGATCAAGAAATTGCTGCTAACAATGCAGCCTTAGGCGACTTTGCAGGATAATAAATGGCAGAAGAAAATAGACTAGGACAAAACGAAAGTCCTCAAGACCCCGGTCCCTTTTTAGCAAAAGTAGTAAGTCATCTTGACCCTAGTTACATGGGTGCATTAGAAGTACAACTGTTACGCGAAGTAGGCAATGACGAAGATAGAGAGGGTCAACTTAGAGTTGTAAAATATCTAAGCCCGTTTTACGGAGTTTCAAATAACGCTTACCTTGGCGAAGATCCTGACGACTACGATAATACACAAAAAAGTTATGGCATGTGGATGGTACCTCCTGATATAGGTACTATTGTAATGGTAATTTTTGTTGGCGGAGATGTGCGTAAAGGTTACTGGATGGGCTGTGTAATTGAAGAAAACATGAATTTTTCTTTGCCCGGACATGCTTCTACAAAATATGTAGTTGACGATACTAAAGAAACTGACACAAAATATGAACGTGTGCCAACAGGCGAATATAATAAAATTATTCACCAAGTTACTGAAGATCCTACAAAAATAGTTAAACCTGAAAGTCCTTTAGCAAATAAAATATTAACTCAAGGATTGTTAAAAGATGATATTAGGGGCATAACATCGTCATCGGCTCGAAGAGAAATTCCTAGTTCAGTGTTCGGTATTTCAACACCTGGACCTGTGGATAAAACAGGTAAGCAAGGCAAAGTAGGCAAACACGAATATAAAATTCCAAATGCATTTGTCAGTCGTCTAGGTGGCAGCAGTTTTGTAATGGATGACGGTGATGACAAATGGGAAAGAAAAACTGCAGCAGCTGATGGTCCTCCCGAATATGCTTCGGTAGAAGGCGGTGAAACAGCCGAACGAGATATTCCTCACAATGAACTTATACGTATTAGAACACGTACAGGGCATCAAATACTTTTACACAACAGTGAAGATTTAATCTATATTGGTAATAGTCGCGGTACAGCATGGATTGAATTAACCAGTGATGGCAAAATTGATATCTATGCTGAAGACAGTGTTAGTTTACATAGCAAACAAGATTTAAATTTTTATGCTGATAGAGACGTTAACATTGAAGCAGGTAGAAATTTAAACATTAAAGTTGCTGAAGAAATGCACACGCATGTCGTAGGGGATCAAATATTAATTGTTGATGCTAATCAAAAAATTCATATTAAAACACAAAAAGACGAAACCGTTGATTCAAACAGCTTGTATAAAATTGGTGGCAATTATGATACTAATGCAGGCGGACATATTTGGGAAACATCAGGTGGTTCAAACGAAACTAATGCAGGCGGTAATATTGTAGAAACTGCACCTAATATCCATATGAACGGGCCGGGTGCATCTACCGCCGAAACAGCTGAAAAACCAACAGAATTAAAAACTCACAGTGTGCCCGACGAAGAAGGTAACGAATTATTCCAAACAATTATGCGCCGAGTTCCGACACATGAACCGTGGCCACATCATGAAAATTTAGATCCTGTTAAATTTAAACCAGATCAAACTGACAGAGATGTTGATGGTAGATTAGAAGGAACTTCATCTACTATGAATTTTACTCCGGAATACTGGGAAACATATACCACTGTAACTGATACATTTGAAAAAATAAAAGGGCCTGAAGAGCAGGACGCAGACCCTTACATTTAACGGGTAAATAATACTATGACAGCTAGCCAACGATTATACGATAAGATTGTCTTAAAAAGTGCCAACACTTCTGAGTCAATACCTGGTACT
>Ga0222713_10004109_pt1 | contig 14698 bp, 18 predicted proteins | sample C33_649DmetaG_FD_165061 | JGI IMG/M metagenome (GOLD analysis project Ga0222713, IMG submission 165061) | Estuarine water microbial communities from San Francisco Bay, California, United States - C33_649D | ecosystem: Environmental > Aquatic > Marine > Unclassified | place: USA: California...
ACCAATCTATAACAATTGGTGCTGGTGGTGCTGGTAGTTCAACCGACACGGTTGCAGGTAGTTACGGTTTGGGTTCAAGTATTGGTTCTGTTATTTCGTCTGCTGGCGGTGGCAGCGGTGACGGTAGTACCAGTCCGGACGTGCGTCTTAACACAGGAGGAAGCACGGGTGGTCGTGGGGCTGGGCGGACAAGTGTTAACGCGGTTATTGCTACAAGCATTCAAGGCAATACAGGTGGTTCATCTTCAGCAGTTCAAACTGGTGGTGGCGGCGGTGGCGCAGGCGCAAATGGCGGAAACGCTGTCAGTTTAGATGGCGGTGCTGGCGGTGCTGGTGTTGATATCAGCAGTTTTATTGGTGGTGCAGCGTATGTTGCTAGTGCAGGTGCAGGCGGTGGCGGTCAAAACGCTGGAGGCGCTGCAACGACTGGCGGTGTTGCAGGCAAATCAACTGGCGCAGGTAACAACGGCGTTAATTACGGTGCAGGCGGTGGCGGCACTTACGGTGCAGCCGCAACAAACCCGGGTGGCAACGGCGCAGCAGGCGTAGTGTATGTCAGGTTTAAAGTATGAACCGACAATTCTTTGCACAACTAGATGAAAACAATGTCGTAACAACGGTGCATTGTGTAACACAACAATTCTTACAAGCAAACCCTGAACGTTATACAGGTGTTTGGGTTGAAACATTTTTTGACACAGAAGGCAAAACCTACGCAGGAATTGGCTACACGTACGACTATGACACACAAGATTTTACGCCACCACCAATAATCGAGCCCGATAACGACGGACAATAATCATGGCGCGCAAACCGATTAACCGATCACGTCGACAAATAGGCGACCAAACAACCAAAGGCGGCCTAATCGGGTTGTTTATTTATTGGGCGACACAAAACAACATTGACCCAGCACTCATCGCACTACTCGTCCCGATCATTTCGAGCGTGTTGGCTTGGCTATCAACCAAAATTGGTGACCCCGATCTAGCCTGCATATTCATACCCAAAGAAAACAAAGACGACAAAGATTGACTAAACCGTACATCGCTATTCAGCAACCAGTCGTTAAAGGCGGTTTAGCAGGCACACGCAAATGGTCAAATTTGGCCTGCAAAAACAGCAACGGGTCACTATGGTGCAACGGGCTATGGGTCAACCGCGATATGCGAACACGACCCGGCATCGTCAGCAACCATGCTCGAGGGCTGGCAATGGATTTGTCGTATCGCTGGCTTAACCAAAAAAAATTGGGTATGCGTGAGGGCCGCAAAACATCGCTCGCGTTCATCATCAAATGTTTGCAAAACGCCGACCACTTAGGCATACAACTTGTGATCGACTATCAGCTGCAACGGTCGTGGCGTTGCGATCGTGGCACATGGAAATCACTACCAAGCGTCACGCAAGGCGACTGGTATCACATAGAGATCGAACCCCTACTTGCACACAACCCCGACATCGTAAAAGCCCGATTTGACGCGGTTTTCGGGGCATTCCCCACATCACCACCAAAACCCGTCTAAGGTGATAGGCCTACCGAGAAAGTAGGTCACTTATGACACTCATCACCAAAATTGGCATATCGCTATTTATTAGCGTCACGTCAATATTCGTACTACACAAACCACCAACCCCAACACCGGCAGAACTACGCCCAGCGCCAATAACCGTGTGGCAGGGGTTAGAGCCTGCAGCGCCTGTACCGTCAACCACGGTTGTTACTACGCCTATAACGCAACCTGACGCGTGTCAGACGGTGTTTGACATGGCTCGACACGTCGGTTGGGCCGAGCAAGACCTAACCCAACTGGTCGCGGTTGCGTATCGTGAGAGCCGTTGCCAACCTGACGCGTTTAACGCCAAAGACCCAAACGGCGGGTCAGCCGGTGCAATGCAAATCAACTATTTTTGGTGCAAACCGTCAAAGTATTACGCAAACGGATATTTGCAGGCCTACGGCCTGATACGCACCTGTGACGACCTATTCGACCTAGAGGACAACCTACGGTCAGCGCTGGCCATATTTCGATACAGCAATGGTTGGCGCGCATGGTCATTATAAAACACTTGTTTTTGGCAAGTCTGCTAACCGCGTACACGTACCTGATAATGTCAATCACCAACAAACGAAAGGCTAAAGATGACCGAGAACATCGACCCAAGAACTGACCCACAGTTCAAAGCACTAATGCAAGTGATGAACGACATCACACAAAACAAAGTGCCGATCTACAACCCGTGGGAATTGGCGGCGCGTAGCACGTTACGCGCAATCCAACACGAAATTGACGACCGCAACGTTTTAGACGACGGCGAGTTAATCGACGTGCTAAACCAAACACGTATCGAGATCAAATACTTGTTGAGCATCATTAGCGATCTTGACGCTCGAGTTAAAGAACGCGACGCAGAAGTAAATCGGCTTGAAAAGTTGGCGCACCGTGCTTACTAAACACGACAAAAACCGTATGCGTATCGCAATGGCCGAAAGCCAAGCCAGCGCAAACGCGAAATGGACACCCGAGCAACAAGATCGCGTTGATGCGGCGATACGCAAAATGGCGCGTATGTTGCCACGCTTTACAGCCGACCAAGTTTGGTACGAGTTGGGCGCGTCATTCCCGGTTACTAAGGGCATGACCGCTCGACTACTGGTTGCCCAACGTCAGGGCGTTATTCGTAACACGGGTGAGATTGCTTATGCTGAGCGTGGCGGCGAACACGATCACGCGCAACGTTTAACAATATGGCAGTCGCTATGACGGGCTTTAATCTTGACAATTATGTTGACGTGCCAACACGTCTCGGCATGGCGCTACAAAAATACCCTGATCTACGCATACAAGAAACTCAGCGCGAAATTATTGAGATGCCTGACAAATCATGTTTTATTCGTTGCACGGTGACGGTGTGGCGTGACGCTGCCGACCCGATACCAGCGATCGCGTCAGCGTGTGAGATATACCCCGGTCGTACGCCGTACACAAAGATGAGTGAAAACGAGGTCGGGTTCACATCGGCGTTGGGTCGTGCGCTCGGATACATGGGGTTCGGTATCAGTAAGTCGATTGCGTCACGTAACGAGGTTGAGGCCGCGCAATCACGTCAACCGACTGGCAGGCTTGCACCAGTTGTACCGATGCACGATGTCGAAGTGCCATTTCCCGATGAACCACACGTCGAGTATGCGACACCTAAACAAATGGGCATGATGCGGGCGCTGGCTAACGGGCAGGGGCTTAAAGGCGACGATCTAAAAACGTTTATCAGCGCCACGTTGGGGCGTGAGGTGTTAACGTCGGGTGAGTTAACGAAACGTGATGTTAGTAAAGTAATTGACGCGTTAAAAGCAAGTGAACCAAAATAAAAACAAACAACCGAGGAGAAAACAATGACAATACCAAACACAGTAATAATTCCGGCATTACCTGACACATGGCAAATATGCGCAGCAAGTCATGACCGTGAAAACCCAGGTGAAGCAATAAAAAGCCAAGTAATTGCTTGGGCGATTACAAAAGCAAAAGGTAGCGAAAAAGAACATGGTGAGTATCGAATCCACGCAATCACAGCATTTGATGCAAATTTTCATCACATTATGGAATCTGATGAACAACGCACTTATTCATGCAATGGCAAAGACATGGCACCTGACACTTTCAATTTGTACACAGACGAATTAGAACAACTCTCATAACATGACTGACGTTGAATTGCTTGAGGGCGTGTTGCGTTGCCAGCAGTTGTTGAAGGCAATGAGCAAACCGACCGACGACGAGACTGAGGCACACAAGTATTTGCGTTGGGCAGCCGAGCAGATTGCCAAGCGCATTTGGTGGGATAATCGAGAACCTAAATAATTAACACAATTCAAGTACGGGCATGACCTAAGCGTGTTGCAACGCGGTTGGTAACACACGGCAACGTGGGTAGATGACGCACGTGGTAACACGTGGTCAGGCAAATTGCGTTAAAGAGTTAGGGTGTCGAGTGAGGCAGACGACGGGGGGCATAGCGCATTAGGCTTTTATCACAGCAACAAGATTGACATACTGAAAACAAACCGCAAACATAAAGTTGACAACATGGTTAGCGTTAACAAACATCAGCAAGCGCGACAGCGCGCGCTAGCACAACCGAGCAACGCGAGGGCGTGAGCATGACAAGCCACCACGACTACGAGTACACCAAAAATAGGGGGGTGGTCTTACGAGAGCAACCCACCTGCACCGTCTGCAACCGGCAACCCAGCACACAAGTCGATCACATAATCCCAATAGACGCAGGCGGTGGACACGAACTATCAAACCTTCGAGGCATTTGCGCAAAATGCAACAACACCCTCGGTCATCGCTACGTAACCCAACGCAATCAAATACGACAGACCATTCGAGCCGAAGCAATGCGCGAAAACGGCATACGCGAAACAAAACCAAACCGTTTTTTTACTGAAAAAAAAGAAATCACCCCGACCCAACTCAGGATTATCTCAGATGACCTTGATCAGCCTGAACTGGCGGTAACTGGCCGTGATCAGCCTCGACTGGAGACTATGTGGCCTGATGCGGCTGGTTCGTTTGGGGCTGAGGTGGGGGGCTGGGCTTTACAGCATTTGGGTATTGAGTTGATGCCTTGGCAGCAGAGGGTTCTTGACGGTCAGCTTCTTTTTGACGGCGACGGGGATTTTTTGCATCGTATGTCAATGGTTAGCACGGCTCGGCAAAACGGTAAGACCGTTGCGTTGACGGCGTTGGTTGGTTGGTGGCTGACCGAGATGCCTAAGCACCGGGGCACACCGCAAACCGTGTTGAGTACCGCGCACCGTCTTGACTTGGCGGTCATGCTCTACGACAAACTTGCCGATATTCTCGAGTTGCGGTTCGGTGCAAAACTGATGCGGTCGTACGGTCGCAACCAAGTCACCATGCCCGACGGGTCAAAGTGGTTTATCCGTGCAGCCAACTCGAGCGTCGGTCACGGTATGTCATGCGACCTGATCGTTGCCGACGAAATTTGGGATATTGGCTCGACTGTCATTGACGGCGGTTTACTACCAGCCCAACGCGCCCGCCGATCACCATTGCTAAGCGCATGGTCAACGGCTGGCACAGAGGCAAGTACCGCGATGCAGCGTTGGCGTGAGCAGGGGTTGCGATCTATTGACCGTGCCGAGCCGTCATCGCTTTATTTTGCTGAGTGGTCGCCGCCGCCTGACATATCGCCTATGGATAGTCGCGCATGGGGCTGGGCAAACCCAGCGCTCGGCAAAACTCTAACCCTAAAAACTATTGAGGCTGAGAGTGAAAACCCTGATCGCGCAAGTTTCTTACGCGCGTCGTGTAATTTATGGGTTGCTAGCGACAAAAGTTGGATATCACCCGGCCTGTGGCCTGAACTTGAGTACACCGACCCGATGCCTGACGGCGGCACAGTCGCCATAGAAACCAGCCTGACCGACGACCGATACTTTGCAACCCGAGCCGTTGTGCTTGACGATCGGCGCACCGTCGTTACCGTTGAATTTGTTTGCGACACGTACGACGAAATGTTGCGACACGTCGAGCGCCTAGCAAAAAACACGGCAATCAAATTTGCTATATCACCGTCGATAGATATTCATTGGCCGTTAGCACTTGAGCGTCGCAGGGCAGTTGTCGGCTACGGCGAAATACTCAAATTTACGCCGCGCATCAAATCAATGATCAACGAAAAACTACTTTGGCATACGGGCGAAAATATGTTGGCTGAACACGTGCAACGAGCCGTCGCAGTCAGGTCACAAAACAGCATCGCGCTATCTAGCCAGCGATCACCCGGCCCGATCGAGTTGGCGCGGTGTTTGGTTTGGTCAGCGGCGCTCGCGTCACGACCGACCGCAACAGGCAAACCGATGATCGTTGTTGCTGGTGGCTAGTATCGTGTCGGGCGGCCGTTAGGTTCTTACTTTCTCGGTTGACGCTTAGCGGTCGCCTATCAACACCCGTCAAATAAATTGGTGGCATACTTACAGCATGGCGATATTTTCACGGTCAGTAAATAAGGCGGCGATATCGCCTGAGCCAACTAAAGCGGCGGCCGCAGGCGGGTACTACACAAACAGCGTCAACAATGGCGGCGCACAAATGATCGGCCAGTATTACTCGTACGTTGAGGGCGACGCGCGCAATCGTGCAATGAGCGTACCTACCGTCAGTCGAGCGCGCGATTTAATGGCATCGGTTCTTGGTTGTATGCAATTAAAAATGTACAACGAAATTTGGAATGGCGACGAAATGGAAAAAGTGCCACTAGCGCCGCGCACTTGGTTGCGACGCATAGACCCAACATTGCCAAATAGTTTTATTATGTCGTGGACATTTGACGATCTATTTTTCTTTGGTCGCGCATTTTGGTATATCACGTCACGTACCGCTGACGGATACCCAGCGTCGTTTACTCGACTACCTGCCGCAATGGTACAAACACTTGATCAGTCAGGCCCGGTTTGGTTTGCGCCGTCAAAAGAAATTGTTTTTCAAGGCGGCAGCCTAGACGCAAACGATGTTGTGCAATTTTTGTCGCCGATACAGGGCATTGTTTATATGAGCGAAAAAGCGATTGCAACAGCGTTACAACTTGAGGCCGCACGGTTCAGAAATTCATCGTCGGCTATTCCGGCAGGCATTTTGCGTCAGACTGGTGGCGAGCCGTTAAGCGCACAAGAGTTAGCCGATCTAGCAGCAGCGTTTAATGCGGCTCGAGCAACAAACCAAACCGCCGCGTTAAACGAATTTGTTACCTACACAGAGACACTTACTAGTCCTGACAAAATGTTGCTGATTGAAAGCGCAGAGTTTCAAGCAATGGAAATGGCGCGACTGTGCAACATACCGCCATACCTTGCAGGCGTATCGGTCGGCTCGTACTCGTACCAGTCAAGCGCCGAAGCGCGAATGGACTTGTGGACATTTGGCGTACGTGCTTACGCAGATTGCATTGCCGGCACACTCAGCCAAAACAACGTGCTACCACACGGCACATACATCGAATTTGACGTTGAGGACTACCTCAAGGGCGAATACTCGATGAGTGATTACCGAGAGGACAATTCCGAAACCCCGATACCAAATGGAGTACTATAAAATTTATGATCAGATTAACCCCCACACAGATCACGGTTGACGCAGCGGCGGCAGAGGGCTTGCCGTCGCGCTCAATCTCAGGCGTAGCAGTCACCTACGACGAAACAGCGACCGTCAACGACGGTACAAAGGTACGGTTTTTGCAAGGGTCGTTGCCAGTCACGGGGCGCGACCCGAAACTTTATATGCAACACGACAGCAACCAAATCGTCGGCAAAGTCGTTGAGCGCGTGGACACCCCGCAGGGCATGATGTTTACGGCCAAAATCAGCGCCACTCGACTAGGCGACGAGGCACTTACCCTCGCCAATGACGGCGTTATTGATGCCGTGTCGGTCGGCGTAACACCCACAAAATTTAGTTACGACGAGGAAGGCGTAATGATCGTCGAGACCGCCAACTGGTCAGAATTATCGCTAGTCAGCGAAGGCGCGTTTAGTGGCGCGGTCATCACCGAGGTCGCAGCCAGCGCACCCGACGAGACTATCCACGAAACCGAGCCACAAGTAGAGTTACAATCAGAACAAGACACAGAACAGGAAACAACCATGAGCGACAAAATCGAAACACCAGTAGTTGAAGCAGCACAGTCAACAGTTGACAAATTGTGGGCGCAACCAAAACAAGAATTTAAGATGCCAAGCGCAGGCGAATACCTTGCCGCTATGCACATCGGCGGCGACACGTTCGCAAAAGTAAATAACGCGTTTCAATCTGCTAACCGCAAAAACCAAAGCGCGTTGCAAGCAGCGGCGGGCGATATAGCCACGACAGATACGCCCGGGCTCTTACCTCAGCCGGTTCTTGGCCCACTATTCCAAGACCTCAACTTCGTGCGACCAGTCGTATCAGCGTTGGGCGCTCGAGCAATGCCAAACACACCAAGCAAAACATTTATTCGCCCAACGATCACAACGCACACTTCGGCAGCAACACAAACCGAAGGTGCGGCAGCATCAGCAACAACAATGGTGATCGCAAGCAACGTAGTCACAAAAACAACCGTTGCAGGCCAAGTCACTTTGTCGGTACAAGACATGGACTTCACAGACCCAGCCGCAATGAACTTGATCTTGAACGACCTTGCAGGCGAATACCTGATCGCAACTGACAACATTGCAGCCGACAACATGGTTGCAGGCAAAACCGCGTCAGGTTCGACATGGACAGTTACAGCAGGCGACCCAACATCGTTGGTGAACTCGTTGTTTGACGCTGCACGAGAAATTGCAGAGGACAGCAACTATTTCCCAACTCACTTGTTTGTGTCACCTGATGTTTGGGAAAAACTTGGGTCACAGTTGGACAGCAGCAAGCGCCCATTGTTCCCAGCAGTAAACGGCCAAAACATCGTGCAACAAAACGGTTTGGGTACAGCATCAGGCAACCTGACCTACAACTCGATGAACCCACTCGGTCTGCAACTCGTAGTTGACAACAACTTCGCTGCAAGCACTATGCTCGTTGTTTACGCACCGGGCTTCGAGGTGTACGAACAACAGAAAGGCATCATGTCGGTAGAAGTACCGTCAACATTGTCGCGCACTTTCTCGTACTACGGATACTTTGCAACCTTTGTTGCGAAGTCGTCGTTTATCCAGTCAATCGCGATCGCCTAATCGCATAGCGGCCTAACCGCTATGGCAACATATCTAACAGCGTCAAAACAGTTACTAAATAACTACGCCTGCATATCCACGCTCGAGCCAACCGAAATACAGGTAGGCGACAGCATTACTGTCGGCAGTTTAGGCGCACCGTTTGACGGCACGTTTACGGTACTGAACTGCCCGCAATACAAATACACGGGCATAGACAGCGTTACGGGCGAATGGACATTTGATGAAACACAACCGATCGCTAACCAACTGCTTTACGCCTGCACAGGCAACCCAGTCGAGTTTGTTGCGATCTACACCGGCACAGTCGCGTTTACACCGACCTGCACGTGGATTACGGCAGCAAACCTAGTCACCTATTTGGGTGTGTCAATTACTGACCCGTCAGATGATTACACGCTAATTACGCAGGCCGTGTCAGCTTCGAACCAGTTTGCAAGTCGCCGACGAGCCGAGGCAGGCTACAACGACAGCCTCAGCACGTCGCCCAGCGGTGATGTCACGCTCGGCACTTTGATGTACGCGGCGGCGTTGTGGCGTTCGCGTGGCTCGCTCGAAAACGTGTTTGCATCGTTTGACAACATGGGTACAGCACCCCAGCAATCGCTAACGCCGATCGTTAAACAGTTGTTAGGTATTGACCGACCAGCGGTTGCCTGATGCCCGCACCATACACCGATTTATTCAACGAGACGCTAGACGATCTCAGCGCAACGCTGACAGCCGTCTCAGGGCTACGCGTTGTAACCGACCCGACCAAACTTGTGCCGAATTGTGTGTTTATTCAAGCGCCAAGTTTTACGACGATCGCTGGCAACGGCAACATCGTACGCATGGACTACCCGATCAAAATTGTCGGTAGTGGCCCAGCAGGGCTACCCGTGTTGCGCGAAATATTGCAAATCACCGCAACCGTTTTAGGGTCAGCAATAATCGTCATATCAGGTCGCCCCGGCACACTTGACATAGGCGGGCAAGAATACCCGTGCTACGACCTAGCAGTTGGCGTACAAGCACAAACCGCGTGAGCATACACACGGTCACGGTTGCGATATGGTAAAACTATTACAGACACTTAAGGAGTAACAATGGCAACAAGCACTTATCTCAGCAACCCGAAAGTCGAAGTCGGGGCTAGCAGCGGTTCAGTCGTGGATATCACCGATCAAGTTTCATCATGCGTCGTCAATTACAACGTCGAAGCACTTGAGGACACAGCTTTCGGTTCAACAGCTCGCACCAACACAGCTGGGCTTCAATCAAACAGCGCCACATTAACGGTCTATGCGTCTTATGCAGCGTCAGAAACTTATGCAACTTTGTCGGCACTTGTCGGCACAAAATGCTTTATTCGAGTGACCCCAGTTGACGCAACGATCAGCGCCACAAACCCGGCATTTGAATTGACCAACACATATTTGAGTGCGTTGCCAGTCGTGAACGCCACTTTGGGCGAATTGTCAACCTATGACATTGAGTTCATGGGTGGCACATACGTCGCAGATACAACACCATAAACGTGCCTTAACTGGCCGAGAACAGGACAAGCACAAATGAGATTAAAATTAAAAGTTGATCTAGGTGATGGCACAGAGGTGCGCGAACTAACGACCAATATGTTTGTTATTTGCGAATGGGAGCGAACCGAGAACCGTAAAACGAGCGACGGTAAGGGTATTGGCTACAGCGATTTAGTTTGCTGGGCATACCATTTGTTGAAACTGCAAGGCGAAAAAATGCCTGCAACATATCGTGATTGGGTTAAAGCAAACCCGAACATGACCATTGAGGCGGTTGACGAGACAGACCCAAACCTTACGGCGTAGGCAGTTACCGACGGCAACTAGCCGAATTGTTAGTTGCAACAGGGTACTGGCCTACGAATATCGAGTTTGACACGCGCGACCTAATCACGGTCATTACAGTATTAAATAAGCAAAAGAGGTGACGCGTATGCCAGCAACTACAACTATTGAAATTGTCGGTGTAAAAGACGCGATCAACGGGCTACGCAAAATCGACCCACAACTGCAAAAAGACTTTAAAGCGCAATCAACCGAAATAGCACAACCAGCAATTAACGCCGCTAAAGCCGTTTACACAAAAGTGCCGTTGTCAGGTATGCAATACAACTGGACACAACGCAATCGCAAACTATTTCCGTTCACGGTCGGCAAAGCGGTCAACGGTGTAAAAATGCGATTTGACACACGTCGAGGTGCGGTGGGCGTGATTTTGATTGAGCAAAAAGACCCGGCGGCAGCAATCTTTGAAGCGGCAGGTCGAGCCAACGCAAACAAACTTGGTAACGCGCTTGGGTTTGTTGGTGCTGGTCGCACTCGACTGATCGGGCCAGCCGTTTACAAAGCGCGACGCGGCATTGAAGCAGAGATGACCAAAATGATTTTGGACACAATTAAGACTGTGCAAAAAGAGGTTTGACATGGCATTAGCGATACCCATTGTTTCCGAGTTTGACGGCAAAGGCATTGACAAAGCAATCAAAGAATTTAAGCAACTCGAAACTGCAGGTGAAAAAGCACAGTTTGCAATCAAAAAAGCGGCGATACCTGCGGCGGCTGCGCTCGCTGGTTTGGCGGCTGCGGCAGGCCCAGCAATATCAGCCGCGTCAGATTTAGAGGAAAATCTAAGCAAAGTCAATGTTATTTTTGGCGAAGGTGCGAAAGAAATTGAGAATTTTTCTAAGACCGCCGCCACAGCGTTAGGTCAATCACAAAACGCCGTTTTGCAAGCTGCCGGCACGTTCGGCACGTTTGGCAAAGCGGCTGGTCTAGGGGGTGTAGAACTTGCTAAGTTTTCCAACGATTTTACGGCGCTTGCGTCAGACCTTGCTTCATTTAATAATACAAGCCCTGAGGACGCTATTAACGCGATAGGTGCAGCACTTCGAGGCGAAGCAGAACCGTTGCGACGTTACGGCGTTTTGTTAAACGACGCGTCACTTAAAGCGGCAGCAATGTCGTTAGGTATCTATGACGGTAACGGTGCGTTGACAGCACAACAAAAGGTGCTTGCAGCGCAAAAAGTTATCTACGAACAAACAACTGACGCACAAGGCGACTTTGCCCGTACCAGCGACGGTTTGGCAAACAGTCAACGAATACTCAAAGCACAACTACAAAATTTGCAAATTGAGATTGGTAAAGGTTTGTTGCCAGTTGTGCAAGCGATATTGCCACCACTTAAAGCAATGGCACAATGGGCGGTCGAGAACCCTAAAGCATTTAAGATCGTTGCAGCAACTATCGCTGGTATCGCGACCGCAATTTTGGCAGTTAATTTTGCTATGGCCGCAAACCCGTTCACGTTGATCGCGGTCGGTATCGCAGCACTCGTAACCACGCTCGCGGTTGCGTACACAAAATTTGAGGGCTTTCGCAATGTCGTCAATTTTGTGTTAAACACTCTGATTGCCGGGTTTGAAACTTTCGCTAATTCGTTTATTGGTGCAATCAACATAATTATTGATGGCATAAACCTGATTAACCCATTTACGGATATCAACAAGATTGGCAAAATCAGTTTGGGTCGTATCGGTGGCGCTAGTGGCGTATCGACTGCGGTGACTGCTGATACTCGTACGGCTGACCGTATGGCTCGAGAGTCAATTCAGGGTATACCAGCGATTACCGCACCGATCGGCGGTGGCCCTGCGGCTGCCGCTAAACCAGCGAGCGCCGCCGCTGCTGGGGTGTCGCTCGGTGTTGCTGGTCTTGGTGGCGCGCAAATCGGTGCATTAACGACATACGGTATGGCTGAACGTATCGCGGCACGAGACAGCGCACCCGTCACAATAAACGTCACAGGCGGTATATCGACCAGCGCCGAAATCGGGCAAAGCGTGTTAAACAGTTTGTTGGCGTATCAGCGCAGCAATGGCCCACTTGATCTACAGATTGCCTAATCATGGCAGGCGTAGCGGTAGTTGCAAGCGGCAACTATGAACTAGAAATTGACACAGGGTTCGTTCAAGACGCTTTCTTGCTTGACTCAGCCACAGCAGGCGTACTCGACAATACGACTTATGTTCTTGACGGTACAACAAACTATGCAAGTGTGCTCGACGGCATAAACCAAGTCAACGTGCGACGCGGCCGCCGCGATCAAGGCGACCAGTTCAGCGCAGGCACAATGACGTTTACAATGCTTGATACAACTGGCATTTTTATGCCGTTCGATCAAGACAGCCCGTATTGGGACTCAACGACCGCAAAACCGGGTCTCGCACCGTTACGCAAAGTCAGATTGTCACGATACAGCGCAACCAACGTCAAAGAATATTTATTTAGAGGTGTGATCGTTAATTTCAATTACAATTTCGCGCTTGGCGGTTTAGATACCGTTACCGTTTATTGTGCTGACGATTTTTATTTGTTGGCACAAACATTTATTGACGGGTTTAACCCAGTTGAAGAGTTGTCTAGCGCTCGACTGACGGCAATTCTTGACCGACCCGAGATTGACTATCCAGCAGCAACACGCAACATTTCGACGGGTACGCAAACGCTTGGCGGTAGTGCGGCGTTCACCATTCCGCAATCAACTAACGCGCTGGGTTATTGCTCACAAATTAACGAGGCCGAACAAGGCAGGTTATTTATATCCCGTGACGGCGATTTAACATTTCAACCGCGTGTTGGCACAACGCTCGACCCAGCCGTAGCCGACTTTCACGACGACGGCACAAAAATCAAATACAACGGTTTAGGCATAACATTTGAGGCTGATCAAGTAACTAATCGAGCCGTCGTGCAAATACTTGGCAACACAACGGCGCAAGTTGCCGACGACGCAGGTAGCCAAGCGCTGTACTTTATACAAACCAAAAGCTTTACCGACAGTTTGTTGCACAGCAACGCGGCCGCACTAGACCTAGCAACCTACCTGCTAGACCCACTACCCGAACCGCGTTTCACGTCGCTAAACACAGCGTTCGCCATGATGACCAACGCTCAACGCGACACGGTTGCCACGATCGATATTGGCGACACAATTAGTATTGAGAAATCGTTTGCGCCCGGCACAAACCCAGCGTCACTAGCCCAAAACCTAAGCATTGAGGGCATAGAACACACAATTAACGTCGATCGAGGGCATACGGTCACTTATTTCACCGCACCAACCACAATCGTTTACCAGTTCATATTAGACGATTTGACGTTTGGTATCATCTCGGCAGACAACGCGTTAGGTTAAAGTAGGCACTATGGCGATACAAGATTTTTCAGCAGGCCAAATTTTGACGGCCGCGCAAATGGACAGTTTGCAGGCAAACGATTACAACTGGACAGTTAGCACTAAGACCGCTAGTTACACACTTGTCGCAGCGGATAAAGGCACGCGAATTGTAATGAACGTGTCGGGCGCAAGCACGGTTACGGTTAACACAGATTTATTTAGCGCTGGCGACACTTTATTTATTCAGAATATTTCGTCGTCAACTTGCACTATCACGGCTGGCACGGCGACGGTAACGACGGCTTCATCTTTAGCATTGGCGCAATGGGGGGGCGGCACGCTGTACTTCACTTCTGCTGGCGCTGCTATTTTTTTTAGCGGTGGGGGCGCTACTTACGGTGTAGGTTCGGGCGGTTCATCATCGAGCATTACGGTTGGCGGCATAAATTACACTCTTTTGACTTTTACAACTGACAGCACTTTGACAGTTACTAAGGCAGGTTTATTTGATGTGTTGTTAGTTGCAGGCGGCGGCGGTGGCGGCGGCGGTACATCGACTCGTGCAGGCGGCGGCGGTGGCGGTGGCGGTGTGCTTGGTTTCACAACGGTCACAACACTTTATTTGAGTGCAAACCAATCTATAACAATTGGTGCTGGTGGTGCTGGTAGTTCAACCGACACGGTTGCAGGTAGTTACGGTTTGGGTTCAAGTATTGGTTCTGTTATTTCGTCTGCTGGCGGTGGCAGCGGTGACGG
>Ga0222713_10004111_pt1 | contig 14697 bp, 15 predicted proteins | sample C33_649DmetaG_FD_165061 | JGI IMG/M metagenome (GOLD analysis project Ga0222713, IMG submission 165061) | Estuarine water microbial communities from San Francisco Bay, California, United States - C33_649D | ecosystem: Environmental > Aquatic > Marine > Unclassified | place: USA: California...
CCCTCGTTCACTACGCCACGTGACGACCGTCGACCGGGGGTGATAAATTTTTGCCGGTCGACACTCAAGTGTCGACCGGTATCAAAAGTCTCGACCGGCAGGTATAGATTCTGCCCGACCCCCCTCTGTCGGCCAAACGTAAATTCTGCCCGACCCGCCTCCACCGACCAACAAACAATGTCTCACCGACCACATCGACCACCAATGTCTCACCGACCACATCGACCACCAATGTCTCACCGACCAACTTCCCCCCCCACGCGACGCGACGCTGTTCCGTTCGTCCCCCTGCGTCGGGGGACGAACGAGCGTCGCGCGAGGACTCAACACTCGACGAGTCGATGCACACGACGCTCGACGACTTCGACTTCGACGACTTCGACTTCGACTTCGACGTCGACTTCGACGTCGACTTCGACGTCGACGACGGACGGCACTGTGAGACCGTTCGCGTGCGATGTTATCGTTAAGCGTGAAACTCACCGGGTTCGCCGTGGGGTATCTCTACCCGACGTACTGCGCGCTGAAAACGCTCGATCGCAAGTCAAACACGCACGATGATTACGTGTTGTGGGTGACATTTCTGATCGTCGCGCTGACGATGGTGATTTTCGAATCTTGGGGAGTCGTCGCGTGGTAAGTGTCGATGAAAGCGCGCGCGTGCGGTGAAATGAAATGTGACGACGTGATTGCATTCCACGGGCGCACGAGGTAGCGACAAGGAAAAGGATGAAGGTTGAGGGTGAAACGCGCGAGCGAGGACGCGCGCGCGCCAGATCATCAACGGCGTCGGATTCGAAGAGCGCGCGGGGCGAACTATGGACGCCAGAGCATTCGTCGCGTGGGTATTGGTGTGGGGTAATGTTTGCATCGTGATGTGAACAACACGCGCGATGAAGCGCGGAGTCGATGAAGAGTTTGGGTTTTATGTATGGAGATTACTTCGCGCGAGGCGGATTACGCGACGGATTGACGGTTTTCAACGCGCTCGGCGTCGACGCGAACAGGATTCCAGCCTACCGCATGTTGAAGGTTTTGTTCTGCGCCTGGATGGTGAATCCGCGTTTTAAGGGTGCTATTACGCTGTACAAAAAGGCTTTGGCGCCGGTGTTCACGCAGTTGTCTCCCAGCATCGATAGAACGACGGAGCAGCTGAAGAAGGGTGACTTTGCGGCGATTCAAGAGGAGCTCGGCCCACAGTTTGCCAAGGTGCAAGAACTCGTCAAGAAGCACGGGCCCGAAGCCATCGAACGTGCGATGAGTATGGCGAGCAAAGGCATGTCTGGTGGCAAGAAACCCGAGGAGTCGAAGGCTGAATAAATTACACGCGAAACGAGCGCGCGACGAGAAGTCGCCCACCATCGCACTTGTAACGCCGTCGATTACGACACCTTTACTTACCTCGCGCGTGTGCGCGTCATTCCACGCGCGCGTTTCCCATTTCCCACATTTCCCATCATCCCTTCCTCCTCGTTCCCTCATTCGCTGACGTTCGTTCGCCCTCAGATACGCGCGTTCGCGTTCGCGCCTCCTCGCCCGCGTCCCGCGTTCGCGCCTCCCTCTCGCGCGCGTCCTCCGCCTCGTCATTTCGTCCTCCTGTGACGTCCAAAAATCGAAAACGTTTTAAAAAATGGTCATCATTCATTCCATCCCGTCGCTCGCGCGATTCGATGTTTTCTTTTTTCGTTTCCCTCGTCCGAACGCACCGACGCCATCGTTCGTCGTCTTTCCGTCGCACACGCGTCGTCATTCCTCGACGCCGTCATTCGTCGACGCGATCGAACGAACGAACGATCGATCGATCGATCGATCGATCGCGTGTCGTGACGCCGATCGCGCTTACTCGCGATGATCGCCTCGACGCACGCCAACGCATCCGTCGTTCATGGAATTCGTCGAAATCGCCATGCGAATTCGCGCAGGGGCGACGCGACGCCGCCTTGGATGCGTTCGCGCGCGATGCGATCGCACGCCGTCGGTTCTCACGTCGTCGCGATCGTTCACGACGACGAACGAGGACGACGGACGAAGGACGTGTTTCGTTGTAAACGTTCGTCTCGCGACGGTGGAGGCGGAAGCGCGCGCGCGCGAGCCGTCGGGGGGGGGCGATGGGCGCGCGCGATCGCGATTCGCGCCGCGGGAGCGATAGCGAACGATTCGTTGGAGAATGAAGGGAAAGGACGAGGACGAAACGTAAACGCGAGCGATGAGCGATGGACGAGTTCGGGGACGAGAGAGGATGGGATGAGAGATCGAGGACGATGGTCGCGAGCGTTGCGATCGCTCGCGACGACGGCGGAGCGAGAAAAAGCGGAGGCGCTATTGGATGAAGAGCTCGTCGCGCACGAGGAAGTGAGGCGAGGGACGTTACCAAACGGGTTAAAGTACGTGATTTTACCGAACAAAGTTCCCGAAGGGAGGTTCGAGGCGCATTTGGAGATGCACGTCGGGAGCGTGGATGAGCGCGAGACCGAGCAAGGGCTGGCGCACTTGGTGGAGCACGTGACTTTTCTCGGGTCGCGAAAGCGCGACCAATGGCTCGGATCGGGGACTCGAGGGAACGCGTACACGGATTTCCATCACACCGTGTTTCACATTCACGCCCCGACGACGAACAAGGATGGGCACTACATGCCTCCGAACGTGCTCGACATTTTATACGACGTCGCGTTCAACCCGGCGCTATTGGATACTCGAGTGGCCAAGGAGAAGAAAGCCGTTCTCGCCGAGGCGCAGATGATGAACACGATTGAGTATCGCGTCGATTGTCAGCTCTTAGAGCACTTGCACTGGGATAATCTGCTCGGCACGAGGTTTCCTATCGGGAAGCTCGACCAAGTGGAGGCGTGGCCGTCGCAAGCCGTACGCGACTTTCACGCGCGCTGGTATTTTCCCGCCAACGCCACGCTCTACATCGTTGGTGATTTCGGCGCCACTGTGGACGAAGTGGAAGCGATGATCGAGACGTCGTTCGAGTCCGCAGCGCCCGCTGAAGGGGCGGAGGAGGCGGAGTCGCCGCTCGTGAAGCACGCGGTGCGCCCGCCGGTGAAGCACGCGTACGGTTCGCCTTCGTACGAAGCCGAGGAGATCCAGCGCATGAATGAAATCGCGCTCGCGCAAGGCATTGAAGATCCCTTCATGCCTTTCGTCGCCCCCGAAGGCAAGGTGTCGATGTTCCAACACGAGCACTTGAGTAACGCGAGCTTCAACATTTTTTCAAAGTTGCCGATCAAGCCTTTGAGACGCATGGGCGATTTGTATCGAACAATCTTGCAGCGCATCATTTTATTGGTGTTGCAGAGCCGCATTCAGTCTCGCTACGCCGAAACGAATGCTGAGTACAAGCGTGTAGAGCTCGATCACAGCGATAGCGCTCGCGAGGGGTGCTGCGTGAGCACCGTCACGGTCACGTGCGAACCGCGCGAATGGGAGTTTGCGTTACAAGTCGCCGTAGAAGAAGCGAGGCGCTTGCAGCAGTACGGGTTGACGCCGAGCGAGCTCGATCGTTTCAAGGCGGCGATGTTGCGCGATAGCGAGCAGCTCGCCCAACAGGCGGGTTGCGTGCCGAGCTTGGAGAATCTCGATTTTGTCATGGAGCACGACGCGTGCGGGCACGTCGTGATGGATCAAGTGGCTGGGCACGAGGCCTTGGTGCGCATGTCTGATTGCATCACGCTCGAAGCGTGCAACGGCGCGTGCGACGAGCTTTTGGGTTTCGTCGGCGAGTACGGCGTAGCCGATGACGAGCGACGCGAAACGAGCGGTAAGACGACGGCGATCGTTGCGTGCGTGCCGGCGACGATGACCAACGAAAATGGTGAAACAATTCCGTTCGATATCACTCCGGCGCGCATCGAGGCTGTTCTCGCCGCGGATTACGGTGAAATCGCTCCTCCCGAAGATATTTTTGTTCCCGAAGTGTTAATCTCGGACGACGATATCGGTGCGTTGATGGATGAAATGCAACCTCACTTTACCGAAGCGACGTTGCACGAACCTACAGACGTGTACCAGCGAACGCTCAGCAACGGCATTCGCATCAACTACAAGGTTCTTGACGCCGAGCCTGGGAGCGCGTTTTTGCGTTTGGTCATTCCCGGCGGTCGCTCGCGCGAGACCGCGGAAATCGGACCCGGAGGTATCGGCGCCGCGGCGGTGGGTCTGCGGACGATTCAAGAGGCGGGCGACGTCGGACCGTGGTCTCGCAAGCAGGTTGAACTGCTCACGATGCAGCACTTGCTGATGTACGACGTCGAGCCCGAGGTTGAATACCTGTTTATGGACTCCGCATTCGCCACTGACGGTGGCTTGCGCACTATTCTTGAAATCATCCACCTGACGTTGACCAAGCCGCACTGGGACGCGCAAGCGCTCGAACGCGTGAAGGACATTTATCGCATGTTCCAGATCAACACGAGGAAGAACATTGAGTTGCTGACGCACGACACGGTCAACCAGGTGATATACGCGGACCGTCGCATGATGGACCCGAACGGCGAAGCTTTGAGTGCGCTGACGCTCGAAGGCGTGCGCAAAGTTGTCGAAAAGCAATTCACCAGTGGCGCGATTGAACTCAACATCGTCGGCGACTTGATACCTGAAGAGGTTGATGAATTGATTCTTGCATTCATGGGTACGATTCCGATGAAACCGGACCCGACGGCGGCGACGAGCGCAAAACCTCTCAAGTTGAAAGAGGTTGCCGCAAACGACCCCATTCGTAAGCAAAGGTTGTGGTTGAGGGATAGCGACGAACGCGCGTGCGCGGTGGCGGCGGGACCCGGTCCGAGCATGTGGGCGAAAATGCCAAATCTTTACTCCGAGATCCCTAGCTTCATGAAAAAGGAGGCATACACAGCAGAGCAAATTCAGTCCATGCGGGATCCAGTCAATGAAGTCGCGCAAGCGAACGGTAATCCTTTCGCACGGCAGTCGGTTCGACGAGCTAATCCGCTGGCGACGTATTGCGCCGGGATGATGCTCGCCGAAGTCGCGGGTGGTCGGTTGTTCACCACCGTTCGCGACGCTTTGGGTTTGACCTACGATTGCAACTTCACGATGTCATTTGGTTTGCAAAACAACGATGCGACGACGTACCGCTTACTCGTGACGTCGACGCCGGAGAAGATTGACGACGCGTTGAACGCCGGCGTTCGCGTCTTGCGAGGATTCAAAATGCAGCGCGTGAGCCAGCGCGAAGTTGACCGCGCCCGTTTGACGTTGCTGAGCCGACATGAGATGGATTTGAAGACGAATCAATATTGGACCGATTTGATGCAGTGCACGGGCACACCCGATTTGGCGCCGCGAAAGCAGATTGACTGCATCGCCGAGCTCCCGTTGATGTACGAAGCGTGTACGGTTGAAGATTTGCAAGAAGTGTACGAACAGCTCGGATTGAGCGAAGGTCAAATGTTTACATCGGTCACGATTGCCGGGCAAACGGAGCCAAAACAGAGATTGAGCGATTCAGACGTCGCCAAGGCGGCGGCCGCCGCAGCTCAACTCAGTGCAGCGATTGGTGGATTGAACATCGCCGAAGCGATAAAGAAGTTGCAGCGAAAGTGATGAGATCGCGAGCAATAGTACGCGCGCGCTGTGTTGCAATTAGAATAATTACTTCCCCTTAACAATTAAACTAAACGACTGCGTTGCGCGACGTCTTCATCGCTTCTTATTGTACTTTTTCACCATCCAGTCTTGCAACGTGTCCAAATCGCTCAACTGCTTGACGTTCACCCCGCGCTTCTTCCAATAATCGCTCATCCGTCGCACTTGCATGATATCCCCCGTCGCCGCGATCGTCTTCGCCCGAGCGAACCAAATCTTATCGAACGCCTCCTGCACTTCGCCCTTATTCCCCGATTCCACCGCGCGTCGTAAAAATCGAAGCTCCTTCAATTTCTGTATCGCGCTCACGTCGTACCCTTTCGATTCTAACTCCTCGCTGATCGCTTTAATCTCCCGACTCCCGTTCCAAAACACGCTCGCGATGTACGCCGCGCACGCCACGCATATCACCGGTCCAATCACTGAATCATTCGCGCCTGACGCTAATTCCACGACGTCGCGCGCGTTCGCGCTCGAATCCATCGCCATCGCCGTCGTCCGCGTCGTCGTCGTTCGTCGCCAACCGGCGTCACCACGCCCTGGTTTCGCGCGCGTTCGCGTCCCCGCGCGCGTGTCGCGCGATCGCGACGCACTCGAAAGCGAACGCATCATCCCATTCGTCGTCGTCATCGCCATCGTTCGCGTTCGCGTTCGCGTTCGCGTTCGCGTTCGCGTCGCGCGATCGCGCGAGCGTCGCGATCGCTCGCGCGCGCGCGCGACGTCGATGGATCGAATCGACGATTCGCGACTCTACTGGTCGACACTCGAGACGTCCATCCGTCACTTCGGAGGTCGGTCGGTCACATCTGGTCGGTCGGTCTTTCGGTCGGTGGAATGTCCGACCGACCGACCAAGTGACCGACCGACCGACCAAGTGACCGACCGACCGACCGACCAAGTGACCGACCGACCGACCTCCGATCTCGACCTCGACCTCGACGACGCGCGCGCTCGAGGACGACGCGAGACGACGAACCGCGCGATGGGGTCGTCGCGCGCGTCGTCGTCGTCGCGCGCGCGCGCGCGTGGAGATCGGACGTCGGGGATGACACTTTGCGCGCGCGTGTTCGCATTGGCATTCGCGTGTGTCGCGTTGAATACGAAGCGCGTTGACGGGAGAATCACACACGACACCATCGTGCGAGACGATCGGAGCTTAATTCTCGTTCGCGAACCATTCGGATTCGCCCAAGGGGGGGTGGTGAAAATCTCCCTGTTCGAACCGAGGATTTACGTCCCCGAACACGCACCGCCGGTGGATAAGACGAAGTTTGGATTCTTCTTGACCGCGGGGAAAGATGAGAGCGCGCTCGACGCCGCGCTCTCCGACGGCGCGTGCGTGTTGGATGTGGATTTCGTGGAGGAAATATTTACCTTCGCGGATGTGGACGCGCAGTTGAAAGACGGCGAACGCGAGGTGAGCACGTATGAGTTCTCGCAAGACATGACCGAGGGTGGGGATTACATGCTGTTTTTTGCGAACTGCGAGCCGCACACCGTGGTGAGTTTCGGGATCACGACGACGTTTGCGAATAAAGACGCCAAGGGAAGGATGGATTACCTCGGGCGAGGAGAAAAGGCGTTGCCGAGCGTGTACTACTTGTTCTTCTTGTTGGACGTGTGCGCGGCCGCGGCGTGGGCGTACACTTTAGGTAGAGCGCAGGGAAATCGCGGGGTTAGGAAAATTCACTGGCTCATGCTCGCGTTGGTGACGTTCAAGGCGTTGTCGGTGCTCGCTCAAGCGGGACGATACCACTTGACGCGCATCTCCGGTTCATCCGCGGGATGGACCGTGGCGTTTTACATCTTCACCGCGTGCCGCTCGATGTTGCTATTCGTCGTCATCGCCTTGATCGGTATGGGCTGGAGTTTCTTGAAGCCGTTCCTACATCAGCGAGAGAAAAATTTATTAATGGCGGTGATTCCGTTGCAAGTGTTGGCGAACGTCGCTAGTTTAGTGATAGATGAAGAAGACACGGCTGACGAAGGATTTTTTGCGTGGCAATCGATGTTCATAATGATTGATATCATTTGCTGCTGCGCGGTGTTGGTGCCCATCGTTTGGAGCATCAAGCACTTGCGCGATACCTCGGATTCGACGGAGAAGTCTTCAAGAAATTTGCAAAAGTTGGAACTTTTCCGCTACTTCTACGTCATGACCGTGGCTTACATTTACTTCTCTCGCATTGTTGTATATCTGTTGCTTTCCACGGTGGAGTACGAGTTCAGGTGGACTGCGGCGTTCTTTTCCGAGCTCGCGACGCTCCTGTACTACGTAGCGACGGGATATATGTTCCGCCCGGAGGAGGAGAACATGTACTTTCAATTGAAAAAGGAAGAAGACGAGGACGGGGTGGAGATGAACGATCGCGCGATGTGGCTCTCGCCCGGCTCAGGGGGGTTGATCGTCGACGGGATTGTCGTCGAGAGAAATGTCTAGGTCAAGCTGCGCTCGCTTTCTGGCGTCGACGATTGAATGCGTCGCCCGAGAGCGCGCCCCCCGCGTGTTGTCGTACAAATTTTGTCTGCAATTTACAAAGCTATCATTCAAACTTTCTCACGTTTGCCATCTCATCTAACATCGCCTGAATCGTCTCTTCCGTGAGTTCGCGATCTTCCCCTTCTAAGCTAGGCACGAGCGTCTTCGCCTCGTCCCAGTCCACCGGTTTCAAGTTTGAGATCACCGCGTTTTCAAAGTCGTGCAACCCCGCATCCATGAGCAACTGACGGATCGTTCGCGCCGCCGCTGCGGACGTCGATCCGGTAAACCTCTCCGCGTACGACTTGGTCTTCTCGAAAACCCTCGTCTTCGTCGACGACGTTTCCTCCCCGTTCTCCGCGTCGTCCTCGAGCTTGGAGTTCAACACGATCTTCACCTCCGCGAGCGACAGGCAGTGCGCTTCGGAGAAATCGTTTCCCAGTCTGAGCTCCGACGCATCTTCGTCTTCGGCGGCGGATTTACGACCGACGCACGACGCCGCGGACATGACGACCGCGAACGACGCGTCGAGGAGTGACGACGAACGAACGACGGACGATCGATGACGATCGCGATGGGACGGGAAGTTTAGGGTTGACGACGGCGCTCGCGAGACGAACGAACGACGAACGACGACGAGTTCTTCGACGTCGAGACGTCGTCGATCGTCGAAAGAAACGAACGTTCACATGAATCGCTAGGCTATGAAGAATACATCGCTATCTATCGCGCGCTATTGGGTGTACTCAGATCAGTACACGTCTTTCGCCGTGAATCGACTCGCGCGCTTGATGACATTTTTATCTCGCTTCACGTTTGCCCGGTCTCGAACGGCGATCGCCTTCTCCAGTGCGCGCGCCTTACGCTTGGCGATGACCTTCCTCACGGGCGCAGCCTTTGCGCGTTGTCTATGCGTCATCAAAACCGCTCCGCGCGCCGCCGTCGTCGTCGTCGTCGTCGCCGTCGTCGTCGTCGTCGTCGTCGTCGCCTTCAACCACTCGTTCGTTTTCGCGCGCTCGAAATCGTTCGCTTTGATCAGCCGTGCGTCAATCTTTGAGTCCTCTTCCATCGCGTTCGCTTTCATCGCTCGCAATCGCTCTTTCTTTCGTCGTCCTTTTGCCATGGAATGAGAGTCTCGCACTGCCGCCGCCGCCGCTTCATCGGCACTCCGTGACGACCGCGTTCGATTGATGTCCCACCGATGCGTCGCGTGACGCGTTTCATCGCGGACGTCCTCGCTCGACGAAGTGGAAATCACGGCGCGCATTCGCGGTCGTATGCGAGCGCACGGAACACCGTGGTCAAGGACGACGTCGAGAGGACGAGCGAGGCGGATTACGAGTCGATGATCGCCATGGATGACGCGTACGGGTCGGGGGTGATGAACGAAGAGCAAAGCGGCAAAGCTTCGACACCGCGAGACAAAGCGCAACGAGCGAAAGAGGAGTTGAAGCGCCGAGGAGTTCTCGTGGGCGATCGCGTGCGCGTGGACGCGCGCGTGGGCGCGCCGTTGCCGGCGAGAGCGAAACACGTCGTCGGCGAGAGCGTCGCTTCGGACGACGCGTCGCGAGGTAAAGGTGAACGAGGGAAGGGTCAGGAGAAAGGCGAGATGAAGAATAAGAACGCGGAGGGTGCGAACGCGAGCGGTCCCGCGCCGAAGCGATGGATGACGCGAACGACGTACGGGTACGTGGTGTGCGTTCGCAATGGGCGCGCGGGAGTCAAACGCACTGGATCGGGAGACACCGACGAATCGTTTCCAACCTATCCCACGTCCTGGGTCACCGTTTTAGACGTCGGCGAGATGTGGGAGATGAAGACTGGGCCTCGAAATCTCGCCGGCGCGAGCGACGACGACATGTATGAATATCAAAAAGCCACCGGACAGGTGCGAGCGGAAGACGTCGAAAGCGTCGATCGATTGAGGAGCGGCTGATCGAGAACAGTATTTATTATTAGTAGCGCCATGAGTACGTTTAACGGACCGTGAAATCGTAGCAGTCGCGCGAGAGTCGTCGACGTCGTCGTCGTCGACGACTCTCGCGGTTGGTCTCCAATATGTCCTGCCTGTAACAAAAGAAACCTGTAACATTTGCATCTTCACTGATCCCGAGATCGGTCAGATGTTTTGTACAGACTTAGAAAAGTCTACATAGGAAAAGATTGGATAGTCTAGTGGTTAGGACCCCTCGTTGTGGAACGTACGTAATGCTCACTCAATACGAGTATATATGAAACCGAGGTAACCCGGGCTCGAATCCCGGTCCGATCATTGCATACTTAAGCCTTTTTAAGCCTATCAAGTTTTGATAAACAAATTTATCAAGAAATATCAGACACACGGTTCATACGATCAATTCGATCATTCGGGCGTGTCGTTCGTCGCCCGCCGACGCGCGCGCGCGCGCTGACGTCATCGTTCGCGTTCGACGCCGTCCGTCCACGGATGGCGACCATCACTTCGCGCACGTCGCCGCGCGCGATCGAAACGCGCGATCGACGTCGAAGGGAACAGACGATCGATTCATGCCGAGCGAAATCTCCGTCGACGCCTCGGACGTCGAACCGAGCGTGAGCGTTCGCGCGTTGACGTACGCCTACCCAGGGTGCGATGCGGTCGTGAAAGATTGGTCCTTGCATTTACCCCCAGGGTCGCGGTGTTTACTCAGCGGCGCGAACGGCGCGGGGAAGACGACGGTGTTACACGTGCTCGCTGGGAAATCCATGGTGAGCGAAGACACCGTGCGCGTGCTCGGACGACCGCCGTTTCACGACGTTAAGATGACGTGCGACGGCGAGTTGTCGTATTTAGGCGCGCAGTGGCGACGGAACATTGGAAGCGCGGGCGCGGACGTGCCGTTGCAAGGAGATATCTCTGCGGGCAAAATGATTTTCGGCGTCCCGGACGTAGACGCCGAACGTCGCGATCGATTGATCAAACTATTGGACGTGGACGTGGAGTGGTCTATGAAGGCGCTGAGCGACGGACAGCGGCGTCGCGTGCAAATTTGTATGGGATTGTTAAAGCCGTATAAAGTGCTCCTGTGCGATGAAATCACGGTTGACTTGGATATCCTCGGACGTTTGGATTTGCTTCGATTCTTCCAGGAAGAGTGCGAGACGCGAGGGGCGACCATCATATACGCGACGCACATTTTCGATGGCATGGCGGATTGGATGACCCACATCGCCTTCACATCCAACGGTGCGTTAAAGTACGGCGGTAAGAAGGAAGATATCCCCGAGATTCAAGGCACAAAGCACTTATTGACGACTATTGAGAAATGGCTGCGAGTCGATCGAGACGAGCGACGAGCGCGTGAGGCTGCAGAACTCGCGAATCCGACGACCAAGCCCGACGCCGTCGCGTCGCATTTCCAAACGCGTCACATGGCGTACTACCGATGAGGTCGAGTCGAGTATGCCGTGCATACGTCGCGAGTGCATGATGTGGTGGTGTTCTAGATTATTTTTTCTGGGTTAGTGGTTAGTTCGTTATTGTTTGATCGCTTTGGCGCGTATTCGCGCCGAGCGACGATTCTTTACCGCGCGTGTTGTAACGTCATCTGTCCGTATTGTTTCCGAAAAGTGAACCTGATCAATCGATCACGAGTGAATAGAAACGACTTCTGTCTTCTGTACAATCTGGCTATGGATATTATGCCCCGCGCGACGTGGCAAACGCATTTTTGCCGACGCCGCGCGCGACCAACGAACGATTTGTTTTTGCTCCGCTGCGTGAATAAATTATGAATTCGTCGAAGCGATCGACGTATCTCTCTCCCCACTCACAGCAAACCCGGTTTACTTCGACATCTTCGCGCTGTTGCAAATCGTCACGAAGGCGTCCGCGACGAGCGACGCGCCACCCACGAGGAAGCCATCAATGTCTTCCTTTTGAGCTAGTTCGTCGCAGTTGCCGGCGTTGACTGAACCTCCGTACTGGATGCGCACCTTCGAAGCGACTTCGGCGGAGATGTTTTCAGCGCACCATTTGCGAATACCAGCGTGTACTTCTTGAGCTTGGTCAGGAGTCGCAACCTTACCGGTTCCGATCGCCCAGACTGGCTCGTAGGCGATCACGATATTTGCCCAGTCGGCGACGGTGATGACGTCGTTCACAGCCTTCAGCTGAGCGCGACAAACGTTGAGAGTCGTTCCAGCCTCGCGCTGCGCCAACGTCTCTCCGATGCACAGCGCCACCTTCAATCCTTTGCTCAAAGCGTACTTGGTTTTCTCCCCGACAAACTCATTCGTCTCCCCGCACAACGCTCGGCGTTCGCTGTGACCCAAAATAACCCAAGGAACCTTGGCGTCGGCGAGCATGTCCGCGCTAACTTCGCCCGTGAACGCCCCGCCCGTGCCAACCCAACAGTTTTGCGCGGCGACTTGGAATTTTCCGTTGAGCGCGGACTGCACGCTCGGAATGTGAACAAACGGTGGAGCCACGTAAATATCAACATCCGCATCAATCTTCCCAGCGTTCAGATTCTTGACGAGCAATTTCACGCTCTCCACGGTACCGTTACACTTCCAGTTACCGCCGACGATAAATTTACCCGTCCCCTTCATCACCGTCGCGAAGCGACGGGTCGACGTCGGCGCCGAACGCGTCGTTCGCGTCGAAGCCTGCGCGCGGCGAACGAAATCCCGTCAGCATCGTTCTTTGTCACATCGTACGCGCGCGCATCGTACGATCGCACGTCATTCATCATCCCAAATCACGCCTCCCTCGCCCGATCGCATTCCCTTTCTCCAAGCGCGTTCTCCGTTCTCGCGTCGCCTTAACCCTGAGTGGATAACAATCGACGATCGCCGCGCGTCGATCGCGTCGATCGCGCGCGTCCGCGTCATCCCGCTCTCGAATTCGCGCGACATCATCGCATCACATTCGTCTTTCTTCATTCGATCTCCTTGTTCATCATCCGTCGTCGTCTACGACATCGACGACGCGCGTCGACGTCCAATCCGTGCGTCCCATCGACGCCATCGCGTCCGTGGGCGACGACGGGCGACGACGGGCGAGGACGACCGTCGATCGCGTCGTCGTCGTCGTCGTCGTCGTCGTCGTCGTTCGTTCGTGACTTCCACACTCGCGCGTTCGTACCTCGACTCGCATGATGAACGCATCTCTCGCGCCTTTCGCGCCTTTCGCGTTCACGGACGACGCAAACGCCATTCGCGTCCGAGCGCGCGCGCGCGCGTGCGACGCTCGCGTCGTCCGTCGAGCGCGCGCGCGAGCGATCGTTCCGCGATCGCGTCGACGGGACGCGCGCGCGAGATTCGATTCGATCGGCGAGTCCGCGATTCGATCGATCGCGAGGCGAGCGTCGACGTCGACGATCGATCGTGTGGTCGGTCGGTTAGGGAGGTCAGAGAGGTCGGTCGGTCATTCGACATCGATCCTCCTCGGACGAGGATACAGGACGAGGATGGCGCAGTGGGGGGGGGGTGCGTGTGTGCGTGCGAGGGTGTGTGTGTGTGTGTACCCAGGTACACGGACGACGACCCCCCGACGAACGTGTTCGTCGACGTCGTGCGGATGAACGTCCGCGTGACGCGAGAGACACACGGGAACGCGCGCGCGCGAGAGAGGAGTTGGAACGGACGAGAGCCATGGAACGAAAACCGATGAGCGCGAGCGCGGCGATGGCGAAAGCGCGACCGCGCGCGGGAGAGCCGAGGCGCGTCCTCGTCACCGGCGGCGCCGGGTTCGTCGGGTCGCATTTAGTCGACGCCCTCGTGAAGCGCGGCGACCACGTGTTAGTGATGGATAATTTCTTCACCGGATCGATGCGAAACGTGGAGCATCACTTGCGTGACAACACGAATGGGAAGTTTGAAATCATCCGACACGACGTCGTGGAACCGTTTTTAGTGGAGATCGATGAAGTGTATCACTTGGCGTGTCCGGCGTCGCCGGTGCATTATAAATTTAATCCCGTGAAGACGATTAAAACGGTGCGTGCGCGCGCGTGTGTGATATCGTCGTTGCATCGTAACGCGATAAACCCGAAATACTCGAAATACTGAACTACTGAACTACTGAACTGACGACGACGACGACGACGATTATTACGACGACGCAGAACGTCATCGGAACGCTGAACGCGTTGGGATTGGCCAAGCGATGCAAGGCGAAATTTTTGTTGACCTCCACGTCCGAGGTCTACGGGGACCCGTTGCAACACCCGCAGAAGGAGACGTATTGGGGAAACGTCAATCCGATCGGCGAGCGGGCGTGCTACGATGAAGGAAAGCGCTGCGCGGAGACGCTCACGTTCGATTATCATCGCGAGCACGGACTCGATATCAGAGTGGCGCGTATTTTTAACACATACGGTCCACGCATGGCTATGGATGACGGTCGTGTGGTGTCAAATTTCGTGGCGCAAGCGCTCGAAAACAAACCGCTCACGATTTACGGCGACGGAACGCAAACGCGATCGTTCCAGTACGTCAGCGATTTGGTCGCCGGTCTCATCGCGCTCATGGATGGCGATTACATCGGACCCGTGAACTTGGGTAATCCCGGGGAGTTTACGATGTTAGAGCTGGCGGAAAAAGTGCGCGAGCTTGTGAATCCTGACGCTCAAATCGTGTTTTGC
>Ga0222713_10004114_pt1 | contig 14693 bp, 13 predicted proteins | sample C33_649DmetaG_FD_165061 | JGI IMG/M metagenome (GOLD analysis project Ga0222713, IMG submission 165061) | Estuarine water microbial communities from San Francisco Bay, California, United States - C33_649D | ecosystem: Environmental > Aquatic > Marine > Unclassified | place: USA: California...
GTTCTTGCAGTTCCACCCAACAGGAATGGTGTGGCCACCATCTGTTCGTGGAATTTTGGTAACTGAATCTGTTCGTGGTGAAGGTGGAGTTTTAACAAACACCAACGGCGAGCGTTTCATGTTCAAGTACATTCCAGATGTATTTAAAGATAAGTACGCTGACAATGAAGCAGAAGCAGATCGTTGGTATGAAGATCAGGACAACAACCGTCGTCCACCAGAGCTATTGCCACGTGATGAGGTTGCTCGCGCAATCAACAGCGAGGTTAAGGCTGGTCGCGGAACTGAACATGGCGGAGTTTTCCTCGATGTTTCTAAGCGCTTGCCTGCAGAGGTTATTAAGAAGCGTCTTCCATCTATGTGGCACCAGTTCTATGAATTAGCTGGCGTAGATATCACCAAGGAGCCGATGGAGGTTGGCCCAACATGTCACTACGTCATGGGCGGTGTTGAGGTCGAGCCAGATACTGCAGCTGCAATAGGCGTTCCAGGCTTATTTGCCGCGGGCGAAGTTGCGGGCGGAATGCACGGCTCAAACCGTCTCGGCGGAAACTCATTGTCAGATCTTTTGGTATTTGGTCGTCGTGCTGGAATGGGCGCGGTTGAATATGTAAAGAAGAACACTGCAACTCCAGTTAGCGAAGCATCAATTAAGGCTGCCGCTGCAAAGATTCAAGCACCATTTGATCGTCAAGGTGGAGAAAACTCTTACTCACTACATGCTGAGCTTCAAGAGGTTACACATAACCTTGTCGGAATCATTCGCACAGGTAGCGAACTAAAGGAAGCGATTGCAAAGATCGCAGAGATTAGAAAGCGCAGTGCAAATGTTGCAGTTGCTGGTGGACGTAAGTTCAACCCAGGTTTCCACTTAGCATTTGATCTCGACAACATGTTGTTAGTTGCTGAATCAACTGCGAAATCTGCTGATGCACGAGAAGAGTCACGCGGTGGTCACACACGTGATGACTTCCCAGGTATGAACAACAAATGGCGTCAGGTGAACCACATCTCATCATTTGATGGCGAGAAGGTAAATGTTCGAGCACAATCATTACCTCCAATGCCAAAGGAACTTTTTGATCTCTTTGATGTTCACGAGCTGGAGAAATACATGACACCCGAAGAAGTTGCGAAAGGCGGTTCCAACTAATGGCGCGCAATATTAAACTTCGTATTTGGCGTGGAGATTCAACTGATGGTGGTCTCAAAGATGTTGTTGTTGAGGCCAATGAAGGTGAAGTTGTTCTCGATGTAATTCACCGTGTTCAAGCAACACAGATGGGTGATTTAGCGGTTCGTTGGAACTGTAAGGCTGGTAAGTGTGGATCTTGTTCAATGGAGATCAACGGAAAGCCACGTCTTGCATGTATGACACAGGTTGCATCATTTGGTGAGGAAGAAACAATCACGGTCACACCACTGCGTGCATTTCCAATCATCAAGGACCTCGTTACCGATGTCTCCTTTAACTACAAAAAAGCAATGGAAATCCCTGCTTATGAGCCACCTGCCGAGCTTGCTCCAGGTGAGGCTCGTATGGAGCAGATCGATGTTGAGCGCTCACAAGAGTTCCGTAAGTGCATCGAATGTTTCCTTTGCCAAGATGTGTGTCACGTTGTTCGTGACCACGAAGAGAATAAGAAATCATTTGCTGGTCCACGATTCTTGATGCGTATGGCTGAGCTTGATTTCCACCCACTAGATCAACGCAAAACTCGTAAGCAAGAAGCACAAGAACAACATGGTCTTGGTTTCTGTAACATCACAAAGTGCTGTACTGAAGTGTGCCCAGAGCACATCAAGATCACAGATAACGCACTTATTCCTATGAAGGAGCGCGTTGCTGATGTTAAGTACGATCCTGTTCGTTGGTTAGGTTCAAAGATTCGCAAGCGCGAGGGTCTATAATTTCTGTATGAAGTTATTGGTTCGTTGGGGTGCACTCGCCCTATCTTTTTGGGTAGCAACTGCTCTGATTCCTGGAATCGATGTCCAAGGTGGTTTCACAACCTATTTGTGGGTTGCTCTACTCTTTGGACTTCTTAACGCAACACTCGGTTCACTTCTTAAACTACTAACACTTCCTGCTGTAATTCTTACCTTGGGTTTATTCCTCGTTGTTGTTAACGCTGCGATATTGATGCTGGTATCCCGATGGAGCGATAAGTTAGAGGTCAATAACTTTTGGTCTGCAATCTTTGCAGCATTGGTAATTTCACTAGTAACCAAAGTTGTTACAAGCATCAACAAGAAATCTGGATCGTTCTGAACTCCCTGGTTTTAGTCTCACTCGGAGGCGTTGCTGGAACTCTGGCACGTTATGGCATTGGTGCAATTTTTCCCGATGATCGACAAGGAACGCTGATCGCCAATGTTGCAGGTGTCGCTTTAGCTTCTGCCTTGTTAGTTTTGATGGAACGTCGTGGAATCAGCCAATTACGCCTACTTTTACTGCCGGGATTCTGTGCTGGATTTACTACCTTTTCAGCGGTTACCGCTCACTCCCTAGAACCAATTGAGGGAGGAATGCTCTTTCTTGCACAAAATGTTTTCTTTTCATTAATAGCCGTAATTGTTGTACTTCCATTAGCCCGTAAGTTGATCCCGGTGCGCGAATGAAGATGGCACTTATAGTTCTAGGAGCTGCAGTGGGTGGCCCTATGCGTTTTGTGGTTGACCAAAGAATTCGCAAGTACACGACACAACCCTATGGAATCTTTACAGTTAACATTCTTGGTTCATTTCTTTTGGGATTAACTTACGGAAAGGTTGAAGCAGGTTTTGATCTATTCGCAATTGGATTTGCAGGTGCATTTACAACCTGGTCAACATTTATGTTGGATATCTACCTTGCATACGAATTAAAGCGTCACAAAGAAGCAACGGTTAACCTAGTGATGTCACTCGGCATTGGTTTGTTAGCAGCTTGGTGTGGATTACAGCTGAGTTAGCCCAGACTTGAATTAACGAAGTGACGCCATCCAGGCTTCAATCTCATCTGGGTGATGAGGAATGTGCTCACTGAGATTCAAGCAACCGGTTTCAGTAACAACAACGTCATCTTCGATGCGGATACCGATTCCACGATACTCAGCAGGAAATAGTTCATCATCAGGTTGGATATAGAGACCAGGTTCAACGGTCAGACACATTCCCGCTTCAAGAATTCCGTCGCGATACTGCTCAGCACGAGCATGAGCACAATCATGAACATCCATACCCAACATGTGGCTTACTCCGTGCAGCGTCCAACGCTTATGTAATCCCACAGCTGGATCCATTACCTCATCCAAACTCATTGTAAGAATTCCCATATCAATTAACCCTTGCGCCAAAACTGTATGGCTCGCTTTGTTAATTGCTAAGAACTTTTCACCTGGTTTAATCGCTGCAATTCCAGCCTTTTGAGCCTCATAAACCAGCATGTAGAGCGCACGTTGAGCTGGTGTGAACTTTCCATTGATTGGCAATGTTCTAGTGATATCTGCTGTGTAGTAAGAATCAACCTCAACACCTGCATCTAGAAGCAGCAGATCACCGTTCTTAACCGCGCCATCATTACGGTTCCAGTGAAGTACACATGCATGTGAACCAGAGGCTGCAATTGTGTTGTACCCAAGATCATTTCCTTCAATACGTGCGCGACCAAAGAACGCTGCTTCTACAACACGTTCTCCACGAGGAGTCGCAACCGCTGCAGGAAGTGCGCGGATTACATCATTAAATCCGCGATGTGTTGCATCAACAGCCTTTTGCATCTCCGCAACTTCATACTCATCTTTAATTAAGCGAGCAACTGAAACAAACTCTAGTAATTCAGCATCACGTGGATGCTCTTTAACTGTTGCATCAACAACCTCATCAAAACCATGAAGAGCTGCAGATTTCTTTCCCTTCAAGAACTTTTCTAACTCTGCGATCTCGCGAACTTCAATTCCGTAACGCTGTGAGGCTTCATCAGTTGTAAAGCGACGACCGACCCACAATTCGCCGTTCTTTGCATCTGTGTAGAAAGCAGATGTATCACGTGTGGAACGTGGGTTGATAAACAGAATTGGAGTATGTCCACCATCAGCTGGATCCATAACAAGAACTGAATCTGGATTTGCTTCAACACCCTGAACACCGGTGTAGTAAGCAAAGGCTGTGTGTGGTCGGTACAAATAATCGGTGTCATTACTGCGTTGCTTTGGTCCACCACTTGGAATTACTAAACGAACTCCAGTAAAAGCTGCAGATAACTCTGCACGGCGACGAACACAATGAGAGATAACCTCATCTTGAGTAATTCCAGTTAAAGGTGTTGGTGCCCAACCGGTCTTCATAAACTCGGCAAATTTTTCTGAAGGAGCTACGTCATAGACTCGCTTAGCACCAGTATTTAACGCCTTATCTGAATTCTCCATATATCTAGCCTACAAGGCGGGGCTGGCAGGACCAATCAGTTGAGGTAAACTAGCGGTGCAATAAGGAGACGTCGCATAGCCCGGTCGAGTGCGCCTCACTGCTAACGAGGTAAGGTGTTAAAGCCTTCAGGAGTTCAAATCTCCTCGTCTCCGCAGATCAGTTTTTAGATTGCAAAAGGAACTGTTCCAGAGCCCGGAATTCCAACATCAATGCAGAAAAGATTTCCATCATCCTTTCCAATTTTTCGACCATCCCCAAGATCAATCGATGCAGTGGTGATGTAAAGAATTGTTGAATCTTCGCCCGCAAAGCAGCAGCTTGTTATTTGAGGTACCGGCATTTTAATTGAATGAGTTTGAACACCCTGATCAGAAAATCTTCGGACTTCCTGCCCGCCAAAAAATGCGACCCAAATACCACCTTCTCTATCTGCACACATCCCATCTGGGATTCCGAATGAGTCTGGAAATTCAATAAAGTTTCTAAAACCGACTATCGAAGAAGTAGATGAATCAAAATCTGAAACCTGCACTGATTTTTTCCCAGAATCTATGTAATACATCTTTGAAACATCAGGGCTCCAAGCAAGTCCGTTTGAGACCGTTACATCCTCACAAACCTTTTTAAATCCTTGGGAGTCGATGCGATAGAGCGAACCAGTAGGTGAATTTCCATCACCCATGGTTCCGCCAAACAGCACTCCATTTGGGTCGCACTTTGCATCATTCATGCGGTTTCCAAGAATTTCTGGCTCAATCGAAAACTTCTTTTCAAGATTCTTTCCATCTAGATCGGCAAGATATATGCCATCATCTAAGGCAATCGCTAATTTGTTAGCAGTAGTGGTTAAAACAGCGCCAGGAAACATCTCTGTTGAAAAATAGTCAATCGTTCCAAGCCCAGGGTTATGTGTGTAAACCTTTTTTCCAAAGATATCTACGCAATGAAGCACACCAAGTTTTTTGTTCCATGTAGGACCCTCGCCTAATTTTGCTTGGATTTTTGCGGCAACATCTAATCCCCTAACACTTTTTATCATTCTCTTAATTCCCTCTCTCGTAACCAAGTCGTGACAATAAGCCGCCATCTGCTTGAATCGTTGTGCCAGTTATGAAGGATGCCTCTGGGGATGCACACCAAGCCAAAACCCTTGCGATCTCTTCTGGCTCTCCCACATGACCAATAGATTTTCCATCAGTTGGGAAACCTAAACTGTTCAATAATTCTGCATCTCGTGCCAAATCACTCGTTGTCATAGGTGTTCTGATTGAACCAGGGGCAACACCAACAACTCGAATGGATTGAGGATTTAATTCAATAGCTAACTCTGTAGTTAAAGAGTTCATTCCACCTTTTGAAGCGGCATAGGCAGCATGATTTTTCATGGTTGAGTAAGCATGAACAGATGAAACATTCACGATGCATCCACCACCATTATTCTTAAACAAAGGCAATGAATACTTAGAGGTTAGAAACACTGCGCGCAAGTTAACATTAATAATTCTGTCCCAGTCATTGACACTGGTTTCTTCGATACCTACGCCATTTGTTGGCAACCCAGCCACATTAAACAAAGCTGCTAACTTTGAACTCTTAAACTCGGCAAAGACTTTTTCAATATCCTCCGGAACTGATAAATCACACTTTCGGTAGAGGTTTTTGTTTTCGGAAAGAACCTTTGCGCGTGTTCCGGTGTTTTCATTTCTATCTAAACCTAGAATTGTTGCTCCGCCATCACTAAGTAATTGCGCAGTTGCCAGTCCAATGCCTGAAGCAGCCCCAGTGACAATACAAAATTGACCTTCCCAGTAACCCTTGGAAGTCATAGCAAGTCTCTCTTTCCTGTCGAACTACTTTTAAGAACTATCGGACTGTGCCATTATTGTATGTATGGTCGAATACATTCAAGGGTGGAAAACAGAACTACTTGAAAACGACTTTTTGAAAGTGTCTGTTATTCCAGAATTAGGCGCAAAAATTGTTCATATTAGAGATAAGCAGGCTCAATACGAATGGCTTTGGGATGATTCAACGCGGCCGCTAAGAGCCAGACAATCAGGTGATGCTTATGATGAGCATGACATCACTGGTTTTGATGAATGTTTTCCAAACATCGGGAGCAGTTCTTATCCAGGGGATCCCAGTGTAACTTTGCCAGACCACGGTGAGTTGTGGTCACAAGCCTGGTCATGTCAGAAATTTGAGAATTCAATTCTTACTAGCGCTATAGGCAAAGTTCTCCCATACAAATTCCAGCGAGAGATAACTTTGAAGGATCACTCTTTAGTATTTTCATATGTTATTGAGAACACGGGCCAAGAAAGTTTTAAAGGATTTTGGTCAGCTCATCCACTTTTTAATGCAGTCGAAGGAATGCAGATTCTGATAAACGGTAATCCTCCAATGACCAAAGAGTTTAGTTTTAGCGGGCGAATGGGAAGCGATGGCGCAGATGGTTACGCAGGACATTTAGATAACTACACCTGGCCAAACACAGTGGGAGAGTCGGGCAAAAGCTATGACTTGAGCCAAATAACTTTGGCTGAGCCGCTAACCGACAAGGTTGTTGTGGCCGCACCCATCGATGGTGAAATTACCTTGTTAAATCCCCGACATAACTGTTCGGTGCGATTTTCATTTAACCCCGAGCACATACCATTCGTTGGAATTTGTTTTAATTTAGATGCATGGCCCTTCACGGGAGAAAAAGCTCGCTGGGTAGCGATAGAACCATCAACAGGACCAACCGATAAGTTGGATGAGTCTGACGGGATGTGCGGGGTCCCTGTTTTCAGACCTGGAAGGCCAGTCACCTTTACTTTCACGCTAATCTTTGAAACGGATTTATAACGAAAATTTATTTATTTTCCGTAACAAATCTATTGCTATTCTTGAAGTTTCATCTAAATTGTAGACCGTGAACAATTTACGAAACAAAAAGGGTCAGTCTAAAAGCTCCGAAGGGTTCTTTTATCGGTTATTAGCGGTGCCTGAACTAGGCGTAATAGTCGCCCTGATCTCATGTGCAGCGATCTTCCAATCCTTTAACAGTGTCTTTGTCTCATTTGAGGTTATGGGATCAGTTGTTCAAGCCGTTACCTTCGTTTCAATCATTGCAGTTGGTCAAGCTTTTCTTTTGATTAGTGGTGTCTTTGATTTATCTGTGGGAGCAGTTGCTGGGTTAGTAGCTGTCTCTTCTGGAAAATTAATGACCAGTATGGGCTGGCCAGTATGGGCTGGGATTCTTGGTGGTCTTGCACTTGGTGCAGTGATCGGTGCAATTAACGGATTCATGGTGACGCGCGCCGGAGTTCCTGCATTTATTCAAACACTAGGAATGTTGTTTGTTGCACAAGGTCTCATCCAAGTAGTTTCAAAAGGCTATCCGGTGTATCCGCTTCCAGAAGTGATTACAACAATCGGAGAAAGCACATTCTTCTTTGGTCTGGGTTGGAATGCTTTGATTTGGGTTGCAGTTTCAATCGTTGGTGACTTTGTCATTCGTAAAACTTCAATTGGTAGAAACCTTTATGTAATCGGCGGAAACCCAGAAGTCGCAAAAATTGTTGGTATCAATGTGCAGAAGTATCAAATGAACTGCTTCATTTTAGCTGGAACACTCTCAGGGCTAGCAGGAATGCTTGTGATGGCAAGTTTGTCTGCAGGATCTCCAAGTATCGGAGGTGGCTGGGAACTGACTGTGATTGCAGGAACAGTTGTGGGTGGCGTGAGCTTGTTCGGAGGAGTTGGAACAATTGCAGGAGCAATCATGGGAGTTCTGCTCATTCAGTTTGTGCAAAGCGGTCTAATTACAAGTGGTTTAAGCCCTAACTTTCAACTAGTCGCCGTCGGAACAATTTTAGTTTTAGCAGTTTTCTTAGATGTTTTCCGCAGGGGTTACAGAAATCGAATGCGAAGTTCAGAAAAGATCGAAACTCCAGTCTTTCCTCTAGAGAAAGGGGAAAGTAAGTAGTTTTTATTCGGGTCAAGGGGAAATAAACACTTATCTACTTAAAGAAAGGTCGAAAAGGTTAAAATGAAAAAGAAATTCTTAATTGCAACAGTTACGGCATTCGCCCTAACTGTTCCTACAGTTGTTGTTGCAACTAGTGCCAATGCAGCAACAAGCTACAAGGGTCGTCCAAAAAGTATTTTGTTTGTTCAGCCAATGAAGGACCACCCAGTTCACAGATTGATGCAAGCAGGGCTCCTTGCTGAATGTAAAAAACAAAAAATCTTTTGCAAAGTTGTCGGAAATGCGAGTGCATCAACTTGGGATGACGTGGGTACATTGCCCCTCGCCGATGCAGAACTTGCAACCAGAAAATGGGGTGGAGTTGCTGTATATCCAGTAAGTCCAGTTCTGTTCAAATATGCAGAGAAGTTAGCAAAGAAGGGTTACCCAATCATCGGATGGCACGCCATTCCGGAACCAGGAACAACTTCTTATGTTGCATCAGTTGCTCAGTTAGTTCCTAACGCAGGATCTGGTCCAGCAGATGCAATTTGCAAGATTCACGGCAATGTTGGAACTGTTGCAATCACACAGGGAAGCCTAAATGATGAAGAGAATACAAAGGCAGCAGCTTTCAAAGCACAACTAGCTAAATCTTGTCCTGCAATGAAGACAACTGAAATTGGAATCGAAGGATTTGATCCAACGAAGGCTGTTGCAATTGCTGTTGGAATTCTTTCAGCAGACAAAGACATTGTTGCTGCTTATTCAACAACCGGTAACGGAGCCCAAACCTGGTCACAGGCAGCGGCACAAGCTAACCGTAAGGTGACAATCATCGGTATGGACTACATTCGCCAAAACCTAGACTTAATCCGAGATGGAAAAATTTATGGCGTTGTTGCACAGCCGTTGTATGAGGAAACAGCAATGATGGTTCAGCTATATGCCAAGTTGTTTAAGGGACAAAAGATTAAGTATTCAAACATCTTGCCTTCAACAATTGTTACTAAAGCAAACCTAGCGTCTTACTACAAGATTGTGGATGCAGCTGGTCAGTAAGTAAATCTGAAGCATTACTGCGGTGCGTCTCCTTTGTGGGCGCACCGCAGTAATCTCAAAACCAGAAAGCAGTTGATGATGGCGCTAAAAAGTGTGTTGCAGGTTAAAAATCTAAGTAAGAGTTTCGGAAATGTCGATGCATTGCGAAAGGTAAACCTCAATTTCTTTGAAGGCGAGATCCACGCAGTATTAGGACAAAACGGTGCTGGTAAAAGCACCTTGATTAAATTAATCACAGGTTTATATGAATCAAGTAGTGCATCCGGTTCCTTGATTTTAAATGGTGATGAAATTCAGTTACATAGCGTTTCAGATGCTCGCCAAAAGGGCATTGGATATGTTCCGCAAGAGATTGAAATCGTTGATACCTTAACTGTTGCCGAAAACATCTTCGCGGGAAACCTACCCACAAATAAGGGAGTTTTCTCGCATAACAACATATTGAAACTCGCGCAAGAATTAGTAGATAGATATGAACTAAACCTGCCTGTAGGAGTTTTTGCGGCAAGTTTAAGTACCGCCCAGCGCCAAACAACAATGATTGCTCGCGCTCTTGCTTCTAACCCTGCAATTTTGCTTCTTGATGAACCTACTACTTCGCTATCCAAAGAAGATGCACAGACGCTAGCAAAGACAATGGTGGGTCTGCGGGACAAGAACGTAACGATGATTTATATAACTCACAGAATTCCCGAAGTTCTTAACCTGTGTGACCGTGCCACAGTGCTTCGTGATGGTCAAGTGGCGCTAGAGCTTTCAAAGAGTGATTTCAGCACGGAAAAAATTATTAGCTCGATGATTGGAAAAAGTTTAAATAAGGAGAATACTGAGAGTTATAAGGTTATATCGGGTAAAGATATTTTAACGTTGGAACATATTCACGTTCCACGAGGAGGCCCACAAAGCGTTTCGTTAAATAATGTGAACTTGACAGTTAGAGAAGGTGAAATACTTGGTCTTGGAGGTTTAGTTGGCTCAGGAAGAACCGAAGTCCTAGATTTAATTTCAGGACGGACGCGCTTGGCCTCTGGAAAAATAATCTTGAGCGGTGAAGTCATTGTGGAAGCCAACCCACAGAAGATGCGCGACAGGGGAATTATCTATTTGACAGAAGATCGCAAACGCGAAGGTTTGCTCTTCAACTTAAACCTAATTAAGAATACAACTGCTGGCTCCTTAAACTTGTTTTCAAAGTTTGGATTATTGGATGAGCGCAAGGAATCAGAGATAGCAGTTGCTGCGATGAAGTCGTTGACTGTGAAAACCAACAGTTATGCGGCAGAACCATCTCACTTAAGCGGTGGTAACCAGCAAAAAGTATTACTCGCACGAGCACTCATCAGTAAGCCAAAGATCTTGTTATTGGATGAACCGACTAAAGGCGTTGACGTGGGTGCCCGTCAGGAGATTTATGAGGTTATTCGTAGAATTCAAGCATCTGGAACTAGCGTAATTGTCGTGGCCTCTGACCTAGATGAACTCTTGTCATTAGCAAATCGGGTGGTTGTCATGGCAGGTGGAAAGTCAGTCGATGAGTTTGAAAGAGCTGATGGAGATGAAGCAAGAATTCTGAAATTTGGCACAGGAGTCCTGAGCTAGTACCTGCCAAATTCGAGTTTTAGCATCCGGCCCGTGAGGGATATCAATAGAATTACCTTATGGCCGCATACAAAGTTGCAATCGTTGGTGCTGGTCCCGCGGGCTATTTCGCTGCGCAAGCTCTCCAAAACCTAGCCAATGACGATCGCGTATTTGAAATCGACATGATTGAGCGCTTACCAACCCCATGGGGATTGGTTAGAAGCGGTGTGGCACCAGATCACCCAAAGATTAAGACTGTTTCAAAGGTTTTTGAAAAGATCGCATCGCAAGAAACCTTTAGATTATTTGCAAATGTAGAAATCGGAAGCGATATCTCTGTTGCTCAGCTACAAGAAAAGTATGACGCGGTCATTATTGCTACCGGTTCATCTTTGGGAAAGAGGCTTGGAATCCCAGGCGAAGAGCTTCGAGGCTCCCTTTCTGCCGCCGATTTTGTACCGTGGTACAACGCGCATCCTGATTTTGTTGGTGTGGATACACCTCTGGATGCAGATACCGCGGTAGTAATTGGTGCAGGAAATGTTGCGATGGATGTTGCTCGTATGTTGGCACTTGAACCATCTGAATTAGATCCAACAGATACCGCAGATCATGCAATAGATGCACTGAAAAAAAGCAATATCCGTAAGGTGTATATCAGTGCGCGCCGCGGGCCAGAGCATGCAGCTTTTACTTCGCCAGAGTTACGTGAACTTCCAAAGTTAGAACACACAAACGTTGTCATGCGCAAAGAGGATATTGAAGCTGCGATTGTTCGAGCAGGATCGGAACCTGAAAAGGATGTAAAGAGCAATCTAGATGCCATGCTCTTGATTGCAGATAATCCAAAGAGTGAACATGAACGCACGATGGAGTTCTTGTTTCAGCACACACCAAAAAAGATACTTGGAACAGATCGTGTAGAGGGTGTTGTTTACTCAACACCAAATGGCGATGTAACCATTAAGTGCGGCCTAGTCATTACTGCGATTGGTTATCAAGCGCAGGGCATCGACGGAGTTCCATATGAAAATGGAAAAGTTGTAAATATCGATGGCCGCGTAAATGAGAATCTTTATGTAGTTGGTTGGGCTAAGCGTGGCCCATCTGGTGTAATTGGTACAAATAAATCAGATGCTGCTGCAGTTATTGAACTGCTTGTTTCAGATTTACATGCTCCCAAAAACGCAGGCGATATCTCTGAATTACTGTCTCATCAACTTGTTGTTACCCAAGAACACTGGCAAAAGATCAACGAGGCTGAAGTTTCAGCGGGTGAGACAAAGGGTAAACCTCGGGTTAAGAGTGTTGAGCGCACAGAGCTGCTTAAGCATGCCGGCCTGTAACGACATTCACTCAGACGCAATCATTCTGTAACCTAAAAATAGGTAAGAGAAATACCTGCATCATTAAGATGCGCTTATGAACAAAACCCTCTCATCACGCAAATTCTTTAGCTGGGGCTCTCTAGCTCTAGCTACATCACTACTAGTTTCATTACTAGTTCCATCAGCGCAGGCCGCGACTTATTCGCTTCCAAACGCTCCGACAAATGTCACCTCTTATCTAGGCGCTAAAGGCGTTGTAGTTAAGTGGACGGCTGGCGCATCTGTTGACCCAGGTGTAATCGGCCACGTTGTTTCAGCGGGAGCGGGCTCATGCCCAATCTTCGTACCAATCAGAAACAACTCAGTTGTAACAATGCCAGTTGTTGAAGGACAACCAGCAGGTACACCAGTTGTTCAAGCGGTTAATGCATATGGTTTCTCAAAGCCAGCAGCATCTAACAAGAGCTACACAGCTGATCAATTAGCAACAGTTGCAAACTCAGCTAACAAGGCTGTACAAGTACTACAGCTAAGTGATTTTCACGGTGCTATCGATGGAACTTCTTTTGGTGCAGCCCTACTAGCAAGCAACTGGGCGGCAGATCGCAAGGCAAATACTGCAACTGTTGCTATTTCATCTGGTGACAACATCGGTGCAGCACCACCAATCTCAACAGAGTTTGAAGAGCTCCCAACAATCGAAGCATTAAATCTTTCAAAGCTTGATGTTTCAACCTTTGGAAACCACGAGCATGATCGCAACATCGATCATCTCAACAAGATGATTGGTGCATCTGATTTCCAGTGGGTAGTCTCTAACTACAGCGAGGGCTCACTAGATGCTCTGAAGTCAGGCACCAAGCAGGCAAAGAACTACACAATCATCGATCGCGGTGGGGTAAAGATCGGTGTTGTTGGTTCAAATACACCCGAGACAATCGAACAGGTATTCCCAGGAAACCTTGACTACAAGGATGCATCTGGAGCAAAGAAGACCATCACAATCAACCCAGGCGTTGCTGGCGTAAATGCAGCGATCGCTGAGGCAAAGGCTGCTGGCGCAGATATCGTCATCGCTGCATTGCACCAAGGATGGTTGGAAAACGCTGATGGAACTGCCAAGGGTCTATTCAATACCCTTGCTTCACAGATTAAGGGTGCAGCTGCAATTTACGGTGGTCACAGCCACCAGACATACGCATCTGTAATTCCAGGAAACACACGCGTAGCACCAACTGTTCTAGGACAGGTTCGTAACGCAGGTGTTGAGTACACACGTACGCAGATCTGTATTCGCAGTGGAAAGGTTGTTGGTCAATCAATCCAGCACGTATTAAGAGCAGCATCAGCTTCAATTAATACGAGTGTTGCTGCCACAACTTCAACAGCAGATGTAGCAACAGCTGCAATGGTGAAGAAGTACAAGGATCAACTATCTGCAAAGCTTGATGTAAAAATCGGTCAAGTTTCAGGCGTATTCCCACGCGGTGGCTCACCAGCTGTAGAGCGTTCAGGTGAAACTCCAATGGGTAACTACATTGCAGATTTGATGCGTGCTAAGTACAAGACTGATTTTGCAATTCAAAATGGTGGCGGTATCCGCGACACATTCCCTGCAAAGACATACGTACCAGCAGCAACAGGTCTTGTTCGCACAGGTACTGGTCCACTAGATGTAACACTTGGTGATGCGTTCACCGTGTTCCCATTTGGTAACCAAATTGCAACAACAGTTGTTACAGGTGCAAATCTTTGGAAGGCTCTTGAAAACGGTGTCGGCGGTAACTATCCAGGAGATGGTCGCTTCCCACAGATTTCAGGATTCAAATTCTCATTTGATGCCTCAAAGCCAGTTGGTTCACGTATCGTCGAAGTTACAAAGCTTGACGGAACACCAATTGCTAAGGATTCAAAGGAGTACACACTTACAACTCTCGACTTCGTAATTTACGGTGGAGATGGTTACGTCAATGTGTTCTCACCTGCACAAGCCAAGGTTCAAGGCGCACTACTAGATGTATTTGTAGATGCACTGAAGGCTGATATGGCTGCTAAAAAGGTAACGCAAGTTCCTGCAGCAGATGGCCGAATCAAGAAAGTTGGCTAATACTTAAGTAAGTAAACAAAGGGCGTCCGTTGATTCGGGCGCCCTTTGTTCTGCCATGACTCCTTTGATTTATGCTGGTTTTAGAGCATTTGGGCGATGATTAAAAAGCGGGTACTATTGCGCTTCACAAATAAATAAGCGTGCGTAGCTCAACGGATAGAGCATCTGACTACGGATCAGAAGGTTAGGGGTTCGAATCCCTTCGCGCGCACAAGTTAAGCCTCGAGTGCCTTTCACACTCGGGGCTTTT
>Ga0222713_10004115_pt1 | contig 14687 bp, 16 predicted proteins | sample C33_649DmetaG_FD_165061 | JGI IMG/M metagenome (GOLD analysis project Ga0222713, IMG submission 165061) | Estuarine water microbial communities from San Francisco Bay, California, United States - C33_649D | ecosystem: Environmental > Aquatic > Marine > Unclassified | place: USA: California...
AGCGTGAGGTGGTCGATTTTGCGGTGTGTGACAAGAATATGAAGACGGTCGCGGTGATCGACCTGCTGGAACATGAAGCACCGGCGGCACTGACCACAGCCATGGATTTCAAGTCCCAGTGCCTGTCGGTGACGGGCATCCGTCACCTGCGGCTGGTACGCAACGCCCTGCCCAAACGCGAAGAACTGCGCGGGCTGGTGCTGGGTCCCTGAAGATTGCGTTTTACCGCGACATCAGTTCGCGGAACCAGCTGCCGCCGCCGATCATGATCATTTCCACGGCGATGGTGCCGATCAGCAGCGCCGATATCCGCCCGACCACCTCCATGTAACGGTCGATCAGCCGCGCCTTGCGTTCCTTGACGTAGTCGTGCACTACCTTGAGCCCGACCACCAGGGACATGGTCAGCGCCAGGGTGCCGAAAATGATGGCGCCTGAGGACACGAAGTCATGACGCGAGCCGATGACCACCGCGGCGCTGACGGTGCCGGGGCCGATCAGGAAGGGCATCGCAATCGAACCGGCGAGGTGTTCGGGAGGACCGCGGGTTGCGCGAATGGCATCGACACCAGAGAACACGAAGCGCACGCCGATCATCAGGAAAATGATGCCGCCGAAGAGCTGGAAGGAAGCGAAGCGGACCTGCAGGTAGTCCTTGAAGATGGCTTCGCCACCCCAGGCGAACAGCCAGAACACGGTGCCACTGATTAACGAGGCACGGGTCAGTACCCGGCTGAAAGTCCGGGTATCAAGATCGGCGATCAGGTCCAGCAGATAGATGCTCAGCAGGAAGGGATTGAGCAGGGCGAAGAACAGGGTGAAGGATTGCAACAGCGGTTGGTTGTTCAGCATCTTGGCTTTTGCTGGCTACTTTAATAATAGATTAACTATATGATTTATATAGGTAATTCAGTTTGACCCCACACATATAGTCTACTATAATTGACAACTACGGTTATCCAGCGTTGGATAACTTTAAGTTATTGTTTTTAAAAGTATTTATAGATAGTGCAAACGCTGTCCCCGGTTTACAGGGCGTCAGCGTCGTCCCAGCTTCTGTTTCGGGAACCCGGCATTGCCGACGGCGCGTCGTTGCATCGACTGATCCAGGTCTGTCCACCGCTGGATCTCAATTCTCCCTACGCTTATCTGTTGCTGTGCGCGCATCACGCCCGAACCTGCGTGGTCGCCGAATCGACTGACGGTATTGCGGGCTTCATTTCGTCCTACCGCCTGCCCGATGCGCCGGAAACCCTGTTTGTCTGGCAGGTTGCCGTGGCACCGATGGCTCGCGGACAGGGCCTGGCAGGGCAGATGCTGCGCCATCTTCTTACGCGGCCGCAGATGGCCGACTGCAACTGGCTGGAAACCACGGTTACGCCTTCCAACCAGGCTTCCATGAACCTGTTCGCTGCGCTGGCCGCAGAACTCGGCTTGCGCAGTGAAAAGCGGGTGTTTTTTTCAACAGAAGATTTCGGGGATCAGGGTCATGAGGCAGAGATACTGATTCGCATGGGGCCATTGCGGCCTGCTGCGGGCATCCCGAGTCGCAACCAGGAGAAGCAGACATGAACCTGAAAATATTCGACCGCATGGAATCCGAGGTGCGGGGTTATATCCGTTCCTTTCCGGTGCTGTTCAGCAAGGCGCGCGGATCAAAGCTGATCGACGAGGAGGGCGGCACTTACATCGATTTTTTTGCCGGGGCGGGCACGCTGAATTACGGCCACAACAACCCGGTGATCAAGCAGGAATTGATTGACTACATCGAGTCTGACGGACTGATTCACGGACTCGACATGGCCACCGTTGCCAAAAAGGAAATGCTGGAGACATTCGACCGCGTCATCCTGGCGCCTCGCGGCATGAAATACAAAGTCCAGTTTACTGGTCCGACAGGCACCAATGCTGTCGAAGCGGCGCTGAAACTGGCACGCCAGGTCAAGGGGCGCACCGGCATCGTTTCCTTCACCCACGGTTTCCACGGCGTTTCCGGTGCTTCGCTGGCGGTCACCGCCAATGCGAAATACCGCGGTGCCGCGGGTATGCCGCTCGACAACACCGTGTTCATGCCCAACGACGGCTACTTCGGCCCCGGAGTCGACACCACGCAATATCTGGAGCGCATGATCAGCGATCAAAGCAGCGGCCTCGACATGCCGGCGGCGGTAATCGTCGAAACGGTACAGGGCGAGGGCGGCGTGAACGTGGCGAGCGCGGCTTGGCTGCGCTCGCTGGAGCAGGTGTGCCGGCGTCACGACATGCTGCTGATCGTCGATGACATCCAGATGGGCTGCGGTCGCACAGGCACCTTTTTCAGTTTCGAGGGATCTGGGATTGCGCCGGACATCGTCACGTTGTCGAAATCGATCAGCGCCTATGGCCTGCCGATGGCGCTGGTGCTGCTGAAGCCGGAGCTGGACGTCTGGCAGCCAGGCGCGCACAACGGCACGTTCCGCGGCAACAACCTGGCGTTTGTCGCCGCCCGTGCCGCATTCCTGCATTACTGGACGGATGAATCGCTCCAGGAATCGGTGCGGCGCAAGGGCGGCATCATGCGCAACTGGCTGGAACACATCGCCGCCGATTACCCGACCGGGGAATTCAAGGTGCGCGGGCGCGGCATGATCCAGGGGCTGGCCTCCGAAGACCGCGAACTGGCGGCACGCATCGCCAAACGCTGTTTCGAAAAACAGCTGATCATCGAGACTTCCGGCGAGGATGATGTGCTCAAGCTGCTGCCGGCACTGACCATCGACGAGCAATTGCTGTGCCGCGGGCTGGAGATCATCGAAGACAGCGTGGCCGACGTGCTCGGCGTGGCCAGGGCCCGGGGCAGCGACCGCAAGATCAAGTACATCAATTTCCGGGGTCCGCGATGATTGTCCGGCATCTCGACGGGATCAAGGGCACTGCGCGCGAGGTGGAAGCCCCCAACTGGGTGAGCCGCCGCCTGCTGCTGACCGGGGACAAGATGGGATTTTCGCTGCACGAGACCACGATCTTCGCCGGCACCGAAACCCATATCTGCTACCGCAATCACCTTGAGGCTGTTTATTGCATCGAAGGCGAGGGTGAAGTGGAAACGGTTGCCGACGGCAAAATCCACAGGATCGTGCCCGGCGTACTGTATGCCCTGGACCGCCACGACGAGCATTTCCTGCGGGCGCATACCCGGATGAGGATGGTCTGCGTGTTCAACCCGGCCCTGACCGGGCGTGAAGTGCATGATGAAAACGGCGTCTACCCGCTGGTTGCCGAAGCGGCCGGCGAGGACGCCTGAAGAGGAGTAGTGATGGTACTGGTATCGGATATTTATCAATCGCGCGGTGACAGGGAATCGGCAGTGATATTGAGGCAGGATCCCGTGGTCTACCCGGGACCGCATGCCAATGCGGAATATGCGCTTTCGGAACACCAGTTGCGCGGCTACCGCAAGAACGGATTCGTGCAGTTGCGCGGCCTGATCCCGGAAGCGGAGGCGGCGTCACTGCTGCAGGAGGCGCAGCGGCTGGCAGTCGAGAGCGGACGCGAGCGCCGGCCCGAGGCGGTGTTCGAACCGGACGGCAGCGATGTGCGTTCGGTATTCAGGGTGCACGGGTTGAGCAAGGTCTTCGACCGCCTGATGCGCGACGGCCGTCTGCTCGACGTCGCGCGGCAGATTCTCGGCAGCGACGTCTACATCCACCAGTCGCGGCTCAACCTCAAGCCCGGATTCGCCGGCAAGGAGTTCTACTGGCACTCCGATTTCGAGACCTGGCATGTCGAGGACGGAATGCCGCGGATGCGCGCCGTGAGCTGCGTCGTGTTGCTGACTGAAAACAACGAATTCAACGGCCCGCTGATGCTGATGCCGGGATCGCAGATGCATTACATTTCCTGTGTCGGCGAGACCCCCGAAGATCATTACCTGCAATCGCTGCGCAGGCAGGAGTGCGGAGTGCCCGATCCGGTCAGCCTGTCATTCCTGGCGGAACGCGGCGGGCTGCATGCCGCGAAGGGGCCCGCGGGAACGGTGGTTTTCTTCGACTGCAACACCATGCACGGGTCGAGCAGCAATATCTCGCCGTTTCCCCGTTCCAACCTGTTTTTCGTCTACAACAGCGTCGAAAACCGGCTGGGACCGCCACGTCACGGATTGAAGCCGCGTCCTGAATTCATCGCCACCCGTGAATACGCGGGACCGTTGCAGCGTGTCTGAGCGCGCTGAAAATGACGGCACGGCTGTGGTTTGGCGGCGACTTTAATTGACGGAAAACCGGCGGCTGGCAATTCCCCGACAATATATGTCGGCGGATTTCACGGTACTGCGTTAACGTAGCGGTTATCGAATATTTCGCAGGAGAAAACGTTGAAACGACTGCCCGTCATGCTGTTGATGGCGGTTCCGTTGCTGGTGCAGGCCAAAAGCCCGGAACAGATTTTTCAGGAAGTTTCCCGCAGCATCGTCACCATCCAGGCCTTCGATCGCGACGGTAATGTCACCAATTTCGGCAGCGGGGTGGTGACGGCAACCGAGACCGTGGTCACCAACTGCCATGCGCTCGAAGATGGCGTGAAGTTGCAGGTGCACAGCGGCCGCGAATCCTACAGCGGCACGTTGCGCAACGCGAACCAGGACCGCGATCTCTGCGAGCTGCAGGTCAGCGGGCTCAGGGCGCCGCGCGTGACCCTGTATACCGAGAAACTGCGGGTTGGCCAGCGCGTCTATGCGGTGGGTGCACCCGAAGGGCTGGAGCTCACCATCAGCGAGGGCCTGGTTTCCAGCATCCGCGAGATCGAGAACGGGCATTACGTCCAGACCTCGGCACCGATCTCGTCAGGCTCCAGCGGTGGCGGATTATTCGATACCGAAGGCCGGCTGGTCGGATTGACGACCTTCATCATCCCCGAAGGCCAGAACCTGAATTTTGCGATTCCTTCCGGCTGGATTACCGAGCTTGCCGCACGCGGCGGCGGTGCACAGCCTGTGCTCTCCAACCTTTCCAATCGCGACGACATCAACGAACGCTGGCAGACGCGGGTGGCCGCGCTGAAGAACGCGAAAAACTGGACCGGCCTGTTGTCGGCGACCCAGCAATGGGTGCGTGCAGTGCCCGCTTCGGTGCCGGGCTGGATCGCGCTTGGCGAAGCCTACCGGCTGATCAACCGTCCGCGGCGGGCGATCACCGCCTACAACCAGGCGCTGAAATACGACGGCGACAGTTTCGAGGCCTGGCTGGGTGCCGGTTCTACACATCTGGCGCTGAACCAGTACGACCGCGCGTTGGAGGCGACGCAGGAGGCGTTGCGCCTGCGTGCCAACGATGTCCAGGCCCTGGTGCAGCTTGGGGTGACTTACCATCACCAGAACCAGAGGGCGAAGGTTCGCGAAGTGCTCGCGCGACTGGAAAAAGCCGATTCTGAGGCCGCACGCCAGTTTTCGCGTAAATACCTAACTAAATGATTTTATTGACTAATTTTTTGGTGGCCCGGAGAGGTCCATAATGTGCTTGACGCTGTTCCGGCCATTCCGTATAACGGCGTCGCGTGTTTGGTTTCAAGTACTTGAAAGGCAGCTGTTCCGTTCTGGTTGTTGTCGGTGCGTGCTTTTGGGGCTGTGAGATTTAAATACGATGGTCCGGTGAATTCCGGAATTATTCATTCTCAAAAGGAAACGCAAGATGGCAACTGGTACTGTCAAATGGTTCAACGACGCTAAAGGTTATGGCTTCATCACCCCCGATGGCGGTGGCGAAGACCTGTTCGCCCATTTCTCGGGCATCAACATGAACGGCTTCAAAACCCTGAAGGAAGGCCAGAAGGTCTCTTTCGAAGTGACCGCCGGCAACAAGGGCAAGCAGCAAGCCAGCAACATCCAGGCCGTCTGATCTGGATCGCTGAAATCTAAAAAAACCGGGCCTGTGCCCGGTTTTTTTTCGCCTGGGCTATTCGCGTCATCACAGTTTCTTGACGCTCCGGCTGCTAATCTTGGTCCATGATGACATTGACCCGGTGTGTGCTATCCACAGCCGGATGAAACCATGAAACAGGAACTGACCAGGACTTTGCCCACGACGGCAAGTCTTCCCGGAGCGCTGACCATACCGCGTTACCTCGAGGACACCTACTGGTGGGCCTATGTGCATCCGAACGCGGTGCGCCTGTTCGAGCGGCAATGGCTGGTCAACGCCATCCTCTGGGGCAATTTTTCCCGGCTGCGTGATTCGGCACTCGATGCTATGGGTTCGCCAGTCACCGGGGCGTCGCTGCAGGTTGCCTGCGTCTATGGTGACCTGACCGGGCGGCTCGCGGGGCGACTGGGCGGAGCGGGCGTTCTGGATGTGGTGGACATATTGCCGGTGCAATTGCAGAACCTGCGGCGCAAGCTGGGCGACCGGCGGCAAGTCATGCTGCTGCGCCGGGATTCGGCGGCACTGGGGTTTGCCGATGAGTCCTATGACCAGGTGCTGCTGTTCTTCCTGCTGCACGAGCAGCCCGAGGCGGTGCGCCGCCAGACCCTGGCCGAGGCGCTGCGGGTGACGCGGCGCGGCGGGCGGATCGTGATCGTCGATTATCATCGGCCGCATCCGCTTCATCCGCTGCGCTGGCTGTTCCCCCCGGTGCTGGCTCTGCTCGAGCCTTATGCGCTGGATTTGTGGCGGGAAGAAATTGAAACCTGGTTGCCGGCCGACATGTCCTGGAAAATCGAATCCCGCAAGAGTTTTTTCGGTTCGCTTTACCAGCAGCTGGTGCTGGTCCGGAAATGATGCTCACTGTGCTTCGCGGGGGCATTTTCCGGGCAATGGTGCTCGGCGCTTTGCTGTGGGTGCAGGTTTTATCTGCTGGTGCAGCCAGCGGATTTTCCGTCGTCGCCGAGCCCATCGGATCCGCGGTGGGCATCAATGCGCGGGCCACCCTCAGTGCTCCGTACGAACTCATCTGGACGACATTGACGGACTACAACGGCTTGTCCGGTTTCATTCCCGGCATGCACAGCAGCAAGGTGGTGGCGAAGCGGGGACCTACGGCCATCGTCGAACAGCGGGGCGAGGCTGGATTTCTCATTTTCATGCGGGACATCAACGTCGTGGTCGCTTCGACCGAGTATCCGCCGGAGCGCATCGAGATCCGCATCATCCGCGGTAACCTGAAACAGCTGTCGGGACATTACCAGGTGGATCGCGGCGACAGGGAGGATGTCTGGGTGCTGCGCTGGGTGGGGCAGATCGAACCCGAGTTGTCGTTGCCGCGGTTTCTCGGGGTTCCGCTGATCCGCAGCAGCATCGAAGACCAGTTTCGCGGCATGGTAGATGAAATCGAACGCAGGGAGTCCGTGCGGCGCGCGGCATATAAGCCATGAGGATCAGTGTGTTTTCCGTTCGCAGCTTGCGCTGGTCGGCTGCAGTGCTGGTGTTGTTGCTGGGTGCCTGTGCGACGGTCGAACTGCCGGAACGCCATCTGCAGTCGCGCGAGCCGGCGGTCCAGGACTGCGCGCAGTGGTTCGTCGCGAAGGATGCTGCGATCGATGCCGCCGGCGTACGCGATCATGAAGCCTGGCCGGTCCCGGGGTTTCCCTATCTGCGCAGCACGCGCTTTTTGGCCTCTTTTGCCGCAGAAACGGCAGGAGATGCGCAGCGCACCCGTGACTGGCTCGGGCATCTGCGCGATGCGGACCTGAAGGCCCGCGCAGCCGAATTCCGCAATCTCGATGCCGATACTGCCGCAGCGGAGAAGCATCGGGCGCGGGCAGGGCAATGCGGCGAAATCCTGATGCGCGCCGATCTTGCCGATGCGCAGGCGATGGCGACGCTGCGTGCGCGTGTGCAGGTGCCCGATGCCTACAAGGACTGGCAGCGCGTGATGGGTTTCTATGCATTGAGCCGCATTCCTTTTGCCGGCGGCGTCGCGCAATGGCATGCCGAGGCACGGGAAATGTTCCGTCGCGCGCGTGAGGGTGCGCCCGCCGCGCATCCGCTGGAACGCTATGGTCCGCCCGCGGCGAGCGGCTATACCCGCGCCGAAGTGTCAGCGCTGCTGGCCCGCACAGCCCGCGATCCACTCGGCATGCCGCAATTGACCGCGGATGAGCAGGCGCGGTTGCTGCAGACCTATGCCCCGGTGTTCGAAGTGGAGACCACGGGTGATTACGACCGACCCGGCATCCTGCGGTGGGGTAACGAAGAACATCCGCTGGTGGACCGCAGTCATCCTGCCGTTTACCACCGCCTCGCGCATGTGCGTTACCAGGGGCGCACGCTGCTGCAGCTGGTTTATACGATATGGTTCAGCGAACGTCCCGCGGATCATGCCTTCGACATGCTTGCCGGCAAGCTTGACGGGCTGGTGTGGCGGGTGACGCTGGGTCCTGACGGATCGCCGCTGCTCTACGACACCATGCATCCCTGCGGCTGTTTTCACATGTTCCTGCCGACGCCAGCGGCCAAGCTGAAGCCGCCGCCGGACCCCGGTGATGAATGGGCTTTCGTGCCCGCAGAAATGCCCGCGGCCGGCGAAGGCGAGCGTATCCGGCTGCGGCTGCTCACGCGCAGTCATTATCTGGTCGATGCGACTGCCGACCGCACCGGGCAGTCGGCCACGCCTTATCGGATGCTTGCGGAATCGGAATTACGTTCGCTGCCGCTGCCCGCTGGGGGATTCCGTGGCATCTACGTCGAGGATGGACTGGTGCCCGATACTGACCGGCCCGAGCGCATGCTGTTCTGGCCCATGGGCATACCCAGCGCCGGCGCCATGCGCCAGTGGGGTAACCATGCCACTGCGTTCCTGGGGCGACGCCATTTCGACGATGCCGATCTGATCGAGCAGCGCTTCGAGCTCAAGCTTCCTTAGCGCGGCTGCGCGCTGCATAATCGGTGGCGCTGATGGCCACCGTGCAATCCTCTTCGCAAAGCTGGGACATTTTCTGCAAGGTCGTGGACAACTACGGCGATGCCGGCGTGTGCTGGCGTCTTGCGCGCATGCTCCATGCCGAACACGGCCTGCACGTGCGGCTGTGGATCGACAAGCCCGATGCCTTGCGGGCATTGTATCCCGGGCTGGATCCGGCATTGGCGGAGCAGCAGACCGCAGGCATCATCGTGCGGCGCTGGGATCCCGGCGCAGCGACGGCAGTCGAGGGTGTCGCGGTCGTCATCGAAGCCTTCGGCTGCGGTTTGCCTGACGACTACCTCACCGCCATGGCTGCGCGGCCCAAGCCGCCGCTGTGGATCGTGCTTGAATATCTCAGCGCCGAGGAGTGGGTCGACACCCATCACGCGCTGTCTTCACCGCACCCGCGCCTGTCAGTGCCGCGGTTCTTCTTTTTTCCCGGCTTTACCGCCAGCACCGGCGGACTGCTGCGTGAACAGGATCTGCTGGCGCGCCGCGATGCCTTCGGTCATGAACAAAAGCGCCGATTCTGGAACAGCCTCGGCTTTGACCAGCCGGATGCGCTGACGCTGTCGCTGTTCTGTTATGCCGATGCACCCATTGCGGAGTTGCTGGCAGCGCTGACCGAAGGAGATGCGCCGACGGTCGTTGCCGTGCCCGAGGGTGCGCCCGGCCCCGCAGTGAATCGTTATTTCGGCGCAACGCTGCAAAATAAAAAAACCCGCACCCGCGGTGCCCTGGAAGTGCGGTCGCTGCCGTTCCTGCCGCAGTCGGCCTATGACGAACTGCTGTGGTCGTGCGACCTCAACCTGGTGCGCGGGGAGGATTCCTTCGTCCGCGCACAGTGGGCGGAGAAGCCCATGGTGTGGCAGCCCTATATCCAGGGAGACGGCGCCCATCACCGCAAAATGCAGGCTTTTCTGCATCGCTATTGCGCCGGTCTGGCGCCGGGTCCGGCTATGGCCCTGGCCGGGTTCTGGACCGCCTGGAATGACCGGGGAAATGTAGCCGGGGCCTGGGAGGCGCTGCGGGGGAAGTTGCCGGAACTGGGGGAACAGGCCCGGAATTGGGCCTTCCGGCAGGCCGAAATGCCCGATCTCGCCACGCAACTGGTCCGATTCACCCGGAGCAGGGTAGAATAGCGCCCTTTTTTACCGGGTAATCAAGGAAGTAGGATCATGAAGATCGCACAGGAAATCCGCGCCGGCAACGTCATCATGGTGGGCAAGAACCCCATGGTGGTGCAGAAGGCCGAGTTCAGCAAATCCGGCCGCAATGCCTCGGTCGTGAAAATGAAGCTCCGCAACCTGCTGTCGAACGGCGGTACGGAAACCGTCTATCGCGCCGACGAGAAATTCGACGTCGTGCAGCTCGAACGCAAGGAAGTCACTTATTCGTATTTCGCCGAGCCGTCCTACGTGTTCATGGACGCCGAGTTCAACCAGTTCGAGGTGGACAAGGAGAACATGGGCGACGCGCTGAATTACCTCGAAGACGGCATGCCCTGCGAGGTGACGCTGTACGAAGGCCGCCCGATCTCTGTGGAAATCCCGCAGACGCTGGTGCGCGAGATCATCTATACCGAACCCGCGGTGCGCGGCGACACTTCGGGCAAGGTGCTCAAGCCCGCCAAGCTGGCCACCGGCTACGAAATCCAGGTGCCGCTGTTCTGTTCGACCGGCGACAAGATCGAGATCGACACTCGCACCGGGGAATACCGCAGCCGCACCAAAGGTTAATAACCTGCAGCGTTCCCGTCAAAACGCCGGCCTCGCGCCGGCGTTTTTCATTCCGGGATCAGCCACTCGCAGCGTGTGCTGCCCTTGCCATCAGGTGACAGCACGCGCCACAGCCAGTCGAGCAGGGGCGGCGCCTCCTGGTCCAGCCCGTAGGGCGGATTGACGACGACCAGGCCGCTGCCGGGGATGTGCTCGCTGTAATCGCGCGGCTCGGTGGACAGTTCGAGCTGCAGCGTCTTGGGCAGTCCTGCGCCAATCAAGCTGCGCTCGAAGGCTTCGATCGCTGAAGTGCCCATCAGCGGGTACCACACCGCAATCATGCCGGTGGCGAAGCGCGCATGCGCTTCCTTCACCGCCTTGGCGACGCGCGCGAAATCCTCGCCCTGGTCGAAGGAGGCGTCGATGAACAGCAGGCCGCGACGTTCCTTCGGTGGCAGCGTCGCTCTGATTGCGGTGTAACCGTCCTGCTGATGGATGGCCGTGTGGCGGGCGTTACGGAAATGGCCGCGCAGGGTTTCGCAGTCGTCAGAGTTCAATTCATACAACACCAGGCGATCGGCCTCACGCATCAGCCGGCGTGCGATGCGCGGCGAGCCAGGGTAAAGATGCAGGTGTCCGTCGGGATTCTCGGCGTGGACGGCATCGAGGTATGCGCGCAGCGACTCGGGTGCATCGGCGCGGCCGAAGACCTTGCCGATGCCCTTGCGCCATTCTTCGGTTTTCTGCGCCCACGGATGATTCAGGTCATAGAGACCGATGCCGGCGTGGGTCTCGACCACGCAGTAAGGTTTGTCCTTGCGGTTGAGCGCGAGCAGCAGCCGCGTCAGCAGCGCGTGCTTTAAAACGTCGGCGATATTGCCGGCGTGGAACTGGTGGCGGTAGGAAAGCATGGATGTAGCGGATGCGTGATCAACGCATATCGTTGCCGGAATGCTAACAGGTTATTTTCAGATGCAATGGAAATCTACGAAAAGGTTGACCGATGCCTGCGTGTTTGCGTATATGAACTAAACGAGGAGGCGGGCATCCTGTGACCCGCGGGTAATTTGGCTATTCAAAATAATGTCCGCAAGGGCAATGCCGTGCTGTTGCTGTCGGCGTCGGTGGTGTTGCTGCTGGCGGTGGCCGGCGCCCTGTGGCCCCAGGCATTCGGCGCGGCCGCAAAACAACTGCTGCTGATCACGACGACGAACTTCGGCTGGTTTTACCTTCTGGCGGTGTTCGTCATCGTGATTTTCCTGCTCGGCCTGGCGGTCAGCCGCTACGGCAGCATCCGCCTGGGTGCCGAGGACAGCCGGCCCGAATTCCCGCTGTTCACCTGGATCGCGATGCTGTTCTCCTGCGGTTTCGGCGCCGGGCTGGTGTTCTGGGGCGTGGCCGAGCCGATGAGCCATTTCTTCACCCCGCCATTCAAGGCGCTGGATGCGCAATCGGCCCCCGCTGCCCGGGTGGCGATGGGCTACGCCTTTTTCCACTGGGGCATCAGCCAGTGGTCGGTGTTCGCGCTGGCGGGACTGTGCATCGGTTTCATGCAGTTCCGCAAGGGCCGCAATGGCCTGGTATCGACGGCGCTCGATCCGGTGGTGGGGCACCGGCCGCGCACCCGCATCGCGGTGGACACGCTGGCGGTGGTGGCCACGGTAATGGGCATCGCAACTTCGCTGGGACTGGGCGTGCTGCAGATCAGCGGCGGATTGCAGTCGCTCGCGGGTTGGCAGAGTTCACTCGGCGTACAGTTGCTGACGATCGCGGTAATGTTCGCGGCCTACACTTTTTCGTCCACCACCGGGCTGCATCGCGGCATCCGCTGGCTGAGCAACCTCAATCTCGCGCTGTGCCTGGTGTTGCTGGTGTTCGTGTTCGTTGCCGGACCCACGGTGTTCATCCTCAATGCTTTCAAGCTCGGAATCGGCGATTACCTGAGCCACTTCATCGAATACAGCCTGCGCCTGACGCCGTACCGCGGCGGCACCTGGGTGCGCGACTGGACGATTTTCTACTGGGCCTGGGCCATCGCCTGGTCGCCGTTCGTCGGCGCCTTCGTCGCCCGGGTGTCGCGTGGCCGCACCATCCGCGAGTTCATCATCGGTGTGCTGATCGTGCCGCCGCTGATCGCCTGCGTGTGGATCGCCGCGTTCGGCGGCACGGCGCTTTATGAAGACCTGAACCATACCGCAGGCATCGCCGCCGTCGTCAACAAGGATGTTGCGCTGGCGCTGTTTGCGCTCTACCGGCAATTGCCGATGGAGAATCTGCTCTCGGTGCTGTCGATCCTGCTGATATTCATTTTTCTGGTGACATCAGCGGATTCGGCCACCTACATCCTCGCCGGCATGGTGTCGGAGGGGCACCACAATCCGGGCCAACTGCCGAAGGTGTTCTGGGGCGTGATGATGTCGGTGATCGCCGCCGTGCTGCTGGCCGCGGGCGGGCTGACCTCGCTGCAGACCGCATCGCTGGTGGCGGCGCTGCCGTTCACCGTTCTGCTGATACTGATGATGGCGGCGTTGATCCGGTTACTGCAGTCGGAACAGTTACCCGCGCGCTAGGAAATGGTGGAGGCGGCGGCTACCAAATAGATTTCATAAATAATTGATTATAATAAATAATATTATTTATTGATTTATTTGTATGCCTAATTATATGCCCACTAAGCAGCCCTTGGTCTCTCAATCATACGGGGCTTTTATGCAGTTTTTTCTTTGATAAGTTCAAGAAACTTAAATATTTCTACTGCCTTTAGGGAGCAGGCGCCGGTGTAATTTTTTGCTCGGAGTAATGTTGCCACCCCCTTTACCAAGCTTTTTCTTCTTAACTACCACTTAATCTTCTCTGGCCTGACTGGTTTTTTGTGCCAGATTCATTGACGCACTTTACTGCATAGCGGCCGCCTGTTCCAAGACGGGTGGTTGCGGGTTGATCGCCGCAGGTGCTGGTGGCCGATAGCCCAGCGAACTGTGCGGCCTCACGGTGTTGTATTCCTTGCGCCACCGCTCGATCACCACTCTGGCTTCGCGAATGCTGTAGAAGAGCTCTCCATTGAGCAATTCATCCCGCAGCCGTCCGTTGAAGCTCTCGCAATAGCCGTTCTCCCAAGGACTGCCCGGTTCGATGTAGAGCGTTCTGGCACCCACCGTGGCCAGCCATGCCCGCAGGGCCTTGGCGGTGAACTCCGGCCCGTTGTCCGAGCGGATGTGCTCCGGCACCCCACGCATCAACATGACGTCCGCCAGAGCCTCGATCACCACCTGCGCGCCAATGCTGCGCTCCACCCGGATCGCCAGGGCTTCCCGGGTGTATTCGTCGATGATGCAGAGTAGGCGCAGTGGTCTGCCGCCATGCGTCCAGGTGGTCACGAAGTCATAGCTCCAGACGTGGTTCGGACGCTCCGGCCTCAGGCGGATGCAGCTGCCATCGTTCAGCCACAACCGGCCCCGGGGCCGCTGCTTGCGCGGCACCTGCAGTGCCTCCCGGCGCCAGATGCGTTCCACCCGGTCGCGGCTCACCCGCAACCCGCTGCGATTGACCATGACCGCGATCCGCCGATAGCCATAGCGGCCATACTGGCAGGCGAGGCTGATGATGCGCTGGGTCAGCAGATCCTCGTCGGGCCTAAGCATGGGCCGATAGCGTTGTGTGCCCCGAGGCTGGCTCAAGATACGGCAGGCACGGCGCTCTGAGACGCCGTGGCGCTCGATGACCTGTGCCACCGCCCTCCGTCGCCGCTCGGGGCTTAGAAGTTTCCCTCGGCGGCATCCTTCAGAATAGCCTTCTCGACCGACAGATCGGCCACGATGCGTTTGAGCCGCTGGTTTTCCCGCTCCAGTTCCTTCAGCCGTCGGGCTTGGTCGCCCTTTAGCCCGCCATACTCCTTCCGCCAGCGGTAGTAGGTGACATCCGTGATACCGGCCTCTTTGCAGGCTTGGCTGATTGATCTGCCTTCGCCCAGCAACACATCAATTTGCCTGAGCTTTGCGACCGCCTGCTCCGGGCCATGCTTCTTGTTCGCCATTCGTAGACTCCTTCTTCCAGGTTGAAAAATACAACATTCAACCTGGCACAGAAAAAGCCAGTCAG
>Ga0222713_10004118_pt1 | contig 14682 bp, 23 predicted proteins | sample C33_649DmetaG_FD_165061 | JGI IMG/M metagenome (GOLD analysis project Ga0222713, IMG submission 165061) | Estuarine water microbial communities from San Francisco Bay, California, United States - C33_649D | ecosystem: Environmental > Aquatic > Marine > Unclassified | place: USA: California...
TAACTAAAGCTTTTTCTAATCCTTGCTCTGTTTGTTTTATTTTAAATACCTGGTTAGAATATGTTTTATATTCAAAATATAATACTTGAACAATATTTCCATCCTGGTAAGTACCATTATAATTTCGTACATAACTTGTATTCCCCTGGTATTTTTCTATTTCCTTCATGTCTTCATATGACAAATTTGGAAATTGTTTTTTTAATTCTTCAAGACTTACCGATTTTACTTCGCCAACATAATATATATCTCTAAAATTTGGATCCTCGGTATAAGAATAAACTAAATTTGCAGGGTCAACATAATCTATAGTAATACTATTAGACTTATTAAAACTTGTTTTTGTTGCTGCAATACCAATTACAGTCAAATCATAATTTAATCTTTTACTTATTAAATCATATTTATTAAGTTCTAAAAAATTATTTATTACTTCTTCTTCTGCAATTTCAACTGCTTGTTTAAAGTTTAATTGAACATTAATTTCTAATTCTTCTTGATCCTCTGGTAATGACTCAGGGTTTTGAGTATTATACAAATTAACGCCAAAAGTATCTTGTATTTTATTCAATAATTTTTTTGCCATCATATCACGCAATATAGATTGTGTGTATTGTGTTTTCTTAATTACTGAATGTGGATCTTGTGCTACAGCTCTAATTTTATAACCTTTATTAGAAATACCATTAACAATTATATCAACAAATTTAGATATAACAGGTATTGGTTTCCAATCTAAATTCAAATAAGATAAATCACCATTTATTGATAACTCATCTTTATATTTTTGTACCGGTTGTTCACCTCTTGCGTATAGTCTTAAATTATGATATTTTTGCCAGTTAGTTCCCCATCTACCACCGGGCATTCCGCCTCCGGATAAACCGCCAGAACTACCAGCACCGCCATTATTATTAAACCACTCATACTCAATTGCTTGAGCTACTTGCTTGCCATACTCTAAACTTTGTTTTTCTTCATCTGGTACTACCTGACTTGGGAAAACGCTATTACTATTAGTATAATTCATTTATTGTATTATTTGTGAACTTAGTCCGCTATTATTATATTTTTTAAATCCTAATTCTGTTTTAGGTCTTTCATAAGGTATAACTGGAGTATATAAATGTTTATTGCAAGCCATTATAGCTAAACCAGAACTTATAGAGGCATCATGTTTTGTTCTATTATTTATATTAAATCTAGCCCAATCTTCCAATGTTTTTTGAAAGTACATCGATCCGTAAGAGTCCCCTGTAAAACCTACATTATTTTCAATATAAGTTTCTATCGCCGATGCATGTGCTTGCATTATATCTTGTGATGAGTTTGGTATACCGCCAATTTCTTTTTCAGCTGGTGATAATTTATTCCAAACCTTATCTGGCCTATTCATTGAAAAACCTCTATATCCTCTTCTTTTTAAATAATAAAGTAATCTTGGTTTATTATTTTCTGCAAGTATTGGCATTCCGTAAAATACTAAAGCCATTAAAACATCCTCAAAAAATATTTCAGCTGTTTGAGGTCTTGCAATATATTCTAAGAAAAAATGATTTGGAGGAACATCTTCCATTGAGAATTTTGTTAATCCATGAAGTGCCCCATTTGATCCTCTGCTTGCATCTACGGTACCCGATATATCATAACTATCACAACCAAATGCGCCACAGTGCTCATTACCTGGATACTTTAACCCATTTTTTATTATTACACGGTTTTGAAGATGTTTAGGTGGTACCCAAGAAATTAAAAATCTACCGTCTCTATTTGGATAGAATTCAACTTCACTATCTTGTATTCCACGGACCCATTGAAAACTACCTCTAGTTAAAACGTTAGAGTTTTTTAAATCATCATTATAATCTATTTGTTCGTATATTTTCGTTAAATTAAATAATGATTGTTTTGCTTCATCTCTAAATGCGTGTTGTTCTGTTCTTGGAAATTGACGATAATATTCATTTAAACTGTCTTGGTCATTTTTTAAACCATCAACTTCATTTTGCCAATGTTCAATAACTCCATATTCTATTTCGTTCCCATCAACCCCTTTGATTGGTTTTTTTGGAGTGTTGAAGACAGGTAAGCCATAAGTATCAATGAATCCCTCGTAGGACCATTCCATAGGTATGAACAAACTATATAATCCTGAGCTAGTCTGTCCATTGCGGTTTCTTTTCGTAACATCTGAATCGTAATAAAGTTTTTTAAAATTATCGCCACCTTTATCTAAAGCGTTTGATGTTGAACCCATCATGCACTTACCAATAATACGACTACCTAATCGTAAACATGTTTTTGTAACACGCCAGTTGTTTAATATATTGTCTGGTCTAAGCCATTTACCACTCTCATCATGCACTAAAAGCTTTAATTTTTCCCCGTCATATGAGTTATCACCTGTATTTTTCCAGTCAATTGTTGTATCTAATCCTTCAAGTTCTTCTGGAACATCATTATTATCTAATTTTCTTCTAGTAAACTTAGATGCAGGTACTCTATATGCTAATTCTGTTTTAGGTCTATCCATACCATCTTGGATAGGTTTAAAAAAGAATGGATAATTAATTGATATTGGTACAACTTTATCGGTGAACATTGTTTTAGCATCTGCCCCCGCTTTAGATAATATACCAAATCTTGAGTCGCTTGATATTGTTGCTTGATTAACTAATTCAGCCGATGACATAAATGAAAATCCAGAACGTCTATTTTTTAAATAACACATTCCATAACATCTATTATCTGCTTTACAAGCTTCCCAAAATATAAAAAATAATCTATTTGATTCTCTAAAATCTGGTGCTCCTACATCTATCTTGCTCCATTGCAAATACATATAATGCGATCCAGTTATATAGGTTGGTATACCATTATTGCTAAAAAACATACCTTCCTCTCTTCTTTTAAATTCGTTATCTACATAATCATACCAACGTTCTTTAAAATGCTCTGGATATTTATTCCAATCAAATACATTTTTTATTTTTTCTAATTCTTTTGGGTATTCTATTTTTTCCCAATATTGCTCTTCTTTCTTATTTGATTTTGAATATACTTCGTCAACTAAAGGTAAAGCAATTTTTAGATTTTGTATTTCGTATATTTCACCAATTTTGCCGGTCTTGCTTATAACAACAACATCGTGTTCTTTATTATAACCATATTTCCATTTGTTATAACGATTTTGCTGTTTAATTACAGACGGTTTTATATGATTTGTAATTACTTTAAATAATTCTTGCTCGTACATTATTTAGATCTCCCTTCTGCAAACCCTTTAAATACTTTTTGAGTACGCTCTAATGCGTCTGCTTCATCATTTAACATTTTTTCTTCTAGATCTATTCGAGTAAGTATTTCAAACGCATCAAATATGGCTAATTTTTTTGTTGCCGCTGCATTTTTTAATTTATCAGCAGCTAAATCATCATCGCCATTGTCTAATATTGCTTCTTCAGCTACTTTAATTAGCTCCAATACTGCTTTGTGCCCAGCTTGGATTATATTCTGCTTCGTTTCCTTTATATTCATATTTAATTACAATATCATTAGATTTCATACAATACAATCGCTCGCCATCAATTATAAATTCCCATTCACCATTTGGGGTATATCCAACTAGGTCTCCTGGATTGATTTTAAGCTTGTTTAAAGACTCATTTCCATATTTTAATATACCAATAAGGTTTTGCTCTTTATCGAGCTTTAAATGGTCTATATTTTTTAATGGTTTAATAAAACATCTGTCTCCAAATGTTTCCCATTTATCTTTACTTTTGTATAAGTAGATTTGATCCAACCCACAAAAATATAAATCATCCATAAACCATGAACGACTATTTTTTTGGTTACCTCTAATATCGTAGAATCTTCTAAATACATTATGATGAATTATTACTAGATCGCCTTTTTTAATATTTGTTGAATAAGCTAGTGGGGTAGAAACCACCTCCGCTAATTTATTCACAGATTTAAAACTTTCTATTTTGGTATTTAGTATTAGCTCTTTTCCATCTACTTTAACTTTGTTATTGTATCTGTCTCCAACAGGCTTTACAATAAAGTCAAATACACTTTTCATTAGTATTCTAAATCATATTCTACGGAGATAGCCATGTTATGATTAAATTTTTTCCACGGCATTACCTCATCCCCTTTTTTTATATAAACATTATAAGAAGCATCTTTTTCATCCATTATTATACATGCAATTTCATGACCTCCATAAACTTGCTGCCCAATTGAATAGTGCATTGCTTCATTTTTATAATCAATTCCAATGCTTATTTTGCGAATTACCGAATTCATTATTCTTCTTTTTCAGTATTCTCTTCTAACAAAGTATAAGTTCCATCTTCCAAATTAATATTAATTGGCCCATACTCTTCTTGAAGAACGTTTTTAAAATCTTCAATCTCTCTATTAACATCTGCAATTTGATGTAAAAATCCATGCTTTTGCGATTCTAATACACCAATGTTGGTTAATAATGCTTGAAGATCTTTTTGTTGATTTACAATTTTTTCTAATTGTTCTTTTGTAATTTGTTTTACTACTTCCATTTTATTTGATTTAATTATTAATATTATTTTTTATTGTTTTTAAAGTTGAAATAATAGGCTACCTGACATGCCAGCATAAGGTTGCGTATTAACGTAACTAACATTTGTACCCGCTATTATATCATTACCATTACCACTTTGATCAATTAATGACGAAGCCAAATTACCTCCCTGCATAGTAAGCATAATAGTAGTTGGAGAAGCCATAAGATTCATTTGAGGAGGAAAAAATGGTGAAAAGACGTCATATACATCAGTCGTGCTCCATCTAAAATTATTCATCATCCCATTTAATATGAATTCCTGGCCATTAGACCCTATATTCATTTGATTACCGCCAGTTGGTATTGCTGGCGATGGAGAGGATACAGGCGTTGAAGTAACCCATGTTCCATTTACTCCCAAATAAACATTATTTCCTTTACGTTCTATAACAAAATAATTCCAAAAATTAGTATTTATTGCAGTTGAAACATCCCAAACAAATATAAGGTAGCTGTTTGTAGAATACAAAAATTCCCAATTTGCACCATTTCTAGTTAAAAAGGCAGCATGCTCTCCCTGTATATCTGCTCCAAATGAAAAAAACACATGCGGATCACTAGTTGCTTTTGGAGTTATATACCCAGCATAAAACTCTATAGTATAATTCTGCCCAGTTGGTATATCAAACATAGGATCTGCCGGTATTTCTGCGCTAAATGGTATTGGTCCGCCAGACTGATAACTTGCATTAGGCCAACCTATACTTATTCCATTCCCAAATCCCATTACAATAAGGCTACTATATCCGAACAGGTTGTTGTTTCAGTACCATTATCGGTTGTATAAACATTACTTACAATAACTGGAAAAAAAGTACCATTTGGAATATTTTTAAAAACTGTACAAATTGATCCAACAGATGTTCCATTATCAGCATCTCCTCCAACTACTTTACATACTAATGTACCTCCAGTACCAATATATAATGCTGAAGAGCCTAAATTTTTTAATTGATTTGGCGCGCTTAGCGGGTTACCAGATGGTATAACTTTTTGTGCTTTTGTTCCAAAATCTGGTTGGTTTCCGTATTGTCCCATAATTTATTTTTTAAATATTCTGTTATATATCTTTTTTTTATTTTTTGTATTAAGTTTAAATTCTAATACAATATCACCTGGGAAAGAATAATCTTTACCTGGCTCCATTAATTTAGAATTACCTTCATTATCAATACCTAAAACGGGGAAACCTACGTTTTTCATTGTGATTTCCCCGCTAGGTATTACATTATAAGGTCTATCTTTATCAGGACTATTTCTTTTATAACCTGTTGTTGATAGATTTTTCATTTAGCATTTTTTCATTTTTGCAGCAGAAGCTTTAGGTCTCATTTGCATAGGGCCACCTTTTTTGCCTTTAGGTGTTGTAGTTTTAACACCTGTAACTTTATTAAATTGCTCCAAAGCTTTAGGTACAGCCGCTATTCCAAATACTGATTGCGGTTCATCTTGTCTAGTTACACTTTTTCCAGTGATTGCACCAGCCCTAAGATTAGTTAATACTTTTTGCTTTTCTTCTTGCTTACCTGATTCTCCCCCAGGCCCTTGATATTCTCCACCTTGTCTTTCAATTGTTTTTCTACCATATGGATTATTTGGCGAAAAATTAAACGAAAAATCTCTTCCTGCTTTTTCTCTAAGCTTTGGATCTTTAATTCCGCTTAAGGCAGCCATACTATCTTTAGCAACCTGTAGTTGTTCCACAGCTTTTTTAGCATTGATTTTTGTTTCATAACTTGTAATTTTACCTGTGGCAGGATTTTTTTCAACATTTTTAATTAAATGTTTTTGTTGCTCCGGATAATCTTGCAGTATTCTAGTTGCATGGAAAGAAGCTCCAGTTCCTTTTTCGGATTCTTCTATATTTGCTGCTTGATAATTTGGTTTTTTCTCTTGTAAGAATACACTAGGAATTCCATGCCCAGTTTTTTGCTTCATTGGGGCCCCCGGTTTTTGAGTATATGCCATTTTGTTTTTTTTAATTGTTGGTTATTGTTTTATTATTTAATCTTAATGTAATGTATTATATCTTCAGCATCTCCAGTAATAGAGCAAGTTAATTCATTTGCATTTGTCATAATGAAAATACTTCTAATAATCCATTGATTTGGTTTAAAAATAGTATCAATTATTAGATTATTTTCGTTAATCTTTAATCTTATTAAATCAATTGGCTCCCCAGTTGATCCACAAATTTCTTGAACTTGTAAATTACCATCAATATCTTTCCAAAAAAATAACTGCGAAGATTCTTTATTAGGTTTCCAATAACCAACTAAATCGTCAACATTAATTTTTTGTTGAGCAAAAGTGTTTAAACTGAATAATGCAATTGCGATAATTAAAAATACTTTTTTCATAATTAAATAATATTAGATTTATATAATATTATTATTACGCGTATTTATTGCTTTTTATAAGCTTCCATTTCCCAAGGTAGTTTTTTATTACCCTCGTCCATAGTTGCTCTAGGATATTTCTTTCCTTTCCATATAACATGAATATCCGTATAGTCCAAATCTCCTCGTTTCATTTGATTTATATGAACTTTTTCATGAGATATAGTTTTATTTTTTTCTAATTCTAAAGGGGACACATTTTTGTTAATTAGGATTGCTCCATTGTTTTGCGCCATACCTAATACATTTCCATCCATGTCTGTACTATAGATTGGAGTATTGTCCATATTATATGGTGCACCCTTCATTATAAATGCCATACTATTATTTTTTTGTCTTAGTAGGAGTTCTTTTAACTTTTCCGTACTCTTTCATTTGTTCAGCTTTTGATTCTTTCTTTTCATGTTTCATCATAGCTGCTTTAGAAGCATATTTTTCCCCTGTTTTCTTTTCAGTAACTTTTTTAATTGCCATATTTTTTTTGTTTAATTAAATCCCCTATAAAAATTAATCTATAGGGGAATTAGAATTATTATTATGCTACAGCAGGTAAAGCCGCGATTGTAGCCCCAGCAGGCATTGCCACGTCAACAACTGTAGGACCAGCTGGACTTAAAATTGCTTTATTAACAGCATTAACTACTGCAGCAGTAAGAGTAGCAGTACCACCTGTAACTGTAAATGTGTAGGTTTTCCCATCTGCGTATACTATAAAAGTAGTTGCAGTAGCGTATAATACACCTAAAATATTTGCTACATTAAAAAGAAACGGAGCAGTAGCACTTAATGTGTTCGGGATTGAGATAAATTTTACCATTGTTTTATTTGTTTTGTTTGTTATTTATTATTTGTTGTTTATTAATATTTTCCTTTTGCTTTCATTGTAATTGGACCTGGTTTATAAATTGGATCATCAAATCTAAGTTTGATTCCATTTTTACCAGAACTAGATCCTTTTCCTTTAGGGTATCCGGTTGAATCCCATGGACCAGCCCATACAGCGTCTGCTCCTAGTCCTCCTATTTGACCCTCTTTATCTAAAGGGAATCTAGGGTGTTTTATTGCGTTTACATTCATAACTAAATATTGTTAAAATTTGGGGTTGGTACTATTGCACTAGGATCCACAGGTGGCGCTAATGGCCCAACAGTTCTTGTGAATGTTCCTGGATTTGCAGTACCATACATTCCTTGAATTGCAGTTGGATTACTAAATGCTTTTGGGTTAATTTCATTTTGAACCATCTGATTTGGTTTAATAGCGTCTTGCATTGGCATTGCGCCAACAATCGAAGGATCAACCTGATTGTATATTCCGTTATTCATCATAACTATTTCTTGTTTTATCGTTATTTACATTTTGTATTGCAGTTATTGCAACAGTATCCATATATGTTTTTCCTTTCATTATAGTATTTCTATGGCTTGTAGGTATATCGTCTTTTCCAAGCATTATACGGTACATTTTATTTATTAGTTGTTTACACTTAAAGGAAACTTTATATATATTGTATTTTTGAGTTGTATGGTTTCTATTTCTCCAAACCACTATCCAACCTTCTTTTAATAAATTGTTCCAGCGTTTATTATCCCAACTATATGCGTATGTACCTATTTTATAATCTTGTTTTGTAAAAAATTCCATACAGTCAAAGTAAATAAGTAACTCTAGATCTGCATCGGTTAAATTATTATTTTTACAAGCCCATCTACGTATTATCCTATAATGTTTTAATAAACCAAGATCTTTAATATCTGAGGCTTCTAAACGACTCATAAAACAACAACTATATCATTAAGCTTTATAATATGGTATATTTCTTTACCTAATTCAATTTTATGTCCCGCATGACGATCATAAAATATTACATCACCTTCTTTAACACCTACTACTTCTTCACCGATAGATTTTACTTGTGCTTCAATATACCTAATATCTTCTCTTTGATTTTCGGCTAATAGTAATCCACCTTTTGTTTTAGTAGTACCCTCTTTTACTTTTTGTATAATTAAATTTCTACCTACTGCTCTCATTGTACTCTCAAATTATTGATTACACAATCAGTTGACAATATTGTAGTAGCTACTGATGCCGCATTTCTTAACGCTGATTTAGTAACCAACAAAGGATCAATAATACCGGCTTTAATCATGTCAACAGTTTCACCCGTTATAACATTTAAACCAAAACCTGTTTTTAATACAGCATCTAAAGGGGCGTATTCAATACCTGCATTATCTAATATAGTATGGAAAGGCGCTTTAATAGACTCTAGTAATATTTCTTCACCAATAGAAAAACAATCCATATTATGAGAAGCATTTAATAAAGCAATTCCGCCTCCAGGTACAATACCTTCTTTAATTGCTGCTTTAGTTGCGCATATTGCGTCTTCTATTCTATCTGCTTTTTCTTTTAATTCTATTTCAGAATTAGCACCAACTTTTACAACAGCAATTTTAGCCGTAAGTCTTGCTAATCTTTTTTCTAATTTAATTACTTGAGCAGGTGTATTATTCTCTAATAATGATTTTTTAATATCATTTATAATCTCTAATATCTCTTCTGATGGTTCTCCCACTTGAAGGATTGTTTCTTCATGGTTAGTAACGCTCTTAATACAACTACCCAACATTTCGGGACGTATTAAATCTAAATCATCTCCAAGATCTTCATTTATTAACGTTGCTCCAGTTAATAATGCTAAATCATCAAAAATTTCTTTTCTGTTAACACCAAATACCGGCGCATCAATAACATTAACTTTTATATTTCCTTTTGATTTATTCATTGCTAATGCAGCCAAAGGAATTTGATCCATATCAGCAATTATCAATAAAGACTTATTATTTTTTATAACATATTCTAATACTGATTGTATTTGTCTTATGTTTTCAACCGGCGATTCAACTAATAACACTAAAGGATTATCTAATTCTGCCGTTTTATTTTTTTGGTTTGTTATAAAATGAGAGTTTTTTAATCCCATTGAACATTGTACACCTTCTACTATTTGTAAACTACATTCTGGTTCTGCAGATGTTTCCATCATTACAATCCCAGTATTACCTACGGATCTAAAAGCATCACCAACTAATTTACCTAATTCAGGATCATTATTAGTTGATATAGTAGCAATTTGATTTAACATTTCATCATCAACATCTATTGCCACTTTCTCAAGGTATTCTACAACATTATCTACTGCTTTATTAATACCTTCCTTTATTTTTCTTGCATTAGGGTTTTCTACAGCGTAAGCGTTTTTTAAAATTGCATGCGCTAATACTGTAGCAGTGGTTGTTCCGTCCCCTGCTTCTCTTACTGTTTTTCTGGCCGCTTCTTTTAATAATGTAGCTCCCATATTTTCAACAGGATCTAAAAGAATAATAGAATCCGCTACTGAAACACCGTCTTTTGTAATAACCGGTCTACCTGTATTATCTTCTAATAATACACATTTACCACTTGCTCCTAACGTTGAACTAACCGCTTTAGACAGTTTTTCAATACCGGCAAATACCTTATCACTTGCCTCTTTTCCGAAACTTAAGTTTTTAACGATTGCGTCTGACATAATTTTATTTAATTAAATTGATATATCTTATATATCACCTGCTTTTTTGCATTTTTACTTTCCTTGGCCTCTATATGCTTTTTTATACAACTTAGAAGCTTTCAACTTTGATGTTTTAGATTTAGCATGAATGCCTGGTCTAGATATGTTTTTTACAACACGCTTAACAACCGCAGTCTGTTTCGCCATAATAAATATAAAATTAATATTAATAAAAGTAACCAAATAATCCAGCAATAATTTGCTTTTTTATCAATAGTTTTTAATTTGCTATCAACAACTTCTTTTTTTATTACTTTAGATGTTGCTGCGGAGTCAATACGCTTTGTTTCTGACTCTTTTTTATTATTTGTATATAAAGTATTAGTTTTATTTTTTTTAATCTTTAAAACAACATTTTTATAAACTTTGCCTTCTACTATAATTTCTTTACATGTATCAATTGGCGTAATTGTTATTTCATTACTGTCTGTGGTAGTAACTATATTTGTAGAATCTGTTTTTTGTTTTGCTTCCACAGTAATAACTTTAACTTCTGTTGTTGCAGTGCTGTCTTTTTTTATATTTAATTTATCAATTTGCACATTTCTACTTGCGCATGAAGTTAATATAATTAAAAATAATAATATAAATTTTTTCATTATGATAATATAGTTAGTGTTATTTCTTTAGCGGCTTGCATTTTTTTAAATAATTTATCAAATGCTTTTCTTGATTGCCCTATATAGTTTTTATGTCTTGTTTGTCCAACAAGTATACATCCTTCGGTATCATGATTTGAATTACCACTATGTATGCGCACACCTTCAAAATTTGGCACATTTAATAATAAAGGTAATAATCTTTTAAATCTATTAGATTGATTAATTATTACTCTATAAGTTCCTTTAGGAATTGCTGTTTCGTTTTTAATTTTTACCGGTCTTTCAGCATCCTCTAATGTAAAACATTCAAATACACCATCAATTAGTAATTCACCTATTGTTGATGTTTCAGTCTTGTAAAGTCTCTTTATTGTTATCTGCATTTTTTCCTTTTATTTTTATAATTAACCAATCGTATATTTTCATTGAGGTATATATTATTGATATTAACAATAATAATATTTTTAGTGTATCTTCCAAATTTGTAAGACTCATTATAAGGGTTAAAGCATTTAAAGAATAAACGCGTAGGCTACATTGATCCATTATCTCTTTAGTTTATTAACAATGTCCGTAAATCCTTGAATACCTATGTACGCTGTAGATATAATAACCCAATCAGATGATGTTAAATATCCTGAGAATAATCCTGCGCATGCTACTATAAAAACAGATAGTTTTCTACTGATCCATTTATTTAATAATATATCAATCTGTTCCTTGCTCATCTGTTTCTATATTTGTGTTTTCTATAAATGTTGTACCGTCATACATATATTCAGGTTGTATTGTATCATCTACTTCAACGCATAACAAATCTGTCATACTTGAAGGATCACTTGCTGCGGCCACAATATTAACCACAATTCCATTTTCAATAATAGCGTATCTTTTATTCATTTTTCAATTTATTAGAAATATGTTATTACCATACAAAACCCGTCACCACCTTTTCCGCCTGCTCCTGAATTAAAGCCATTAGAAGATGCTCCACCGCCGCCACCACCTGATCCAAATCCACCAATCCCTCCAGCTGCAGCAGGAGTGGCTCCATTATCATCGCTAGCTCTACCACCTCCTCCGCTGGTACTCATAAATAAATTACCTATAGAAGTTGATGTATATAAAACTCCATTTGCTGATGCAGCAACTGAATATAAAATTTTAGTACTATTACCAGCTGTTATATTTACTGCTTGTCCACCTGAGGCTACGTTTGCTGCACTTAAACCTCCACCCATTCCACCGTAAGTTAAAGCTCTCATTTGTAAGCCAGGCGTAGTAGGGGCGAGCGTGCCAGGAGGATTACTTGCAGAAGTATAAGTGTTTGCTGGTAAAATTCCGCTAAAATAAAATGATTGACTAAAACTTGCGCTTGATTGTGAAACCGCAGTGCCTCCAACAGCTGCTACTCCAGTCCCTGTGCTTATAAGGGATGTAGCAACAGTGCCAGTTCCTCCAAAAAGACTTCCCGATCCTGCTGTTCCAGGGTTACCATTTGTATCATTAACTGTTATAGCCGCACCTCCATTCCCGCCTACTCCTAGCCATATATTTTCTGTTGTTCCTAAAGCGGAAGCCTGGAGTTTTACTGCTGCCATTGCACCAGAAGCTCCACCGCCACCGCCATATCTAGCTGTTAATGTTGCACCTCTCCTACCTGAGCCACCGCCACCGCCCCCTGATACTAAATATATTTCTATTAAAGTTGCTCCAGCGGGTTTTGTCCATACCCCGCTTGATGTAAATAATTGAATATCTATAGGTGTTGAGCCGCCTCCTGCGTATTCTGGTATATTTAACGTGCTTCCAACTAATGTAGCAGGACCACTTGTTCCTGTTGTTGTTAATGTTATTGCATCTTGTTTTGCATTCCAAGAAGTTGAATTACCACCTGTTGCTGTGATTACCCCATTAACGTCTAAAGCCGTTGTAGGAGTAGTTGTACCAATACCAACATTACCACTATTTGTAATCCTCATTCTTTCCGTACTTGCATCGGAATTTACAGGAGAAAAAGTAGTAGGTGTTGTATAAAAAGCTATTGCATCAGAAAATTGACCAACACTTGCATCTGAAATAAAACCTATTTTAGATGTAATATTTGCGGGTGATGCAGCATCTAATCCGTGACCTATAAAATAACTATTATTTGCTGCAAATGCCGCATTTGTGCCTATATTATATAAATTTGTACTTTCATATAAATTTAATTTATAAGCAGGTGTTGAAGTTCCAATTCCTAATCTGTTATTTGTATCATCCCAAAATAAATTAGCATTGTCTTGAGCTATTGTTGTGCCATTTGAAAATAATACAGAACCACTTGTTAAAGACGGTAATGTAAATTTACTATTAAAAGTACTCCAATCAGTTGAACTTAAATATCCATTTTGTATTGCACTTGATTGCAGTATTGATAATGTTCTATCTGCGGTTAAATCACCTCCACCTTGAAGTGGAGATGTGGTTGATATTGTTCTTGCATTTGTTACAGGAGTATATCCAAGTATTGTAGATATAGATGCTGTTTTCCATTGTGCCGGAGAAACAGTATTATCATACCATAGGGTGTCTTTTAAACTTGGACTTTGTGCTTGTACATTGTGTAATTCGTCTAATTCATAACCATTCTGAACTTTAACGTACCATCTTCCTGATGAGCCATTACTTGCTGTTGTTACTGTTCCTAAATAAACTAAATGATTAGGAGCATATTGCTTAACATTTGTAATACTACCTGCCGTAGTACCTAAATATACCGTATCTCCATCTGACCAAGTCGCCGTAGTAAGAATATTAAGTCCATCTAAAAGACCCTCAATAATTATAATACCTTTTTGATTAACTCCAATTGAAGAAGATAATACAACACCAATTGTTCTTGCTGAACCTGCATCAGAAGTATTAAATGCTCTCTTTACAGTTAGTCTATCTCCTGTACCTCCAAAAGCATAAACAGGTTGACCTTTAGTTATAGGAACGGTATCAGCATTAGTGATATAAGAGAATAAACTATTAGAGGAAGTACCAATACATTGAAATACATTTGAAGTAGAATTATATACACAAAGCATTTCTGCATCTGCCCATATATCTCCACCAATTAAAGCACCATCATTATTTCTATATAAAGGTATAGCTCCGAGTGCATTTATATTTAATGTACATCCTGTAGTATTACCATTTGTAAATCGAATTAAATAAGCATCACCATCTGCATAAGAAGACACTCCTGTGACAGTAGCCGTATAAGTATCGGTTCCACTTGCTGTAGCATGTGGAATAGTACCTCCTACAGTTGTAGCTGATAAGGTGCCTGCTGATAAAGTAAGTCCTGTTCCAACGGTAATTTCTTCCATTACACCTGTTCCAGCTGTTGATCTACCAATTAATTTATTAGTAGACATTGAAGTGGAAATAGTAGGGGCAGTTCCTCCCGAAGAAGTT
>Ga0222713_10004119_pt1 | contig 14680 bp, 32 predicted proteins | sample C33_649DmetaG_FD_165061 | JGI IMG/M metagenome (GOLD analysis project Ga0222713, IMG submission 165061) | Estuarine water microbial communities from San Francisco Bay, California, United States - C33_649D | ecosystem: Environmental > Aquatic > Marine > Unclassified | place: USA: California...
AAGTAGAGCAAGAGAATGATACACAACTCTTTGTAGTTTCTATCAATCGTCGGTACTGCTTTTGGTTGAATAAAGAAAATGATCCTAACTGGGAGATCATTAAATAGTACAACCGAACTTTAAAGAATGACTGATAACGAACCACAAAATGACAAATGGAATCGTGGATTGGACTTGTTTATTGAATCAGTATTAAAACCAGATCAAGAACTTCGTCAGTGTGCCCATAACCAAAAGTGTTATAATGAGCTCATGTCAGTTAGGGAAAATGTACTTGATTACTTGAGAACCTTGCGGAGATGAGAAATAGAATTATTTTAATTCTACCTTTCTTACAATTTATTATTGCACTTGTGACTCTTTGGAAACTGGACCAAGGACAACCAAATCTGGTCTGTATGCCTTATAATACCTATATGATCTGTCGCCACCAATGACTTACAAAGCATCTCTTAAAGTTCAGTTTGATACTGAATGGACTTCTACTCATTACAGTAGTGGTTTTGAGGACTCAATGCTCCCTGAGGAGCACTATACTTTTCAGGTTCCTGCTGAAGATCTGAATGTATATCAACTGTTTCGGTTCTTTGCAACTGTTGCTCGTGCAATGGGTCACGATGAAATCAACATTATGAAAGGTGGTTGTGCTCTTGCCTTTGGTGAAGAGAAAAGTATAGAAAATATGCGTAAGGTTGCAGATGAGTTTGAACTGACTTTGGGTGAAGATCTGAAGAGGAAGTTTGATGATATGCAACAGGCAGAAGAAGAGTGGGCACGACTGAAGAAAGGACCGATGGGAACCGTTCTGGGTGATGAAGAACTGACTAATCTTGAGGAAGGACAATGAACCTGATTAACTTTAAGCATCGTAATGATTACGGACACGATTGGTACGTCCAAGTTATCAATGTAAAAGGTTGGAGTTTGCTTCAAGCATCTGTAAGTTGGAATGATTATCCTGGTTGGCCTTATATTCAAATCAAATCAGGTTCTGGTTCAACTTTGAGTATTATTTTTTGGGCATATAAGTTTGGGTTTGATATTGGTATTATTGAACGCACTTGGAAATGGAATGACTGATCTAACTCACGAAGAAATGCTAGAGATTGCTGCTGAAAGAGAAGCAGTAAATGAAGAAAACCCAGACGAAATCGTTCTCCAAGACATTCAAATGTTTCACCTGGAAAGTATGAATGAGAGGACACTTTGGATTGGTGTCTATACCGAAGACGATAAAATCTATCACTTGAATATTTCTGCGGATGGTGATAAACTGAGGTACTATTGGAGTGAGGAGACCTCGTGAGGTTTGAAAATCCAACAAAACTTGAACTCTTCCTTGATGGTTTCCATAACTTCTGGTATGCTTTGGATAGTTATGATACTATTGAGCATTTTCCTGATGACTTTTGGGAGGCACTTTCCTATGGTTGGATGCAAGAATACATTTTTCCTTATGATGACCCATTCAATCGCATCATTTCTCCAGAACGCAAACTACGATTAGAACAATGACCCCAGAACAACTAACACTACTGGAAATAGTAGCAGAAGAACTTGGTGGAAAACTTTATACAGTTCTTGTAACTGATAAGTATAAAGAGCACAAGAAAATTGTGATTGAATATGCTGAACAAAACCGACAAAGTAATTGAAGCCCGTCTCTATTCTCCTCACAAATGTGACTTCATATGTGAGAGAGAAGATGGGACTCATTACGTCTACATTAAACGTGATTGGACTGGTTATTATGAACTCCATCGTAATGGTGATGGGTGGATTTATGGAGAAAAACTAAAATGAGTAGCAAAACTTATCTACAATATGTTGCGATTCCAGCACTTGCGTTTTTCGTTTCGGCACTTGTGTCCTATAATCTAACACCAGAGAAAACACCTCAACACACTTCTACCGTGTCTGGGTCTTCTGGTGAACTCAAATGCACTTCATCTTGTGTGGTAAAAGAAAATTAAAAAATGAATGAGAAATCTAAAATCTTCTTTAGCATCTGGTGTTGTGCATATCAGCGCAGATGGATCTATAAAGGAACAGATAGAGAACACAGAGAACACGAAACTGTGCGTATGTGTCTTGATATGAAAGATGTAAGGTTCTACCAGTTTGATTCTGAAAAACAACGATACTTACGATGACTTGGACACAATACATCTTCACTCATTTGATTCCCAGTTGGTTCCAAACTATTGGAGGTAACTTCCGTATTTGGAGGGACTTGATGACTGGAAACTATGCAGATTATGCCCTGATGTGGTATGATGATCCTTATGAAGAGTGTTATGAATGGTTCTGGTCTTCACTGAATATTGATGATACTCTACCAAAAGAGTTTCTTGAACATCTTCAGCAAATGGTAGATGATATTGATAGTGGTAGAGTAAAGACAGTTCCATTCACACGAGAGATGTTTGATGAGATTGATGAACTTATAGGAGATGTGACTGAGGAGGAATGAACCATCGGAATGTTTGACTGGGTAAGGTCTTCATATAATCTTGGAGAACACTTCACAAATGTAGAACTACAGACCAAAGATATTGAAGAAGGATATAGTGGCACGATGTCACACTTCTGGATAGATCCTGCTGGTTATTTGTGGTGTGGTGATTATATTGGAACTTCTCAAATGGAAATCTATGGAGAAGGGCATTCAAAGTATAATCCAGATAAACAGTGGTTGAACTTTGAATGGATTCCTACAGGAGTTCATGGAAAGTATAGAGTTCATCCCATCACCAAATATATTGAGATTTATCCATCAAATTGGGAAGGACTGTGGGAAGATTGGCCCCGTTTGCGATTACACTTCAAATATGGTAAACTTATGGACTATGAGGATGTCACTGGACGATGATTAGTACAGAACTATTCCCTTATGATAAGTTTGGATACCGACTTGAGTTTGGTGAGAAGAAAAACTCTACAATCTGCTGGTTTGAATGCTCCGAACATCTTGACAAATACCTAGAAAGATATAAACTAGATAAGAGAACTATTAAGATTGATTATCGTGATGGAGAACCCGTTGAACCCAGTCAAAAACGTAAGAGAAGTGTGGAGCAAAAACCTAAACCAAAAAGTAAAGGAAGTACAGGTTCAATTCGCAAACGAAAACCCAGCGTGGATTCCACTAGAAACACTACTCGCAATCCAAAATCTAAAAAATGACCAGCAAAGTTAATCTTATCCTTGCTCTACAACAGATAGACAATATTAGTAATCTTGTGCGTGAGAATAACTATGAGGGATTCTTCACCTCTCATCTCCTCCCTGTTAAATATGAGTTACAACGTCAACTAACACTACAAAACAATGGAAGAAAAGAAACTAATTGATGATTGCTTTTATGTTAAGCAAGGAAGATTTCTTTGGGATAGTTATGACCTAGATGGTAATGGTCTGGTATCAGCACTTACCGAAGAAGGTTGTATTAGCGGAACTCGCTTCTATCTTAAGGGTAGACAAGAAGGTTGGCCCGATGATACAATTAAACACGATGGGACTGTTGGTGGAAAGTTGTGACTAAAAGCGTATATAAAACAGAACTTTATCGTAACCCTAAAGTACAAATTAAACGTTCACCAGTACAAGGATGGGGAATGTTTGCGAATGAACCGATTGCAAAGTATGAACTAATTGAAGAAAGTCCAATTATTATTGTAGAACCCAGTGAACTCGCAAATCCACATAATTTGGGTAGATATTTTGCATCTATTAAGGATGGAAGAGTTTTTATTGGTTTAGGTTCTGGTTCACTCTATAATCACGCACAAACTCCAAATGTAGAATGGTACATTGATGGAGTAAATCTCACTCAAAACTACTATACATTAAGAGATATAGAAGTTGGAGAAGAACTGTTTTCGTGCTATAATCCAAATATCACATTTGAAGAATAAAATGACAATTCGCACATTTACTGGAAAAACTGGAGATGTCTGGACATGGGAGGAAACTGCAGAAACTGCAGAGGCACTTAAACAACTTCATACTCCTAAATTTGCTGGTAACTATGAAGGACCACTCTATGCACCTCACCCTGATCTGAAAAAACCCAATGAATACAAATCCACTAACTCCTGACGAAGTACAAAAAGCAGCAGAACAATTCTTTCCGCTGTTTTATATTGTACGCAATCGTATGCCTGCAAATGCTACAACAGAAGACACACTTAAGGTGATGGAAACTGTATGTGGTCTTGCACAGAAACTTCGTGTTGAAGAAGAAAAAACAAAGTTTGGTTTTAACAAAAATGAAACTGCGACTGACGCCTAATCAACAACTATGGGCAGATGTTTTCCGTTGTGCTGTCTACAGGTCTAATCTTTACTTTGAAGAGAAAGACCTTGATAGACACGCAAGGGAACATACAACTGCTGTATTAGCACTCCAAAAGGGCGACCAGTTTTGGAAAGAGTTGCTATGATTGGAAAATTTATTGAGTGGTATTTTTCTCCAACTAAAAAAGAAATAATCTGCGATGAATCAGATATCTATTCAAAGTTAATTGAACTTGAAAATCGTATTTCAAAACTTGAAGAAGAAAACATAGAGACAACAAATCTTCTTTATGAACTTGGTAACTCCATTGATGCCGTTGATGTCCGTATAGATATACTGACTGGAGAAAAATGGATCAACAAGAATGTATGAACTTGACGACTTTGAAAAAGCACTCGCTCATTTTGGTACAAGAGTTGACATCATCATCGCACTTGAAATGGGTGGGAAACTTGATTCCGATACCGCTTACAAAAATATTAAAATGGAACTCAAAGAACTCAAAAGAGTTCGTAAGCAATGGAAAAAGGATCTGTAGTAAATGTGGTGAAGAAAAATTACTTGACGCGAACCACTTTCAGAAGGTAAAATCATTTCGTGAAGGATTTTCATTCTATTGTAATGAATGCAATAAACCAAAACCTAGAGAAGAATGATTAGAATTGTCTTAAGGACATGTGATAAAGCATCACTACAATCCAGTAGAATTGTAAATAAACGAGAGTGTGTTTTAAGATGCTTCAATTCACTACTGAAGAACATTAGAAACATAGAAAACTGCCATCTTCATGTCATTGATGATAACTCTTCCGAAACATTAAGATATAAGATGCAACGACTTGCAGAGGGTGATTCCTTTGTGAGTTTTCATTTTATTGATGGAAATCCTTTTTTAGATTCATCAAATCCTAAGAAGATAAGTCGTCATTCTGTAAAGATTGCATATGACTACATCTATAATCTTCCAGATGATGATTTAGTTTATATTGTGGAGGATGATTACTTACATTATGATGATGCACTGCTTAAGTATATCTCAACCTGGAATTATCTCAACTCAATTACCCCATCAGATATAAACGTTGGAATTTTTACACAATGCTTTCCGCAGTTATTTTATCTTCCAGGAAGTTCACCATCACTAAATGAAGTATATTTGAAATCATGTGATATAATACCAACACCTGATGGATATTACAGAACAACATGGTACACTCATGAGTCATTCATGATAGAATCAAAGGTATTCAAGAAGTATAAAGATAAGTTTGATGAAATACTAAAGATTGGTGATGATGTTGCATATTGGGAAGGAAATACATTCTGCTCTGTATGGAATCAACCTGACTTTAGAATGTTCATGCCTTTGTATCCGCATGTGATGCACATGTCAACAGCAGATGATGTTCCATTTTATTCTACAAGAGATGATATTCTAAAACTATGGGAAGACAACAAAACATTCTTGTCGTTGGAGCAGGAATCTCTGGTAGTGTGGTCGCAAGAGAACTTGCAAACAGAGGAAACAAAGTAACAGTTATTGACCGTAGAAATCATATTGCAGGTAACTGTTATGACTGCTGGTATGATGGAGTTCGTATACACAAATATGGACCACATATCTTTCATACAAATGATAAGAAAGTATTTGATTGGTTATCACAATACACCGAATGGATAGAATATAAACATAAAGTCAAAGCATATTATCAAGGACAATATCTTACACTTCCACCAAACAAAGAAACAAAACAAATACTTGGTGATAAGTTATTTGATGTGATATACAAACCATATACATCAAAAATGTGGGGTGTTTCGCCTGATGAATTGGATAGGTCAATATTGAATAGGGTAAAGTCAACTGATGACGACAATGAACTATACTTTCCAAATGATAAGTATCAATTCATGCCCAAACATGGATATACACAACTGATAAAAAATATTCTATCTCATCCAAACATCAGTGTAGAATTGAATTGTTCTTTCACTAGAGATATGGAAGATAATTATGATTTTGTTTATAACACAATGTCTATTGATGAATACTATGATTATGAGTATGGTAGATTACCTTATCGGTCAATCAAGTTCCATCATAAGCAAATGTTACAGAGTGTTCCAACTTCGGTTGTGAACTTCACTGATGATGGTCCATATACTAGAATCACAACATGGGAGAAGTTTCCATTGCACGGAAGAGGAAATCATGCTACACTAGAGGAACCAGTGCAATGCACGAATGATGAGAGGTTTTATCCAATTCAGGATAAAAACAAAATCAATCAAAAACTTTATCAAAGATATGCTCAAATACCAAATGATAAAGTAAAGTTTATTGGTAGGTGTGGTCTCTATGCTTACCTTGATATGGACAAAGCAGTTTCTATTTCACTCAAAACAATTAAGTAACATGGATTACAAAAAGTATTCTCTTGAGCATCTTGAAGAATGGTTACATGATGCACTGGACTGTGAAGATCTTACAGCACAGAATATCTACGAAACCATCACAAATGTTGTGGATGAAAATATTGAGTATCATAAAAAGTATCTGACTAAGAACATTGAAGTTCTTTCTCTTTTGAAGGGTAATCGTTCTGTTGATCTTGATGATGTTCTTAAAGAAAGAGCATATTATGAAGGTTGGGATTCTCAATATACTGAAGAAGAACTGAATGCAATGTGTGATGCCGCTGCAAAACAAGAAGAAAGAGATAAGTGTCGTGAATATAATCTTCGTGAAGCAGAGTATTATAACAAACGAGCACAACTTGATGCTGAATATGAGGCAATCAAAGCAGCGGGTGGATATGAATGGACACCACTTACAAAAGATAAAGTAACTAAATGGCGTCTTCCTGTTCAACAAGGAAGTGTTGATGGTGTAGATGATTATTATGTTGAGTTTCCTGACGATTTGCTTGAAGCAGCAAATCTAAAAGCAGGTGATAATGTAGAGTGGGTGGATCAAGGTGATGGTTCCTATCTTCTGAGGAAAGTTTGATGTACACGATTCAACTTCTTGCACCATTCATTGCTTCTCTGTGCTTTGAAAACTTTACAGAAATGCAAGGAACTTTATGTAATGTTAGACAAACACCGACACCTGTGGTAAAATACTATGAACCTGGAAAGTCCTGTTATGTGAATGGGACTTTTTATACTAAATGTGAAGAATCAAATGGCACTATCTGAATCTGTAGAAGAAAGTTTGAAAGAAGCAGAAGCAGCACTGCGTAATGCACTTGCATATGCTGCACGTCAAGAGAAACCTTTTGTTGCAAGAGAAATCTCTTCAATGATTTGTTCTATTGATAATCTTGTAAAGGTAGATCAACTAGTTGATAAACTAGAAGATCGTATGAAAGGATTTGGTGACGATAAAGGTTCTTTCGGAACTTTCTTTGGTTAAGAACTTTTACAACACTCTAAAGACAATATTAAGAAACATCACAACTCCCTTAAATAATGTTAGGATATGACCATAATCACGGGAGCAAATCTCTATGACCCTTTCATCTGGAAAGAATGAAAAACTGACTGATGAAGAGTATGCTGAAATGACAGCACTCAAAAAAGTTATCAATCAAGCACCGCAGACGGTTCATCCAGATAAAATGGAACAATTCACTGAATATTTGGTGCGAAGTTTGCGTGAAAAGGGTGGTTGATAGAGAGGGTCAGAAATGACCCTCTTTTTTTCTAAATACTTGAAAAAGTGTTATGGCATCAACAAGTTTAAATGAATCACTATCTTGTGTTGCTCTAGGATATGTAACGTATAAAGATGATCATAGTTTAGAAGATTTTCATAAACTTATTACAGAAACAAGTGGTAATTTGTGGAATAAAGTCATTGCTAGATGTGAAGTATCAGATAGATCTATTGCAACTTACAGAAACGCATATGCGGACAAAGATGGCAAAATAAATTCTTGGATTTATACTTCATACTATACTGCTATAGAAATAGTAGATAAGTTAAAAATACCAAATTTACAAGATTATAAATTTTCCAAGGTAGAAAAAAATGAAAAATATATGTCATATATCCTTAAGCAAAAAGCAACTTCTGCAATTAAAAAATATTCTAAATTAATATTAGGAAATCGTGCAGGGATATTAGGAACTTTAAACGCTGATAAAGTTAATATTGGTGATATTTTTATTATTAAAAACAATTCAAAAAGGTATAATGAAATTAAAACTTTGATTGAAAATACAGATATAACGGAAACAAAATTAAAAAAAGAAGTTCTTAAAAATGAGAAAGAATTTCTAACAATGGAAAGATATAGAAATTTGATGATTGAAGCATGGAAAGACAGTGAAATATACTCAGTTTCTCTTAAACAACTTGATGAAAATGCTAAACAAATTCCCGTAAAGGTTTTCAACTTACCTTCTTCACTTTCCAGAACATTTGCAGAAAGACAACAAGATGAATTTGCCACATATTTGTCTTATTTGATGAGGATAGCAAAAGGTTCTGGAAATACATATTCAGAATTTGAAAATGCTGTTAATGAATTTGTTGATATAAAACCTGTTGTATTTACTGACACTGATAGATTATTGGTTTATTTTGATTTGGTATATAAAAAACAAGAAAGAAAGCATTATCATATATTCACTAACTTTGGTACTGGTAATGCAATACATTTCGTTCCAAAGGGATCTAAATCTGCCAGTGGTGAAGGGGGAATTACTATCAATTATTTTTATACTCTTGTTAAAAACTATCCGAAACTAAAAGTATTCTTTCAGGAGTTGTCTGACTCTAGAATATATTATTTTGAGCAAGCATGTAAAAAAAATAATTTAGATCCCAAAAAAATAAACAAAGATCTTGGAACTAATTCAATATATTCTGCAAAATACGATAGATCTTTATATCTTGCAAAAAATTATGAAGATTTAGCAAATCAAATGCTAGAAGGAAGAAGTGCATATGGTTATCTAAGTCAAAATAGTGCTAATTTAACTGCAAACGTAGATACACTTCAAGATTTTTTTGCAGAATATACTGGATACTTATCTAAAACTCCAGGTTCTATGGGTAAATTTTTAGGAATCGCAAATAAATCTAAAATTGCAATGAAAGGGAAAATATCCAAAATCAAAAATGACATTGAGAAAGAAAAGAAAAAGAAAGGTTTATTAAGTAAAGATGATAAGATGAAGATTCTAAGCAAATATAAATCACAATTTCTTACAGAATATAAAAAATCATATGCACTACTTACCAATGCCGAATTTGGATTCTTTTTTGCAAAACATCAGTCGGACGTTGAGGAAATATTAAAGAAACAAGTTCTTTTGTCTTTCTACGCTGCTGCTAGTGGAAGAGGTTACATTATATTTGATGGTAAAAGATTTTCAGAAGATGATATTTTTGAAAAAAATGTAGCGCCACCTCCATTCTTAAAGGTCGGTATGTAAACTGGCACACACTCTTGCCAAGGGACCAGATTCCTGATATGATTACTTCATTGATTCTTTTATTCTATAATAGTGGTGAAACTCATCATAATTATAAATAAATTTGGATAGATTTCGCCACTAATGTATTATACTTACGCATATTTAAGAGAGGATAAAACGCCATATTATATCGGCAGAGGAAAGCATCATTCTGGATACAAATATCATAGAATGTCTCAACCACATACCTGCGGTATTCCTCCACAAGAAAGAAGAATAATTCTAAAAGATAATCTATCTAAAGAACAAGCAGTCAAACACGAAGAATATTTGATTGATTTGTATGGGTTAGTATCTGATGGAACTGGCATACTTAGAAATTATGTTAGAGATAGTCGTGGTGGAAGTTATGAAGGGAGAAGATTATCTGAAGAGACAAAACAAAAAATGTCACTTTCTATGAAAAAAAGGTGGGAAAGTGGATTATATGATACTGATGAATATAGAAAAAAAATATCTGAAAGTAATAGAAAAAATCCAAGAGTTAAACAACATAGTGAAGAAACAAAAGAAAAACAGAGAAAGGCAAGCACAGGAAGACCTCAAAGTGAAGAAACTAAGAAAAAAAGATCTGAAAGCATAAAAAAATGGTGGGCAGAAAAAAAACTGGCACAAGACACTTGACTTATCTCTAAGTTTTTACTATTGTTTGTTTATTGATTTTTTGTTGATGTTCCAACTCCGTCCCCATCAAGAAGAGTGTCTTTCTGCAATGAAAGATAATAACAAAGGTATCATTTGTGCTACAACTGGTGCTGGAAAAACTCTTGTTGGAATTGCTGACACTGCAAAACAATTTCAGAATACTTATCCTCAAACTATTGTAGTTGTCTCTCCAAGAATTTTATTAACTGAGCAGTTAGATTCTGAATATCTTGAACATATTGATAGTGTTCAAGTGCTTCATGTTCATTCAGGTAAAATTAAAAAAGAATCTTCCACTAAACCTGAAAAGATTAGAGAATGGTGTGACACATATAACTCCTCTCACAAACTAATCTTCACTACATATCATTCTCTTCATAAAATTATGGAGGCAGGTATCAAGGTGAATACAATTCACTTTGATGAAGCACACAACTCTGTGCAAAAGAACTTCTATGTTGCCACTGAATACTTCAGTCAACATGCAGATCGTTGCTATTTCTATACTGCAACTCCAAAGTATTCTTCTACTCCCAAGAAACCTGGAATGAATAATTTTCAGGTTTATGGTAACATCATTGCGAATGTTGCTGCTCCTCGCATGGTGAATGAAGGGTACATCATTCCTCCTAAGATTGTTGCCAAGCAAGTATCTTTGAGCAGCATCAATGTCTTTGAACGTGACTGCAATCATCTGCTGGAAAGTATTGATGAAGCAGAGGTTTCTAAGGTTCTTGTGTGCGCCAAAGCAACCAAACAAATCACCAATTTGATCTCTCAAACTGATTTCTGCAAAGAACTGGAGGATCGTGGTTATTCTTGGATGGTGATTACATCCAAGACAGGTGCAATTATTGATGGTAAGAAGGTGAATCGTGAGCAGTTCTTTGACACTTTACACGATTGGAGTCGTGATGACTCTAAGAAGTTTGTTCTTCTCCACTATTCTATTCTTTCTGAAGGTATCAATGTTTCTGGTCTGGAAGCAGTGATTTTCATGCGCTCTATGGATGCTATTGGTATCTGTCAGACCATCGGACGTGTTGTGCGTCTGCATCACAAGGATTCTGCACGTTTGCGCTCTGGGGACTTGACACCTGGACACCTGAACGACTATCATAAGTCGTATGGTCTGGTTATCATCCCGACCTTCAACTCTGTGGGAATCTCTACCGCAAAGAAAATCCAGAATGTTGTTGATACTGTTTTCAATGCTGGTGAACCTGCCATTTCCACTATCAAACGCTGATTATGATTGATTTCAACACTTTTGAACTAAATCGTCTTTCTAAACTTCTCTGGAGTTTGAAGGACTATACTACAAATAATTTGCGCTTTCCAAAAGCAGGAGAACTTGTAGAAATTGCATATGATGTCTACAGCAAGGGACAACTCAAGAGAGTTAATCTACCTGGAGTAGATCTCATTGGAACTGATGGTCACACTTATGAATCAAAAGTGATTCAGTTCAAAAATGTCTCAAAAGCAGCAGTGAGAGGTGTAATTCTTAAGAATAGTCGTGCAAGTAGTTCTGTCAATGAGAAACTTGCAGATTTCTTCATCTTCACTGATGTAAAACTTGGAAAAGCATGTTGTGTTCCTTCTAATCTCATTTACAATACAAAGTTTAGTGGTGCAGTATTGACTGGTAGTTGCAACCCAGAAGAAGATCAATTTTTTCTTCATGGATATGAAGAATCTTATTCTTCAGATTACTTTGCAGAAGCAGAAGAGTTTGATTATCAATATGTGAAGAGTTTTTAACTTTCGCATATGGGGCTTGACATCCCCACCCAAAGACGTTATTCTGGTTAAGTCGGTTGAGAACTTTTGTTCAGAACAACTGACACACAAAGCAAATTGCTAATTTTTAATCATGACTCAAATTGTTCCTTTTTTCCAGTCCAATGTGACCTCTTGGGATGCTCTTTTGAGCAATCCTACCTTTGATTCTCTCGATATTCCTGAATTTGAATGTGCAGAATTTGATGATATTCAAATTCTCAAGTGGAACCAACTTCAAATTCAACAACAAACAAATAAAGCGCGAGCAGGTGGTGTTGATACTGACAATATCAACGGTCTTATTGCAGAATTTCAAAAAGGTTATCGTGTAACCGAACTTCCTCCTGTTGTGATGATTCTTCCCAATGGTAAAAAGCAACTTTGGGACGGATATAATCGCAGTAATGCTGCATACAAACTTGGTATCCAAGATTATCCTTTTCTTGTTTACCGACTTAAGAAAGATTGGGAAAATCGTATTGAAGACGCCTATGATATTGTTTCACTTGGCGCTAACAACCACACCGTTGCAAAGCGACACACTATCAATGATTTTGTAAATCGTGGTGTGTGCTACTGTAAGCGTCACGGTAGCAATCTTTCAAAGAAAGAAATCAAAAACTGGATTGAAAGTATTGATCATTCTTTTACTCCAAAGCAAGTTGAAGATGCAGTAAACCGAATCTACCAGCAAACCACAATTGCTGTTAATATCCTTCCGTTCCCTTATCCACAAAACGCACAATCTAAAGTCGCTGAAATTATTGACACTGATTCTTCCACAAATCCTGTTGTGATTTGCTGTAAAGATGTGATGTATGTGAAGCGTGGTTTCATTCAAATCATGGAAAACTTTGTCCAAAGGGACATTGATGTAACAGATGTTGTGACTTATACCAAAGGTTGTGAAACTGCGGAAGAAGTCACCAAGCAACGTCAGTTTGCGGTTGATTATCTTAAAAAACTTGATGATCTCGTTGTCCAGTATGTTGTTAAGCGTATGAGTAATCAATCTTCTGCATATTCTATTGCAGGTGCTCTCCCCCAACTGATTGGTGTGGAAGATCCTCAATCTCTTGTGGAAATTAACTGATGGAGGGATTTATTGTTGGTAAAAATGGTGAATATGCGGCAGTGCCATTTGAGAAAAAAGGGTTTATAATTATTCATAATGGTCAACAGTTAGAAAAACTTTGTAGAACTGAATCTTCTGCACGGAAATATATTGCTGATCATAAGAAAGGAAAATCTGTCGCAAAACTACCAATATGAGATATACCTCCACAAGTTTATACCGCTATGCAGGCGGTAAGAACAAAATGAAAGATGAGATCATTAAGATTATAGATGAGATTCATCCTAATCTTGAAAGAATGATGTCACCTTTCATGGGTGGAGGTTGTATTGAACTCTCACTTGCAGCAAGAGGTGTAAAGGTTCAAGCATATGACTTGTTCCAACCTCTTGCTGATTTTTGGGAGATTCTTACAACTGAAGGTGGTAAAAGAATTGCAGAAGAAGCAGCAAAACATTATCCAGTAAGAGATAGAGAACACTACAAATCATTTCTACCATTGCTTGAGAGTGACGATAAGTTCACCCGAGCATGGTCTTTTTATATTTCTATCAAATGTGCATTTAGTGGAGATCTTGGACACACATCTGAATCATCAAGAAAGAATCTTTGTGCCGCAAGTTTAATCAAACTCGCAGGATTCTACAATCCAAACTTCTCATTCTCCTTTGGAGATTGCTTTGAGACAATACCAAAGCACAAAAATGATTTTATATATCTTGATCCACCATATTACAAGACAACATCATACTATTATGGTATTGATGGAAGCACTCATGAAGGATTCAATCATGACAAACTTGCGGATGTCTTGAAGCAACATGATGGTGGGTTTGTGATGTCTTATGACAACACGGATTACCTCAAAGAACTTTACAAGGATTGGACTGAGTTTCGTTATCTGGAGTTTGATTATCAAATGGCGGGTGATGTCAGTCGTAGAGGTAAAAAGACAGAGTTGATTATCATCAAATATCCAGAAGTTAAGGTGGAATCTAATGTAAATGCTCTGGAGAGTTTATTGTATTGAGGACACTTGGAGAAGTGTCCCATAGACCCTCGCAGGGGTCTTAGGAGACCCTATACTTACGAAGTAATCAACCAAAGCACTGATGGCAACCCGCTCACGAATCGGTATTGAACTCAAAGATGGTAGTATTCTTTCTGCCTATCATCATTGGGATGGTTATCCCGAATGGTTGGGTCGTATTCTGAACACTCATTACAACGCACGTTCTCTTGCTGAAGAACTGATTGATGGTGGTGATATGTCTTCCTGCTGGACTGATGAGCGTTGGGATGATAGTGGTGTGACTGGTGTTTATGGTGCTCAGTATTACTCTCAACGGGGTGAAGATTGCCCTCCTCGCCTTGATGCTGACATT
>Ga0222713_10004120_pt1 | contig 14676 bp, 18 predicted proteins | sample C33_649DmetaG_FD_165061 | JGI IMG/M metagenome (GOLD analysis project Ga0222713, IMG submission 165061) | Estuarine water microbial communities from San Francisco Bay, California, United States - C33_649D | ecosystem: Environmental > Aquatic > Marine > Unclassified | place: USA: California...
AAGTGAAAACCGTCTAGAAGATAAGAAATTAGCTCATAGTGCTATTGGTAGTTGTATTATGTCTACACAACCATTTGGATATAATTTCTTGGGTGGTAAATTAGTAGCCGCATTAGTTACAAGTTCCAAAATCAGAGAATTGTGGAAACAATTATACGATCAAACACTTGTAGGAATAACCACTACATCATTGTATGGTAGTTATAGTATGTATAATAGTCTTAAATGGTGGCATAAATGTGGGAGTAGTGCCGGTAAAATGATGATTAAACCGGACGATAGTGTTTATGAAGTGTGGCATCAATGGTTAAAAGATAATAAAGGTAAAGAATACGATGAAGCAATGACTCAAAAAGAAGGTGTTAGTGGACCTGTAACTGGTGCCAAGAACAGAGTCATTAATATGATATTCCAAACATTAGGAATCAAAGCAACTGATTACCAACACGGATATGAACGTGGGGTATATTATAGTTGTTTTTATGAAAATACCAAAGAGTTCTTACAGAATAAGATTGGTGAAGACCAATTGAAAATGAAAGAATTATTTAAGAAAGATGTAAACGGTATTATGGAATGGTGGAAACCAAAAGCAATTGAACGGTATAAGAAATTGAAATCCGAAAATAATATCAAATCTGACATTCTTTATTACAATAAGATGATTGGTATGACGTATGAAGAAGCCAAGTCAGTATATTTCAAAGAAGTTGGCAGATAAAGATTGACTTATTATAAAGAGTATTATATACTGAGACAATGAAAAAATCTCTCTGTTGCATTTCTCTCAAGTTACAAGAACAAGGTATCAAGGCTTCTACCATGACCAAAACTAGATTTTTGTCATTGGAACGTAAGAGTGCTGAACGTATTGTTGCGGACAGAACACTTAACAATGTATATGTAACTCGTAAGACCCTTGAGTTTTGTGGTCAACGTGGATGGAACTATCGTATTAGTAGCGGTATGATGCCATTGGAAACACTGCCAGATGCAAATCTGTTGTTGGAAAATACGTATAATTTTTCTAAAATCAAACAAGAGTTTGATTTGTGTGCGGATATTATCAAGAAATACAACATTCGTTGTAGCACACATCCTGACCAATTCGTGGTTCCTGCTAGTGCCAATCCGGCTGTAGTAAAGAAATCTATCGAAGAATTGACTATGCATGGTAAGATGATGGATTATTTTGGCCTCCCATGTTCTTATGAGGCTCCCATCAACATTCATATGAACTGTTATAAGGGTGACTTAAATGACATCGCCTTGCGTTTTATTGATGTCTATAAAGCATTACCTGACAATGTGAGGTCTAGGTTGGTTCTTGAGAACGAAGATAAAGGTAATAGTTGGAAAGTAGATGAACTGTATGACCTTATTTATTCTAAAACTGGCATCCCTATTACTTATGACAATCTTCATTATCGTTGCAACAACGGAAAGTTGTCTGCCAATGAAGCTGTAAATGTAGCTATGTCTACATGGGGAAGTTATCGTCCACTATTTCATTTTAGTGATAATGATACAAACAATAGCAATCCTCGTGCGCATGGCGATTATGTTCGTTCCATTCCCGAAGAGTATAATAATCTAGATAATGTGGATTTTGAATTTGAGTTCAAGGCTAAGGACTATGCTATCGAACAGTTTGAAAAAACATACAAAATATAATAAATAAAACTGTTGACCGATTTAGGTTAACATGTTATGATGAGTTTGTGTTAGTTGATAAACTACTAACTAAAAAACAAAAACAAAAAACAAATAAAAGGAAAAAATAATATGACTATTACAAATACTAAGAAGCGCACTACGTTTGCCAAGACTGCTGTTCAAGGAGTTCGTGCTCACGTTGTTGTTCCGTTTGCTAGCACCAAGAAGGCCACTAAGTTGGTTATCGTCGAAGGTGAAAAGCGTATTGAACTTAATGGCCGTCAGGTCAATGCTTTGACCCGAATCATCACCTCTACTAAGCGTGCTGCTTCTCGTCGTTAATATAAGTAAAGTAGGACAGAAATATGGGAAAGACATATCGCCGTGGTTCTGATCGCCCTTTTAAAGGCAAGAAACCCAACACAGGTAAGAAAGCAAAGAAGTGGGAGAATGCTGACATTTCTAAAAAGAAAACCGTCAGAGATTACCTAGAAGACGAAAATGATAATTAAATCGACACTAATTATAATTCTTTGTATAGTGTCGGCGGCATTCCCACAAACGATGCCAGCAATCATAGGATTGCTGGCATTTTTTACATTGAATGCAATTCAAATTATTGACGTTAAATTAGATATTTTGGATGACAGAACGTCACGTATAAATGATGATATAAAAACTTTGAATAATAATCAAAAACGGATATCATTATTAATCAATACTCTTAGAAACAGAATAAATTCTATTAAATCAAATGCCCCGACCAAAGAAAACTCAAAAACAATCGAAGAACGTTTTAGAGACATCGAACGGAGAGAATCAGAACTCAACGAAGAGCAAGAGTCTGTTTGATCATATTAATCATATACGTGAAGTAAAATCGTCGGATTATTATGATAAACTTACTGATGTAGAAAAGAAAGGATTTAGTAAATATACATTACTTATGGGGTTAAGTATGGATGTTGCATCTATTGATACAATGTCATACTTGTCGAAGTATTTTGAAGTTATTCCTAATAAACAGTTTTACACTGCTTGTTGTGATTTAACGCCTGCGGGTAAAAAGTATTGTAAATGGATTAAATCAAGCGGAACAAAGTATAATAGTGAATTACTGGAATTATTATCTTCACATCTTCAAATTGGCATTGATGAAGTGAGAGACTATTGTAAAATTTTATTTAGAGATGAAAATGGATTATCATATATACATGATATTTGTAAGAAATATGGTAAAACCGATAAAGAAATAGAAAGGTTATTAGAAGTATGAAACTTGTTGGTGTATCTGGATTAGCTAGAAGCGGTAAAGATTTGTTTACCACTGTCGCACAAGATGTGTTAAAAGAACATGGTCTTAAGACTGAACGATATGCACTTGCGTATGAACTAAAGAGTGATTTAAAGGATTTAATTCACAAAAAGACTGGCATTGATGTATTCACGGAAAACACCGAAGAGAAAACTATAATTCGTCCATTACTTGTTGCTTATGGTGATGTAATGAGAAAGATTAGTGAGGGTAAGTATTGGACACAGAAAATGGAACAACGTATTGGCAAATCTAAGGCTGATGTAGTTTTTATTACTGATATACGATATGATTATTATCCTGAGGATGAATGCACTTGGTTACAGTATAAACAATGTGGTAAGTTGATTCATATTACCAGATTTAAATATGAAACTACATCAAAGAGAAAAAAGAAGGTGTATGATAGTCCACCAAATGAACATGAGGCAATAAATAATCCAAAAGTAAAAGATAGAGCTGATTATAGTTTTGAATGGGAAGATTATTCAAACAAATATCCCACAAAAGAACAAATCTTAGAATGTCCTTATATTGTTGATAATGTAAGAACTGCTTTGAAAGAAATTAGAATATTACCTTCTAATAGTATTTAATACCACTGAATTATTTCTTAATTCTATAAAAGATTCGTTTGGGAATTTAGAAAATACCGCAGATTTAAACATAGGCAACATATTTGCACATTCTGTGTATAATTGTTGACATTCATTTAATTTCTTTGTTTTTTCTGCGGCTCTACAATTACATGTTCCGTTAAATTGATTTATACATGTAGTAAACCGACCAAATACTGGATTTAGTCCTTGTAAACCGTTATTATTTACAAAAAAGAAAAACTCTGTGATATTTGTAATTGTCATACTGATAATTTTTTATAAATATTATAACCAATTATTGATAATACGAATATAATTGAAAAATCTAATATAGAGGTTGCAAATAATAAGCTTAATATTATACTTAACCATGTTGTAAGACATATGGGACATGTTATTAATTTTGTAAAAAAATTTTTGTGATTCCATAACAAATAAGAATGATATGTTAATTCAAAATTTGATTCTTTTGCTTTTAAATATTCATTTACTTTGAACCAATCAAGTTTAAATAATTTTATATATTCAACAAAGGCTTCCGTATCAAACCAAATGATATTAATAAATATTATTATAGATGTTAAATAAAGTATCATAAGTGTTCCAATGGTAATGTAAATGGTGGATTATTGACCAAAATATTTTCACTTAGTCTGTTTACAAGTTTATTTACTTTAATATGTATACAATTTTCTAATTCAAATTCACCGCTTTCGTTTTCTTTCAATGAATTTTTTAATATATCTTGCATTTTGTTTAGATGATTGTATGTCAACTCGTTTAGATTATTTAAATCAAAGTTGATTACAACATCATCATTTACATTTGACATACTAAATACATCTTCAAATTCTATGACTCTATATGACGATTTTGATTTTTGCCAAACATCATCTGATATATTGAACAGTTTGTTTGCGGGTTCTTGTTGTTTCGTATATTCTTTTTTAATAAAATCGTAAGATTCTTTATTATCTACACTAATTTTATTAAACAAAAAGTGATTTTGTAATATAAAGATTTCTTTATTTTTTGTATTTGTGAAGTTGACAGATATATTATATTTAAAATCGTTTTGATCTTTTTGAGTGTCGTGTTTAAATTTACCCCACTTTTTTAAAAATCTCATTAATTCTACTCTATCTGCAATGCTTTGTAATTGAGTTTTTTCTTGATTTTCTTGTTTCCACCAATCCTTACCTCTGGATGAAGTGCATGTAAAATGATAAACGATGGCATTCCAATCTTGTTTAAATTTTATACCTTTCATACACAATCTATATAGAATGTCAGAATCTTCTCTGGATCTTCTGAACAAAGTGTCATGACCTCCTATATCATTCCATATTTTTTTGTATAATGTAAAGGGAGCAAACCAGAAATCGGTTAGTTTGTTTTGTTTTTGTTGTTGTGATATTTTTTGAAATAAATCAAAATCAAATTTAGTAGGATCTAATCCAAAATCATAAGTTATTTTTTCTGGCGATGGTGGATGTAAAGGAGGTTCTATTCTTGTGCTTGAAATTATAGTATTTTCATTTAAATTTTTTAATACATCTAAATCATAATTTTTAGACACAACCATATCAGATTGAATGTATGAGACAATATCAGTCTTTGCCATTTCAAACATCAAATTGATATTTCTTTGATATCCAACTGGAATAGGATTTGGATTTTTAACTATCTTTAGATTCTTAAATACACTTTTTTGAGTTAGTAACCATTCCGTAGTATTTTGATTGTCGCTGTCAATGAATACAATGATATCATAATCTTTTCTTGATAGATTTATTTCCAACGATTTAAATAACAATTTTATGTGATTTATTTCATTCTTTGCGGTATTAATGCAAAATGTTAGATTTGTATCGGTCATATATTTCTTTTATTCCTAATTCAAGTCCTTTTAAATTTAAATTTAAGGATGATAACAACTTACTTGATCCTGTATAACTTAAACCTAATTGTTTTTCTTCTACATTAATATCTACTTTATAATCATCTAGATTGTTTATTATATTTGCAATATCTGACAATTTGTATTTGTTACTATATGACATGTTTATGTCAGTCGATATCTTTGGAGGATTATCTAAATAATGTTCTATAGTAGTATATAAATCGTCAAGATAGATGTAATCCATGTATTTATCTTGATGGATTGTTATAGGTTTTTTGTTTATATAATTTTTAATATTATTTTTGATGAATCTTGTATCCAATTCATTGTGATAAAAACATCCAAATATTCTTAAATTGTGACCGAAAGTGAATCGTGTTAATGATTTTGATATTATATTTTTAGATAACCCGTAATAATCTTTTGGAACATTAACAAAAATATCGGCTTCTGACATGTTATTTATATCGTTAATTCTGTCAAATTCTGCTCCTGATGCCAAATTTATAAATAATTTATAATTTGATTTTATCAAATTTTCATATATTAGAATGTTTCTATAAAAAGTTTCTCCATCATCTTTTTTGAGTCTACTTCCACCTTCTATTGCACAGTGTATAATTGAATCTATTTTATTATCTTCTATATACTTTTGAACATCGTGGGTGGATAATAAGTTTATAGTGGTTCTGGTTCCACAAAAAACAGTAAATTTTGAATTATTACGTAGTTTTGTGACAATATTAGAACCAATAAATCCATTTGCTCCTGTAACTAAAACATTCATTTTAATAGATTAATATATGATGGGTCTGATGAGTTTAAAACTGATCTGAATAATTCAGATAAATCATTATCTGAGAGTTCCTTTGATGGTTTAAAACTTTTTATATTAGAAAGAATTGATAGTATTGACATATCTTCTTCTGCCCAATGAGTGAATCCAAGATATCCATAATCTTTATCTCTACCTCCACCTGCAATTTTAATAGGTAGTTTTTCTATATTCATCAAATTACGAAGGAATTCAAACGGTCTATATATCGCAAATGGAGTAATTGAATAACACACTGGAATTTTTCCTTCCAATGCACATCCACCTGCACATCCAACCATTAATTGTTCAGCAGAACCGACATTGAAAAATCTTGAGGGATATTTATCTCTGACCGAATCCCACAATCCGTAACCCATATCCGCAGTAATTACAACGATGTTTGGATTTTTGTCCATCTCTTCAAATACTGTTTTTACAAATAATTTCCTCATTTTAACATCTCCATTGCTAATTCGTAATCTTTTTCTTTCATTATATGATAATGAGCATTTAATCCCCTAAGAAAAGGAAATTCTTCTGTAACTGACTGAACGTCACTTATTACATGAATGTTATTGTTTGAAAATGAATCTAATCTTTTCTTTAATTTTTCATATGGAATTTCACAGTATGCTCCATAACCGTTATGAATTACATAAATTTCTATATTATTGATAGGATGATCTGATATAAATCTCAATGATTCCCAAACAACACCTTCTGCACATTCACCATCACTTAACATTACATGAACTTTTCTGTTTGGATTAGATAATGCTCTACCAACTGCAATCGAAATTCCCATGCCTAAACTTCCAGTAGAACAGTATATATGATTATCTTCATCTAAATGTGGATGACCACCATGTTTATGGAATAGTTCTTCTGCATTACATCCATAATATTTTTCGAGAATTACATATTGTGCAAGGGCAGCATGACCATTTGACAAGATAAATATATCTTCTGAATTTTTTTCTGAAAATATACGATCTATTACATCGACGGTAGAAATATAACTTCCCAAATGCGATAGTTTATTTCTATATGCAATATCAAGTATTCTTCTTTTTAGATCTTTATTTTTCATTTAAATTACCATATGAAGTTATTTTTATAGTATTCAACTATATTTTTGATTTCAATATCAAATTCTTTTTGTGGTTTCCAACCAAGTGATCTTAGTTTATTATCATTTAATGCATATCTTACATCTTGTCCTGGTCTACTATATGAAGTGTTTATATATTTTTCTTTAAAGTTTTCTTCACATGTTCCAAAATATGACGTTATAATTTTACGAACGGTATCAATATTCGACTGTTCAAATCCACCTGCAATGTTAAAAATTTCATTTTTAACTCCTGATTCTATTATGGCAATAACGCCAGTTGCAGTGTCGTTTGCGTGTAACCAATTACGTATAGGTGTTCCATTATTATGTAGTGGAATTTTTCTTCCTATATTCAGATATTTGCATGCTTTAGGAATCAATTTTTCTACATATTGACCAATGCCATAATTGTTAGTTGGTCTAACTATCACATATGGAATATGATATGTTCTTGCCCATGCCAAAATTAATTGATCGGCAGCGGCTTTTGTTGCTGAATATGGATTGCTTGGCTTCAATGTATCAGTTTCAATGTGATCTCCTTCCGTAATGTCACCATATACTTCATCTGTGCTGAAATGTAATAATACAGGACAAGAACCTGATTCTTTTTTACTATACATTTTTAGTAATTCCAATATATTATACACACCATCGACATTCGAATGTAAAAATTCTTTACTGTTTCTTATAGAATTGTCTACATGAGATTCTGCTGCAATATTGATAAAATAATCACAATCTACCAATCTATCTAAATCACATATATCTTTTTGTTCAAAACTAAAAGTTTTATATTTATTAAATTCGTTAAGAAGATCTGGTTGCGCTGCATAAGTAATTTTGTCAATTCCTTTTACATACCATCCTTTATTTAGGCATTCTCTTGTAACATAAGATCCGATAAACCCTAAACATCCTGTAATATAAACTATTTTCATACTTTTCCTCCATCTAATTCGTAATTTGCTTTTGATTCTTCGTAAGAATGTTTGTAATTTGTTTTCATTAAGTATACTTGCCAACCAATTGGATTTAACCCAGTTATTGATCCATAATATTTTTGATATGCATACAGAAAACAATCTACTCCAAGCTTTGGTTTTTGTGTTTGATCGTCCGTATGTATTCCCCACGGATAATCATCAAAAATAATTACTCCTCCGGGTTTTAATAGATGAAATGATAATACTGCGTCAATTAATACATCAACTGCCAAATGACTTCCATCGATATAAACATAATCCGCAAATTCTTTTGATTGTCCTTCATGTGTTAAATTTCTAAGAATATCACATGATTTTCCTTTTAAAAATGTAACATTATTATATGGATTTAAATTATTTTTAAGAAAATCTGTTTCGTTTATATCTATACAATATAATTTTGTATTTTTTCCTGTTAAAATTGCTTCTAATGCATAAACAGCGGAACATCCATTCAAAGAACCAATTTCAATTCCTACCACGTTATCTTTGTTTTTAATATGTTTTAGTGCAATTTCCCAATTAGGAATCCATTTTTCATGAAAATTAGTAGTATCTGAACCTTCATTTATTGGTAACTTAAAATGATCTGGATATTTAAACATAACGGTTATATATACGTATTGATTTACACGGTTATTAGATTATTTTAAAAAATTTTTCTACCGTTTCTTCAACGTAATTTAACTGTTCTTTTGTAATTACTGGACTTGTTCCTAAGAAAAATGTATCTGTAGTAATTTTTCTTGCATTTGGATATTTTGTGATTACCTCATTTTTATCGATCAATCCATTATATGCTGGTTGTAACATTATATTGCCTGCAAAATATGGTCTGGTTTGAATTTTGTTAGATTCCAAGAAATCCACAATATCTTTTCTTTTGAATTTATTGTTATCTTTAATTGTTAATGCAAATGCAAACCAACTTGGATCAGAATACAATGTTGCTTTTGGAAGATGGAAATACTCTTCGTATTTAGAAAATATATCAACTAGTCTTTTGTGATTTTCTTTTCTTCTTTGATGGATAATAGGAAGTTTCTTTATCTGTTCAAGACCAATAGATGCTTGTAATTCAATTGGTTTTAGATTATATCCAATTTCATCATATACATATTTATGGTCAAACACTTCATCTGGCAACTCTGGCAACCAGTTAGAGAATCTATTGCCACAACTTCCATTCTTTAATAGATTTGCTTTCTTACCTACACAATAACATCCTCTTCCCCATTCTCTAAAACTACGAGAAACAATTTCTTGTATTTTAGTATTACAAGCAACAAATCCCCCTTCTCCCATTGTCATGTGGTGAGCTGGATAAAAACTGCAACTTGCTAGTTCTCCGAAACTTCCAAGAGGTTTATCTTTATATGTTGATCCAAGTGCGTCACAACAGTCTTCTAACAATATTAAATTGTATTGTTTAACTATATCCATTAAACGGTCCATGTTGGGTGGGTTTCCCAAAACATGAGCAAATGTAATTATTTTTGCACCTTTTTTCGCTGCATCTTCTACTTGGTCTAAGTTGAGATTGAGTGTGTCTAAATCTACATCAACGAATACTGGAGTAAACCCTACTTGTAAAATTGGATTTAATGTTGTTGGGAATCCTGCAATAGGAGTAATTACTTTGGTTCCTTTACTGAGATTATATAATCTTTTTGATGTCATTGCTAACATCATTATCAAATTGGAACTACTTCCACTATTTGTTAGTATTCCGTATTCTTTACCAAACAATATTGGAAAATGAGTTTCAAACGTAATTGCGTCTTGTCCTAATACTAACCATTCATTTAATAATGATTTAATTGCGGCTACATATTCTTTTTCATCAAAAAATGGACCCGCATACTGAACCCAATCTTTGCCGGCTTCCCATTTCTTAGAACTATGTTTTTGGTCAATATAATCTTTAACTAAATTTAGAATATTTTCTTTTTCGTCAGTCATACAGTTATTTTATAATTAAACATTTCTGAATCGACTACCATTACCTACCGACTGTGTATTGTTTCCATTACAATTTGGATTCCATTGTATAAATGTTTGAGGATAGATATCGGTATGTCTTGTAGAAATGTTACCTGATTCATCGGCTTCTCTGTATAATTCTAGACCATATTTATGTGCTAAATTTGTCATAATTGCTTGTTCACATCTATGTTCTTTAAAATGTGACATTTCTTTATATATTACACTCGGATCAAATGTAGTTGATAGAGGATTTACATTGTATGTCAACCATTCCATTAAAAATTGATTGGCTTTCCATACTCCTTTTTCAAACAACATAAACCTTGCAACACCATGTTGTAAATCAGGTTGTTGTATATAGTTTACTTGACCCATTGTAACATAGCAATCTATTTTACACCAAGTTCCATGTTTATGACCTTCTGCTGCAAATAACATTATACCACCGTCTTTTTTACATTGATTATATAAAGGATTTAAATCGGCAATAGGAATTGCGTCCGCATCTGCGTATAACACAATATCACCGTCATTACATTTTTCTAATGTTTTCCATATAATATATGGTTTCCAACAATACCATCCAAACCCCTTTTTCTGATGATGATCCCACAACCATTTATTTTGTTTATAAAAATCTTGTTGAAGCAACCAATAATCGTCATAAACTAATATTTTATCTGCTCCAAATTGTTTTGCTGCGGGTAATGCTTTTTCGGATACTACGTCATATGCTTGTCCTCCGAATGTAATGTAATATTTCATAACTTATTAGTATTCAAATTAATTTTTGGATATGGAACTTTTTGTCTAATTTCTAATTCTAAATCGACGCCGGCATCAGCTTCACGTTTAACTCCTCTTGCTCTATTTGAGGGGGTATCATTAAACACATAATTTACTGTAGGAACGATTCCAATCTTATTGACTGGACATATTTCCAGACATGGATATGTAGATGCTAAATCTTCTGCGTGAAAATAATATTGATTGGTTTTGGAATATAATAAATCTTCTTTTTTAATTTTTTTGTATAACCACCATTTGAAAGTTCTTAAATGACTTGCTCTCCAATGATCTTGTCTATAACTGTTATATGCATGAACAACATCTGGATAAGGAGTATTTTGAGGGTTGCCTTCCTTAAGTGTAGTATAACATACAAATTTACCATATGTTAACCAAGGATTATATAAATTATAATAGCTGTTCAATGATTCTAATGAATTTGGATATGCTAACCAATCATCACCATCTACGAATGTTAATATATCAGAATCAGATGTCATAAATTTGATAAGATCCTCATTATAAGGTGATATATTGTATCCTCTACGCATATTTTTCTCATTAGATACAATTTTCCATTGTGGATTGTTTCCGACCAAATTATTTACCTTGGTCAATGTATCATCTGTAGATGCGTCATTTATATATAAAACTTCATAATTTTTATAAGTCTGACACAATATACTTTCAATATTAGTTTCTACCCAATCTGAATTGTTATATGATGGTATAACTATTTTAAATTTGTTCTGTCTAGTGGATAGATCTCTTACATAAACGTCATCTATATTTAGACGAGTAATACGATTATATCCTTTACTTTTCATCATTTCTACAATTGTTGTATCATTGTAGTTGTTTTCACATACGATATAATCAATCTCAAATATGTCAGTATTTAGATGTTTTAATATTTCAAATTCACTTCCTTCTACATCTATACTCAAGAAATCTATGTGATATATTCCATATTGTTCTAGTATTTTATTGATATCTAAACATTTAACTGGAACATCTATAATCTTTTGATTTTGTTCACGGGATTCTTGTTCTATACGATTGATATGTCTAGGATCATAACAATCCACTATTCCACTTAACATTTCTGAATATCCGTCAATTAACCTAAATGTCTTTTCTGTATCTTCCTTCCATGCAGCCGCATTTATTGATACACAGTTTCTATTTTCTTTTAAACGTTGATACAATTTTGGAAGAGGTTCAAAACAAATTCCTTTCCAACCAAGTTCTTTTTCAAAAAAATATGAATTGCTACCTTCAACCCCATCATATGCTCCTATATCTATGAATACACCTTCTTTTTTGTTTTTAAATATATGTTCATTTAAAAACCTATCTTGATTATATTGAGAATAATATGTCATATGAATTTAACTTTTTTATTTATATTTTTGTATATATCCTTTTTAATTTCTGACGTATAAGGCCCCATATATACAATTACAGTTGCGTTTTTTTCATCTTTCAATATTAATGGACTTTTTACAAAAAAATTAGTTCCATACAATCGTTTTGATTGTTTTAAACTTCCGTTATCTAATATACATTTTATATTTTTTGTATTTAGTCCGTTTGCAATTAAATACTGTGAAAAGATATGTGCTCCAAACAAATATAAATTTTTACGATTTTTTATTTGTTTATTAATTTTCTTTATTATATTATTGTTGTAATTTACAAAGTTTAAAAACAATTTCTTGTATTTTTTATAATTATTTTTAAACGGTTTAACTGTTGGTTCGCATGATTCACATGCGTAAAAAATACTATGAGATCCATATTTTTGTTTTTTAACAATTTTAAATCCATTATTTAACAACAATGTATCTACTATTTCTTCGGTTAAGAATAGTGTATGTTCAAAATTTAAACAATTAATGTGTTTGTTTTTAAGCCATTCATATAAATTTGGAATACTAAATACATGAATACATTTTTCATTGATTTTATTATGGATATTTTTTAAAAATGTATTTGGATCGTGAATGTGTTCAAATAGATGGGAATGTATCAATAAATCGTATTGTTTTAGTGATATTTTTTCATCGAACCATTTTTGCTCTATTTTTAGATTTTTGTGTGGAGATCCTGAATAGTTTTTATCATAGATGGTCCATTTAGACTTTTCGTTGTTTTTTAAATATTCTATTGCTAATTTGCCAGAACCACCACCTAATTCAATTACATTTTTAGATTTGAATTCGTTAATGAATTCCAATAACAATTTATTATGTGATTCCCACACAATTCCTACGCCGTCATTGTGAGGAAACAGGTTTGTCATTTCTAATGGAAATGTGTTTCGCAATTGAATCAAACCTGTTTCCTTACAAATGTCAAAAACAACATCTTTTTTTATATCTAATTCTACGTTTGTATCATTTACACACCCCATGAAAATAGGGAAATTTTTAATTGTATGTAAATGTTCTATATTTGCAGAATTAGTTATAACATTTCTATTTCTAATCATACAATGACGTTTGTCAAACCAACATTTCTTTCTATAGTAATTCCAGTTGCAGTATCACCGTCATGTGATGGTTTTTTATCATTAATTAATACTCTTACACCACCACCAACTCCCATCACCAGTTGATCCCATACAAGTCCATGGTAACGTAATTGTGACTCTGTTTCAGAACGAGTGCATTCTTTTCTTCCCGTGACAAGAATAATTTTATATTCTTTCATTATCCATTCATTGAATTTTTCTTTTACACCTTCTAAAATTTTTAACTTTTCGGGTGCAGTAGTATGGTTGTTTGGATTGCCGGGGTGTTCAAAAATACATCCGTCAATATCTAGAAATATAGCTTTTGGTCTTGCGTCTTTCATGATAGATTGTTTTTTAATTGTTCTCCCATAGAATCCATTTGTTTGAAGAAGTCAACAGATAAATCTGTCATTCTTTGATCAATATGTGGAGAGAATTTGATTGATTGTAACTCTGATGTAATTGACCACAGTTTAATAAATTCATCAACGTTTTTTGTTTTTAGAATATCAAATACTCTAGTTCCTATGGTAGGAACAGTATTTCCTTGAATTGCGGACAGTAGACCTTCAACAGTTCTCATACTTCCTGTAATTAATTCGGAATTGACTCTATCTTTACGTTGATCTATAAATTTCATTTGTGAAACTGCATCAATTCCTTTTTCTTCCATTCTGCCAGGAATCAAACTAACATATCGTGGAGAATATGTAAATGACATCAATGCGGTAGAACAGTCAGCTACTCCAGTAACATTAAAATCAATCTTTCCTTTGTATTCTTCCACCAATTCTAATAAGTGTTGATATGGAGGTATCTTCAATCCTACTTTTGTATTACCGTCTGAGAAAGTTAAGATCAAATCAATCCATTTTTTCAAAGATTCGATTGAAACGTTTGAATCTGGATGTTGAACATAAACCACTCCTTTATTGTCTTTTCTAATATCTGAAACTAATTTACAAAGGTTACGAGTCTTTGTTTCAAAATCAA
>Ga0222713_10004121_pt1 | contig 14676 bp, 15 predicted proteins | sample C33_649DmetaG_FD_165061 | JGI IMG/M metagenome (GOLD analysis project Ga0222713, IMG submission 165061) | Estuarine water microbial communities from San Francisco Bay, California, United States - C33_649D | ecosystem: Environmental > Aquatic > Marine > Unclassified | place: USA: California...
TATACTTCAGCACTATACACTTAATATTGAAGTTGGCAAGATGTTTCTGCTCAATCAGCTCAGCAGTTGTTGTTACCTTCTTTACGGCACCAAATAACCCTTCCAATACGAGTTTATGAGTCTGCGTACCGTCTAATGTTCCTGTGAATCCAAATCTATAGTCACAATCAATCATTTTGCTGAGAATACCAGACAAACTCTTTGCTTTGAATAAATGTGCCTCATCCCCTATTACCGCTGAGAATTGTTCAAACCACTTCTTTGGCATCTTATAGATTGATTGCCATGTAGAAACAATTACACGCTTATCTGTTTCAACATCATATCCATACATGATCTTATGAGCCATGTCTTTCAGATAATCATTGTTTGTATACGATGCAAAGTCCGATACCATCTGATGAACAAGCGAAGTTGTTGGAACAACAATCAATGCTTTTCCTTTTGTTTGCATCATTGTATAACAGATCAACAAAAAGATAATGAATGACTTACCAGATGCAGTAGGCGACAATAGAAGCGTCCTTTTCTGCCTTACAGCGTGAACAAATGCTTCTATCTGATAATCTCTAGGCTCCATGGTCAAATCAAGTCTAGCCATGAATTGACGTGCTTCTTCTATAGAGAACTCTTCTGCTGAAAAGTCTGTTAGGTAATCTAATGAGTAATTGCGTTCTTTGGCGAACGCTTCAATGTAATGGTTGACGCCACCATATATTAGGTGTGTACCAGTATTAAACATTCTGATCTTACCATCCCAGCGTTTGGCCCTTACTGCTGGAATGAAACGGGCACCAGGCACTTGAAAAGTAAAATACTCTCCGAGTTCGTATCCTATCGATGTATCACAATGTATTTTATTGTAGACGGAGTTGTACTTTTCAATTACTAGATCAGCCATTAGCCACCCATTTTAAATCTCTCCCACTCGATTGCTGATTTAATTTGAAATCCGCGAGTAGTCAAGCTCTTAATTATTGCTTCTACGAACTCAACCTTTTCTCTTTGCATTTCAACCTTTAGGCTTTGTGTTTGCAATTCCTCATCAGCTTCCATATGCATTGGAATGTCTGTGCGAAGGATTTTGAGAGGGTTGGGTTCCCATTCATGTTCTTTCAGACTTTCTTCTGAAATAGAACCATTGAACCATTCATACTTGTATTTGAATAGCGTCTTATAATCTCCTTCCATTTTGCGAAGGAGTATTCTCTCTTGCGAGAAGATTTTAAAGTATTTGGAATGTAGCTGGGGAATGCGAAGAGATTCTTCACCAAGCTCTGTACGGTCAATTTGAGCATCACGCTCCCACATCAATTGTATTTCATCAAGTTTCATAAAAAATTAGCACTTTTAAGGGACATAGTTGGATGCATTATCCCCTAACTGTAGTATAATTACAACGTGGTAATTGTATATTTTCTAAATTTAAATGTGCAAGTCGCTTCGAGGTAGTCAACATCATTTAATCGTGTATCAAATGCTAACGCTGTTAAATCAATAGGAAACGAATCTAAGAAAACTACTTCGTGGATTGGTTTCATTGCGCTTGATAAAATTGTAAGAGTAAGGTCAGAATACACTCCCTCTCCCTGATCAGCTAATGTTAGGTCTCTGTACTGGTCAAAATTATCTGGTTTACCTATTCCAACTAACCAGTTGTGGATTTCCATATACGATTTTAAGTCTTCGTCCATTTTAAACGTAATTGAAAGATCACCATACTCAAGATGATCACCAGCAAACACTTGTCTTGAAAACGGCGTAGGAACGTAGGTAGATCCTAAAGTAATAGAAGGCATCACTACAGATTGAACAAAGAAGTTCACGTTTGGTGCTTTCTTGATTTGAAATTTAAAACCTAATGGCGATAAAAAATTCGCATTAGATGGTGTATTAGTTGCTATCGACATTTGCGCCTCCTTGACTATTTATCAAGGCAAAAAAAAGGCCCACCGAAGTGAGCCTTTTTAAAGTATCCCTCTTGCGGGGATTCAATTATTACAATTATTTAGCTAAACGGTAACCTTTAGAGGAAGAGGTGCGTAAATTTGATTCACTCAATCCTTGCTGCTTAGCAAAATCATTTAAATTATAAACAATATGCACGCTTCCGTCAGGAAACTGGACGTTGTATGTTTTAGCTCGAGCTTTCCTAGTTGCTTCTTTTTGTTTATCAGAGGGAGGATGGCCTCTTAAAGCCGCACTTATCTTTGCTCCGTGTTCGGGCGTCGATCTCCATAAAGAACGTTTCTTGCCTTCTCGTATCTTTTGTTTATTTTCTTCTGTACGTTTGACACCACTAGCCCCATACTCTCCGCCAGTAGATATGTTATATCCTATAGACGAATCTGTGGTATTAAATCTTTTAATGCTTTCAATTTCTACTACAAGCGATTGCTCATAGTCAGTCGTTTCTAACAACACTTCTTGCTGCCATTCCTCTAGGGGATATTTACGAAATGCTTTCTGAATTGGACGCTGATACCCTCTACGCACTTCGCTCATATGATCTTGAAGTCGCTTCTTGAGCTTTCTACTAGTCCACCCGATGTAAATTTTACCGCTAGGTGAAGTTAGTTTATATACAGTATATGTTTTCATCGTGTCAACATCCTCTAATTAAGGTGTAGGAAAAGGGGTCCGAAGACCCCTTCCTTTATGAAGACCCTGTTACCAGGGCAATATCATAAAATATTATCTACAAGGACGCGTCTGTAGTAAACGTTGCTGTCTTTCGTTAGGGCGCCTAGACCAGCTGTAGCACCTTCTGCGAATGGGTTTGCAACCATACCGTAACGAGTCTTGAAGCCGATCTTAGGTTGGAAAGAACCTGTATCAACTGCACGAACCATTTGTAGAGGAACGTATGGGCAGTAGAATAGACCTGCATCAAATGCGGATGCACCTTTGTAACCAACAACCATGTAGTTGCCACCAGCGTATGGGTCGATGTAGACCTTGATACGGCCGTTCAATACACCAGCGAATGTAGCGCCAGTATCGTCAACTTGCAAGTTGTTGCTGTTCAACGCAGGAGCGTAATCCAACACACCAGCCATTTGCAATGCAGAAGCTACGTCTGAAGAGCAGATGATGATGTTACCTTTACCACGACGTGTGGATTTGGCGATTTGGTTAGCTTCACGTTCAACTTGGAACATCAAACCTTTGAACTTCTCAACAGACCAACGACCGTTAGAGTCAACGTCTAAGTCGAAACGACCTTGAGTAGTTGTGCCAGTGTTAGCACCTACTTGAGCAGTAACAGCGATTGTACGAACAACTTCACGGTTGATCTCAGCTAAGATTTCAGATGTCAAGATGTTAGACAATTCAGTTTCAGCGTCAAGACCATGAATTGCTTTCAAGTCTTGTGCCAATTCCATTGTGTATTCTGCTTTCAAAGCACGTGTCTTAGCAGTTACAGAAACTTTCTCGATAGAGAATGCCATTTCTGGGAATGCTGTACCACCGCTGATACCCAATGCTTCAGCGTTAGCTGTAGCCATGCCAGAACCGTAGTTGTAGATACCAGTTTCTGCCAAGTTTGCTGTACCAGTAGTAGTGTTACCTGGGTATGTACCAACATGCTTGTCACCAAGTGTGTTAGCGTTACCAGTAACTGTACTGAATGCTGTGTTAACTTCGTTGTAGAAAGATTCTACGCCAGAGTTAGATGAGTTGCTGTACTTAGCACGCATTGCGAAGATCAAGCCTGTTGGGCCTGTCATTGGCTGAACGCCGCAGATATCGTATGCGATTAAGTTAGGCATTGCACGACGAACCAACGAGATCAACACTGGGTCGAAATTGTCGATGTCTGCCCCTGTTTGGTTAGCGTGAGTAGCTTCTGTCAAGAAATTACCGCGTGCTGATCCGCTTTCGCGAAGAGCTTTTTCGGTATTCTCTAAAAGAACGGCTGTTACGCTGCGCTTATGAGTATCGGAGATCTTTGGGAGATCCTCGTGCTCAATAACAGGCTTCCATTTGTTTTGAATATCTTCTGATAGATACATAGTGGTTTCCCCTTCCTTGTTAAAAATTTGGGCTTGTGAACTTATTTATAAAACTTTTATTTCTTGATTGTTCTTGATATCGCAGAAACGTAGTTTGCAACTGGACCAGTCTGTTTAACTTGGGGAGCAGCCACTTCTTCGTCTAACTCAACAATCTCTTGCTCTTCGATAGTTTTAGCAACTACTTTCTTTTCAGTAAAGTATTGTTCTTTAACAATCTCTAGCTTTTTGCGATAGTTCTCTGCTGAGTCGAATTCAACGCCTTCAGCTAGTGTACGGAACTTTTCTGATTGAGTTAATGCAAGACCTTCAGAAACTTCATCGAAGATTTCATCTTGTGTCTTTGCTTCAACAACAGAACGCAACTCAATGTTTTCCGCAACTACGCTGTTTAGTTGAGCTTCTAGCTCTTCTAATTTACTAGCGAGTTCTTCAACAACATCAACTTTTTCTTCTGGAACTTGGATGTATGACTCTTCAAACAAAGTCTTCAACTTAGTCATAAACTCTTCTGCAATTTGTGCATTGAGTGATGAGTCGATAGCAACTTGGTTGTCTTTCATCCACTGTTCAACAACGTAATCTAGGTAATCGCTTACTTGAGCAGACAACTCTTCTACGAGCTCATCTTTCTGCTTTGCGAAAGACTCTTCCAATTCGGTTGTCTTGGCAGCATACTCTTCTTCTAATGCTGTACGCTCTTCAGCGATACGGCCAGCAACAGCAGCTTCGAAAATAGTAGTAGCTTTAAGCTTGAATTCTTCGGAAAGGTCGTCACCAAATAAACCGTCAATTTCTTCTTTCATAGAAGAAGAAGCGGCACTTGGTTTAGTAGCAATGGTAGCTTTGTTCTTTGCAGAAGCATCGCCCGTCATGGCTGTGTTATTTTGCATATCTGTATCTTGCACTTCGCCAGCCAACTTATCAGAAGCCTTATCGCCTTCAGATTTGTCGCCCTTGCGGTTTGCATGTACATTACCAGTTGCTACTGGATCTGCACTCTTTGTAGCGCCGGTAGTACCGCCGCCAACTGGATCAGATGCTTTTTCTAGCAGTTCTTTTTGTGACATAGTTTTCTCCTAATTTTGAGACTATTGATATTTATATGTTTTATTTATTTGAAAGCGATTTTACAAAGTGTTCCCACACTTGAATCGTTGTACTTTCTAATTCTTTTGCACTAGCTTTTTCGATTGTACGCTTATAGCTCTCAACTTGTCTTTGATGTAACATACCATTGTCCCATACCCACTCTACGCCTTCCATAATTCCTTGCACAAATGCATCAGGAGCTGAAGGATCTGCAACAATATCAGCTGCAGTCGCCAAGTAGAAGTCTTCTTGTACTTCCATTACACCATTTACTTCTTTAAGAGAACCCATACCGCGTGTTGATACGCCAAGCTGTACGCCGCTTTCAAGCAGATTCTTTGCAATATTACCCATTGGTGTAGAAAGCACTTTTGCTTTACCAATGAAGTTGTTACCATCTTGTTTCAGTTCTACAATCTTATGAGAAACCCGATCGAGATTAATTGACGGGCCATTTGGATGGCCAAGTTCGCCAAGCGCTCTGTTTGTTTCAACATATTGTTTGTTGTAACGAGCTACTTCGCGTTCTAGAATTGGGAGCTTGTAGATACGGCCATTTCCATTCTTGGTCTCTGCTTGCATGTAGATACCAGTAATGTAGAGATCTTTTTTGCCGTTCTTTTCTTCTACAATGTATTGTACGTCTTCGACGAGTTCTGTAAAGAGTTTCATTATTGATATGACCTATCTGATTGTTTATGCAGCACAACTATGTAGTTGGTGTTTGCACCGGACACTTGAATAATAACGTTAGCTGACTTCTTATCAGCATCTGGAACTACTCCGTTACCTGCAAAATCAAAATAACCATTATCTTGTGAAGCAACTCTTACAATAGCGTTGTTTGCATCGGTTGTATTAGCGCGGTAAATAACAACTGAACCACCGCCCTCTGATGAGCAGTATACTTGAGCAAGGGTAGCAGATGTTACTGTTTCGCTAGCAGTAGCGAGTTCACTCAACTGGTATGTCGCATTCGAGCTACCACGAATAACAATTCTATTGCCTGGTTGGTTGGTGACAATAACAGCCATTATTCTTCTCCTAGTCTCTCTTCAACTAAGTCCATTAGTTGATCAAATGCTTCATCCGATTCGAGCATTTGTAAAAATTCTTGTTTGGCTGCTTCATCTTCTAGGCCGTCGTAAACAGATTCTAGGACTGAGGAATAGGCTTCTATCAATTCAGCTTCATCTTGTTCTTGTTGCTGATGATAGTGTACTGCTTCGAGAATTGAATCGAACTGAGGAGCAGCTTGCTCTTCTTCTACTGATTCGTTCATTGGTTCTGGTTTTGTAACTTGAACAGGCTTAATTCCCATTACAGCATATTTTAATTGATCGTGAACTTGCTTAAGGCCACTATGTACGCCAGCAATATCCATTGCATGGTAGTCGCCCACGTGCTTCTCGCCTTTGAGATGCTTCTTGTAGTCGCCAAGCATATTGTTGATTTCCTTAGCATAGTCCATTGCTTGACCATGATGGAACTCAGCGTTCTCTTTTGCTTTGGCATTGTAGTCAAGTGCTTCAGCAACTTTCTTAGCTGTTGCAGTAGCAATAGCCATTTTCTTACCCATAGGCATATCTGGATTCTCACGCTCAATTGCTTTTGCAACTTCTTCGCGCTTGGACAGTTCTTTCATTGTTAAGCGTTTTTCATTCACGTCTTCTGCTTCCTTTGCATTATAGCCATGCTTCTCTTTTTTGCGCTGTACTGGCTTAATGTTAGATGCCTTGAACAATTTATCATCATTGCCGTTAGCATCTTTAACTCTATTGATCTCGTGATCGTCAACAAACTCTTGAGTGGCTTCTGTAGGTGCAGGAGCATTACCCTTTTTAGAAACAGGGGAATTGTCTTTAAAGACTTTATCTGGGCCTACTTCACCAGGCTTTCTCGTGCCTTGGTCGTGTTTAGGGCCTTGGAAGCCGTAAGCTTCAATTAATTTCTTGAGCGTTTTCATCAGATTCCTCGGAATGTTCTTCTTGTTCTGTTTCGTTGCCTACTTCTGTTTCCGCCTGCTCAGCTTCAGCTTCTTGCTCTTCTGCAGATGCTTCTACTTCTTGTGGTTCTTCTTCAGCACCATTAAACATCTGGTTTGCTACTTCGCGCTTGCGGGCATCAATTGCGTCATACATGCGCTGACCGACTAGGTCATTGAAAGCTGTAGCAAGATTCACAGCATCTTTTTTAGCTGCAAAATTAACGATATCAGTAGTGGTAAAAGCAGGTGTTGTCATATGTTCTCCATTATTTATACATTTTAATTTTGTTGGGTAGAATTATCTGGTTGAGCCCCATTTTGCTCGGGCAACGGAGGGTTAAAAATTGGATTATTCAACTCTTGTTTTATCTCAGCATCCATCTCATCCATCAACTCTTGATCTTGTCTAAAGATGTGTTGACGTGCCCAACGATTCGAATAATACTTACCAATTGCGCCTGTTTGTAGTAGCGATTGGAAAGCATTAATCTTATCATTCATTATCTCTATTTCTTTTAACTCAGAGAAATAGTTGTCCTTAGCATACTCAAATTTAATGCTTGGAGAGAAGTTCTTCCAATCTTCTTGAGTAATAATACCTTTTAAGATTAGTTGTTTTTCTAATGCTTTTAAGAATACGTGATTGAAACGAGTACGTAATCTGTCAATAAACTTAGCAAACTTAACTTCGTCTCTTGAAATCTCTGTTGCGCGACCAATCGTGAATCCTGTCTCTGCCTCTAAACGAGATACAGGAACATTTAATGACTTAAACAATACTTTCTGGAAGTATTCAACATCAGTCATCTCACCTAAGTTTTGACCACCTGGCAATGTCTCAATTTGAGTACCACGATTACCTTCACGGCGTGGTAACCAAAAGTCTTCCAACATTGTCATAAACTTACGATCGTCCCGGATCTCTCCAGTAGATGCATCATACACAACTTTGTTCTTATGGCGAGTCATCATATCACGTAGATATTGCTCTGCCTTCATCTTTGGAAGATTACCTACGTCAATATAAAATATACGACGCTCAGGTGCTCTTGAAATTCTGTAAATAATTGTAGCATCCTCAAGCGCTCTCAATTGGTTGAGTGGCTTGATTGCTTTGTGTAGGTACGATATAACTAATGAATTAGTCTTGTCTAACAAACCAGACGTTACATAAAGGATACTATCTTTAGCAATCTTTATACCAGTCGTCGCTGTAGACGCAGAAGCAGGGCCAGATGATGGACGTCCACCAAAGCCCTTTTCATTGTATATGTAATATTCTTGTTCACCAACCGTAACTTCCGCTGAGGAATAGTTATTATTAACTTTCTTACGTTTGGTCTCTTTAACTTTTTTGATCTTGCGGGGATCAATATATCTTAATTCTTGGATCCCTTGTTTAGGATCGTTTTTGTCAATGATCGCTTGATAATATAACCGACCATCAACATACCAACGCTTGAAAACATCATATCCTTGATGTTGAAAATCGAACAAGCGCAAGATGTTGTTAAATTCTTGATGGAATACTTTTTTAACGTTGTCAGGTAAATCCCTAATGTTATCGAGATTTAATTTGACTGTCTCATCAGTATCTTGAATAATTGCTTCATTTACGATATCATCAACTGCAGATTCAACCTCTGCATGCATAACCATTTCACGATACTTGGTTACCAGTTCTGATTCGTTCTTTGCAGCACCCTCTAAATCAACAACCGTTCCATAGGAACCACCGGCAGCTACTACTAGCGACCCGTCATCGTTTTGTTTAGGGATAAATTCATCAAGGTTCTGTTTTTCAACATTACCTCTCCTACGGAACTCAAAACCTAGGAACTCCATATTAACTCCAATTAATGAGGCTGGATTTAACCAGCCTCCATATTATTAAGCACCGCCGGCGTCGCCGGTTGTTCCACCACTAACTTCCCACCAATCGTAAGCAAATGTAACTTGGAACTCTTGAATTGTATCAGTTGAATTCCAATCTAAATCAATTGTAGACACTTCAACAGGGAAGATACCATTGAATGTATATTCTCTAATTGGTACACCAGTCTTTGAGAACTGTTGTACTTGTGCTGTTGATTTATATAGTAAAGGTGATGCAGCGCCAAATCCTCTCAAGTTTCCTTGGAAAGTATTGATTTGGTTTGACCACTCTTCCATTGCATTACGGATCAGGAAGTCTTCATCGTTGATTACAACGACCGTCCATTCCCCAAATGTTCTATCTCCAGCTAATCTAACCTTACGGCCAAAGTAAGGTACTTCAATAACTCCCAACGTTGCGGCTGGGATTTGTGAGGCTCTTACCATGAAAGGGATCTTAATGTCCCCTACAGCATTGGCAGGATTAGAAAGCGTCACTTGGAACAGCGAATTACGCGCTCCGCCAAGTGTTAGTTGACTTCTAATTTCATTTACATTAAATGCCATTTCTTGTTCTCCTTATTCTTATTTATTCGGGATTAAAACTGACCCACGACTTCAGAGAACTCAACACCTGTTCTAACCGCCACGAAGTTCAACTGGATAAAGTTGATAGACTTAGCTGGTTTGATATAGATGTCACCAATGAACTGATTCGAATCAATGACTTGCGTCGTATTGTTAGAATCGTCACATACAACCTTAAACGCTGTAATACCACGACGACCTTGTACATCACGCAAGAATGGTTCAACCAAATTCTTAAATTGTGCGCGTGTAAATTCATCATTGAATTCAAACAACAATGATTTAGCAGCAGTAGAAATCGCTTTCTCCAACACAATGAACAAACGACGTACGTTAATACGATCGAATGCAGATGGAAGGCTTAACAATGTCTTATCACCAAACAATACAGTACCTTGACCAGGGAATGTAACAACTGGGTTAACTCCTGCTTTGTAAAGAACGTCACGGTCTGTCTTATTTGGATTGTATGCTAACTTAATGATGTTCTTGATTTGTCCACGGTTGAAACCGGCTGGAGAGAACCAAGGATCGCGTGTATCATCAGTACGCACACATAGACCAGCAGTATCGCCGTTCAGCGGTACATAGCGGTATACGTCATTGTATTTGTCATACTGGTATTTGTAACCAGAATCTAATACAGCATACGATGTTGAACGTAAAGAGTTACGGAAAGTGATAACTGAATCAGCCTCTGCTCCGATATTACGTACTACGTCTGCTTTGTCTGGTGATGCAAACACAACGCAATCACGACGACTCTCAGCAACGTTATCGATTAGATAGTTTGCTAATTGCTCACCGTTTGTGCCTCCACGTGCTTTACCAGTTAACACCAATGAGATGTCAACGCTTTCAGCAGATCCAAATAGATCGTAACCACGAGCTACATCTCCAAACACTACTGCATCTTCTGCAGGACCATCAGATCCATCGACAAAAGACAATGAGAGTGGTTTTGTGTTAGTAGAAGTTGTAATGTTTGCAGCAGTATTTGATACAGCGTTCGTACGATCGTTTGCTAACCAGATGTATGAAGATGCATCATTGATTACAGTCTTGTAATAGTTAGAAGCGCCGTCAACTGTCTTAGCATCAGATGCACGAGAAAGTCCACGATAAACTTCTAATACTGTGCCTGGAACTCCTGTGAATTCGCCGTCTTCGTCAACAACAGCAACGTGTACTTCGTCTACAGCAGACGTGTTACCGAAGCTGGAATTGTAAGACGAAGTACCTGGCGCGCGATCAACAGAGTTGAAGAATTCCCAATAGCGTGTAAAATCCTGTACGGATGTATTAGCGGCAAGATTATACGTACCGTCAAACGATACGGTAAAGTATGCATGGGTAGCATTGACTGTTGGAGCAGCATCAAAAGAAGAAATTTTCAGATACTGCTTACCAATAGATGAATTACCAACAGAAATAACATCGCCGACTGTTAATGAGCTAATAATGCCAGCTGCAATTGTGTTGACTGTTGTCAAGTTTGCACCGACTGCATTAGCCAATCTAATTGTTGCTGTGTTAGAGCCAACAGAAATTGTTGTACTCGTTAATGTTGTATTAGTGTTGATAGATGAATTTGAGATCAAATTGATCTGTGAAGAGTAGGCGTTTGTGGAATCGCAAACAGAAATCTTCAATGAGTTGCCGGCAAGACCAGGCCACTTAGCAATATACAATACATCTGTATCGCCTGCAAGCGTTCCGTCGCCATCTTTTTGATCGAAATCATCTTGATTTTTGACGTTGAAAGCTGTACGAGTGGTAACAGAACCAGTATTTGCTATTGAGTTCCACACACCAGCTGTGTTTGTAGCAGCAGTTGTATTGGCTGTACGAACGACATACAGTTTATTACCGTATGATAAAAAGTTCGCAGCAGTGAAAAATGTTTCGGCGTTGTGGTTTGTAGGCTTACCGAATCGAGAAACAAGAGTAGATTCTGAATCAATCAGAACTCTTGTGTCTACCGGACCCCACTTGAAAACACCTGCAATTGCACCTTCAGTTGAAGAAACAGCAGGAGTTACAGTAGTTAGGTCGATTTCGGAAAAGTTTACGCCAGGACTAACTTGAAATGGCATTTGTGTCTCCCCTAATAAAGGTTATATTTTGTAACTTCATGGTATTTATAATTTCGCTAATTTAACAGCCAGTTGTCATTGTTTTTGTGGACGGCAATAACTGGTTGATCTTCAAAAACATCTTGGCCGTCATCTACGATACCAAACGGAGTCAGCGCCTCCTCAATCATATTTTCCTGATCATTATATATTCTTTGTCTTAAATCGGTGCTTGTCAGCTCTTTTACAAATGGCTGTTCAATCATCCATGAAAACAAAACACATGGCATAACGAGGTCATCGTGCCCCTCTTCCGCCTCATAGGAATTTCCTTTTGCTGAAAAACGGTACAATTCTTGAATCAGATCAAAATCGTTCAGAATAATCTTGTCGTTTTCCACCATTGATTTAAAGTTTGAACATCCAACTCTCTTAACGGTTGTGGATGTTTTTACACCAAGTTGAGCGGATCCACTAAATCCTCCAGTGATCCTTTGTCCGGATCTTTGATCGGAAGAGGTATAGAAAATGTTCTCGTACTCGTGTTCGTAATATAGGATATCCGCAACTTGTTTGCCAATATCGTTTGATTCTATTAAGCAATACGCCATGTTGTAATGCTTAGCAAATTGGTATATTATAGAAGGATATAATAATGACGAAATCGTGTTGTTCCTGTACACAGCCGCCACTTGGTATGGAAACTCGGTTATGTCGATTATCACAAACGCGGAATAGTCTAAACCTAAGGCCCTTGACGTATCAGCAATAAGTGTATATAATCGGCTTTGAGCCGGTTCAAGATATACCTTAATATCCTCTGTTTGCTTCAACGGAGTCGAGTAGGTTAACATCCTTAACTTCGTTGGACTAATCAAAGTATTAGAAGAACCTAAGAACTCACAATCATATTCTTGTCTGAATTGTTCCTCAGACGTGTTCCTGATAACTTCTGCTTTCCAAGCAACATCTCTTCCAGGAACATCGGACCAATGAACGTCTACACGTTTATAATCATTTCTCTCTTCTTCACTATCCTTCCACAGCTTGTAAAACATATTCAACCCGTTTGGCGTTGATGTGATTACAACCTTTGTCGTTTTACCAGATGAAATCGTAGGGTAAACGGATTGAAAGAAATCCTCTTGCATATTATTAGGTACGAACGCAAACTCATCCAAGTAGATTAAGTTCTGAGATGTACCACGAATTGCTGATGAAGATGTAGCAGATGCTAGAATCTTTGAACCATTAGCAAGTTCAATATAACCTTTATTCCACTCAACGACACCTTGCTGTAGCCATTTTGGCAAATGCTCAAACGCAAGCTGAATACGACCTAAGATCTCACGTGCTTGCGATAACTTATTAGCAAGAATTGCGACTGAGTAATTTTCATTGAATAAAACATAATGTAAAAGAATCGATGCAACTGTTGTCGTTTTACCGACCTGACGAGGCATCTTACATATTACATAACGCTCTGATTCAACTAACCTGACAATGTCTCTTTGAAAGTTCCACATATCAAATGGAACAAGACCCTTATCGACGTTTACAATCTGGACATATGTTTCAATAAAATACAATGGATCACGAGCACACTTTGCATACTCAATTACTTGTTCTTTAGAAAACTCTAATGTATCCCTGATCCCAACAAGGTTTTGATTACCATTATATGCCATTATTCAATATCTTTTATGTTGTTTGATTTTAATGCTTTTAACAATTCAGCAGTCGAACCAACAAACAAATTATTATTAACGGTTTGAGGATTGAGAGCATTATCAGCTTTCTCAATCTCTTTTCTTTTTTTAGTCAAATCGAGTAAATCTTTATTCGCTTCAACCATTGTCTTAACAAGATTGGCAGCAACTTCATATGCTCTTGGATGTTGACCCATACCAGCAACATCAAGAATTCCTTGAAGTGCTTCGTTCCCTTTTTCTATCGTATTGATAATATTGCCACGAGCATATTCAAAGTCGTTTGTGACTTGATCGCTTTGGGTAGCGGGAAGTATCTCTTGTTTTTGCAAAGGAGCAATACCTAAGCTTTGAGAGATTTTATCCGGAGAGTTTGACGATGAATCCATAGTTACTATTCGCAGTTATTTCATTTCTATCTATAGACAACGAAGCATTCGATGTTGGCTGGCCGTTTGCTGTTAGGCCTGGTTCAACACTTGCTCTATCTACTGGATCTACAATATTACCAACTGCTGCATCGATGCTATCAAAGCCTGATGTATCAAAGAAGTTTGTGTTGGCAAGCGTAATTACCTTAGATTGTCTAACTGGTCCGTAGAAATATCCTTTCATTATAAAGTCAAGTGTCCATGTAATTACACGTCTTTCTTCAAAATTCCCTTCATAAGAATCTTGCGGAGTAACGTTTAATAACACAGTCGGGACATCCAACTTGTATCCCATTTCAGGTAATACGTTTATTGTTGCTGTCCATTCTGGCGTAAAGTATGGAAGAATCTGCTCAAGGATTTGAGTGCCGTCTTCTTGATTCTTTACCATAATATATAGCGAGAATGAAATATCGTATGGAACTGGATTGTATTGATATTTTAATTGCTTTGGATCTGCCCCAACTTTTGCGCTTCTATTAATAGTAGGCAATTTTCTAGTTGGTGAATATGACATAGTAGTAATCTCAAATGCCATTCTTGGCAGAATCATTGCTACTGGTCTTTGTAAATTTGGGTCGCTATCTAACCTTGCAAGCACCTTTTCTCTTGGTGCATACATTAGTGGGACCTTAATTGTGTTTGTTACATTATGTACAGAATCAACTCTATTAACATAAATGTCATTAAACAACGTTCCGAACAACGTTACGTATTTTCTTAGAGTGCCGTGATAAAAAGTACTAAACATTACGGATTATTCTCACTAAATGGATTGATCTGAGTGAAGTCAATAAAGTCGTCTGCTTCTGCTTCTATCTCATCATTCTGAGCTGTTGGGTCGTTAACATCGATATCATATGCTTCTTGGACAATTGAGAATCCATCTTCATCTTTCAACTC
>Ga0222713_10004128_pt1 | contig 14659 bp, 16 predicted proteins | sample C33_649DmetaG_FD_165061 | JGI IMG/M metagenome (GOLD analysis project Ga0222713, IMG submission 165061) | Estuarine water microbial communities from San Francisco Bay, California, United States - C33_649D | ecosystem: Environmental > Aquatic > Marine > Unclassified | place: USA: California...
CTACTGATTTTGATTCAAGAAAAGTATATACAAATAAAACAGTAGCAACCTCCGAAATTTATAGTTTCGGGGGCACTGTTGTAACTGAATAAATAACTCAAAAGTAGCAGAAGAAGATGTCACAATTAAGTGTTGACTCTATAACAGGTCGCGTATCAGGATCGGCACCGTCGTTACCTAATGGTGCCGTTGTTACTGGTGTTGTAACTGCCACATCTTTTAGTGGTGCTGTAACTGGTAATGTTACTGGTAACGTAACAGGAACTGCTACGACGGCAACAAACCTAGCAGACGCTGCAAACATTACGACTGGAACTATTGCAGCTGCTAGATTAAGTGGAACATATAATATTGATGTAACTGGTAGTTTAACTGGCAATTCTACTGGACTTACTGGAACCCCAAGCATTTCAGTTTCTGGTGTTAATAATACTGGTGTTTCAACATTAACAGATACAAGACTTGCATCGATTGCCGACAAGACGACACTGGTAAACGGTAATACTGTAACTCTTTCTTATAATACTGGTGGTGGTAACGTAGCGATTTGCACCACACCAAGTGGACCTATTACACTTAATGTAAACGGCATTCCAACAACCTCTGACTTTGATAATCGTGCAATCTCATTTGCCGTTATCGTTCAGCAAGGAACAACTGCTTATGCTTGCAGTTCTGTAACTCTAAATGGTGTTGCGTTTGGTTCAAATGCAACTGTTGGTGTTCAGACTCACATCTCTTATACTGGCGGAACAGTAGGAACTGGAAATACTTCTGGTTATGATGTCTTTAACTTTACTGGTATTAATACAGTAGGTTCAGCATCCACGACAACCAACTATAAACTTCTCTCAAATGTAAACGGCGATTACAGGTTATACTGATATGGCTCCTATTGTTACTTCTCTGGCATCAATTGTAAAACAGTTTGGTATTGGTGCTCTTACTGCTGGTGGTGGTGCTTCTGGTGGTCTAACAGCAACTGGTGGTATCATAAGTGACTATGAAGATTCCGGAACTTATTATAGAGCACACATCTTTACTTCATCAGGAACTTTTGATGTAACAGCACCTGGTTCTTTTGGTGATACTGTTGAGTATCTTGTTGTTGCTGGTGGTGGTGGAGGAGGATCTGCTCCACCATCTGGTGGGGGTAGAGGTGGTGGTGGTGCTGGTGGATTGAGATCCAATCACCCAGATATGCCAGCTCCATTAATAGGTTCAGCATTTCCAGTATCAGTTTCCTCATATCCAGTAGTTATTGGTGCCGGAGGAGCGGGAGGTTCCGCCGGAACAGACAATACATCAACCAGAGGTATTGATTCTTCTTTTAGTACTATAACTTGTAGTGGTGGCGGTGCTGGCGGTAATAATCATCCTTTGTCGCCTGGGGGATCTGCTGGAGGGGGACCATCAGGAACAGCAAACACTCCTCCTCAACCAGGACAAGCTGGAAACACAGGTGGCGCTCAAAATGAATCTGGGGGTGGTGGTGGTGGTGCCGGTAGTGCAGGAACTTCTGGTGGTGGAAGCAGTAATCCCGGTGGGACAGGTGGTGCTGGATTAAGAATTACGATAGCTGGAGGACCATCTCCTACTTTTACTGGTGTAGGAAAACCTGGCCCTGGAGGAACAACTCAGTGGTATGCAGGCGGTGGCGGTGGTGGTGGTTCTTGGGATTTGGGTCCACGTATAGCTGGTGATGGTGGTGGTCCAGGAGGTCCATATGCTGGTGCTGGTAATGGCGGAAATGCAACTGCAGTTACACCACATCGACTTGTAGAAAATGGATATTCTGGTACTGGTGGTGGCGGTGGTGGAACTGGAGGAAATCCTGGTGGAGGAATAACAGCTGGCGGATTCGGTGGTTCCGGAATCGTAGTAGTCCGTTATCAAATAGGACAACTCACAGCAACCGCAAAAGCAACTGGTGGTTCTATAAGTTATTATGGTGGTAAGACTATTCATACCTTTACGAATTCTGGTACTTTTGCTACATTAGCACCTTGGACTGGTGAAACCATAGAGTATGTTGTTATTGGTGGAGGTGGTGCTGGTGGTAATGGACCATCAGATAACCCCGCTGGAGGAGGTGCTGGTGCATATAGAACAGGCACAACACCAATAGGAGCACATCCAGTATCAAGATCTATTCAAATTGGTGCTGGTGGTTTTCAATCAGATGGAACTCCATCATATTTTGGAACTCCAATAACTGCTCCTGGTGGAGGTCGAGGTGGTGCTAATGGTTCTCCTGGAAATCCTGGTGGTTCTGGCGGTGGTGGTGGATATGGTAACTTCGCGGGCGGTCCAGCAACTGGAGCACCATTCCCAGGAACAATTGGAGCAACACCATCTGCTGGATGGGGTCATCCAGGCGCAAACGCAAATGGCACAGCACCTAGATATGCTGCTGGTGGTGGTGGCGGTGCTGGCGGCGCTGGCGATTCTACCACAACAAGTGCTTACGGTGGATTTGGCATACAACTTCCAACAACATTTAGAGATCCCGCATCATCGGTAGGACATCCTGGACCAACAAGTGGACCATCTTGCCCAGTTCCTGGTGGATTTGATACTTCTGGTAAATATTGGTTTGCTGGTGGTGGAGGTGGTGGAATTGATGGTCCTAATGGAATACCAATTGCTGCTGGTGGTGGACCTGGAGGACCATATGCAGGTGCTGGTCCAGCTGGCGATGGTACTGGGGGGGGCGCCGGTAGTTTTGGAGTACCTGCTAAAGAAAATAGTGGTTCTGGTGGAGGTGGTCATAGTTACCCAATTTCAGGTACTAGTTCAAGTCGTGGTGGTTCTGGTATCGTCATCATCGCATACCCTTCATAAATATCTAAAAACCTCCAATGACAAGAGCAAGAGATACATCAAGAGTTCAGATTGGTATCAACACTGCTGTCAGTGGTGCAGATGAGTTTACTTATGTTCCTAAACCAGGTTTGACTGTGAATGAAAACATTGATTTTAATATATCAAACTCAGGTGCAGAAGAATCAATCATTACTCTTGAAAGAACTCATATGATTATTAACTCTGGTATTGGAGTTACAGTTGGTGATGGTAAGCAGTTGATGATTAATCCTTATGGATTACCACACACAGTTTCATAAATAACTAGAAAGTATAAGACAAGATGTCAGAACTTAGAGTTGATAATATTGTAAGTGCAGACGGAACTGCCGCACCGACTTATTCTCAGGGTGTGATTGTTGGTTCTGGAAAGACTTTTACTGTTAGAGGTGATGTAGACTTTCAGTCTGGTGCGAATGTTTCTGGAGCAGTTACGTTCTCATCTTTGAGTATTGCTTCTGGATTTAGTGTAACTGGTGTTATAACTGCTACGAGTTTTGTAGGTAATGTAACTGGTAATGTAACTGGTAATGCGTCCACTGCAACTCTTGCCACTAATGCTCAGGGATTAAGTGGTTCTCCCGACATTACTGTTACCAACGTATCAGCACAAGACGTTCAAGTTGGAGGTGCCTTAACTGTTACTGGTAATTTGACAGTTAATGGGACACAGACAATTATTAATACAACTAATGTAGAGATTACTGATCCATTAGTTGGTATTGGATCTGGAAATACCACAGACTCACAGGCAGATGGTGATGGTATTCAGATCTATGGTGCAACTAATAAGACTTTCACATATAATGATACTAAGAAAGCATTTGAGGCAAATATTCCAATCGCTCCAAATGAAAGTAGATTTATCACTGGTGCAGAAAAGACTGCATTGATTTCTGGAAATACTGCAACATTAACATATAACTCTTCAAGTGCCAACGTTGCTATTTGTACAAACTCAACTGGCGATATTACTTTGGATGTAAATGGCATTCCAACTTCAAGTGATTTTGATAACCACGCTGTAACCTTTACTGTTATTGCAACTTCAACGAGTGGTATTGCAAGAACTTGTACTGCTGTAAATATGAACGGAGTTGCAAAGACGATTAAGTGGGCAGGTGGATCTCTTGAAAATGCAGTTTCTGGATTGACTACAACTGCTGGTTATACGATCTACGGTTTTACTGGAATTAATACGGTTGGTTCTGCAAGCACGACTGATAATTATGAAGTCTTTGGTGTAGCAAGCGGAGGATTCTATTGATATGGCACCTATTATAAGCAGACTTTCTTCTCTTGGTGGAGGAGGAACTGGTGGATTTACTTTTGGGAAGAGAAAAGTTCCTGGTGGTTCTGGTGGCGGTGCATTTGATGTACAATTTGAGTTAATTTTAGCAAATACATCTTCAAATAATATTATTAAGTATAATAGTATCACTGATACTTTTTCTAGTGTGACAATTGGATCTTCCGGACAAATATATCATTTACATAATACTTCTAGTGGTTTAGTTGCTATTGCTAATGGTGATGGTAATAACTGTACTGTATATCGCTCAACAAATAATGGTTCTTCCTGGTCTTCAATTGGATCTGTTGGATTTAGTGCAATAAACCAGTCTAGGTATTCATCAAAATCGGGAGAAACTATTGTTGTTAATCAAGGCTCTTCATATGATCCTCCTGTAAGGAGGAGTACAAATGGAGGATCATCTTGGAGTGGTAATATAACTTTGCCTGGATTTTCTGGTTATGGTGCATTAGGATCAGCATCTAGATCTAATGGAAATTGGTATTATACCGGAAGACATCAAGGTGGATATGATGTTGGTGCTATGTGGAGATCTACAGATGATGGTGCTAATTGGACAAGAGTGGCTACATTTAGTAATGATCAGACAAATGGAAAAGTTACTTATATGAGTAACGTTAGTAGGTATCTAGCAGCAAATTATCCATATAGCACATATTCATATCAAAAACCAGTTTATAGTTCTAATGGAACCTCTTGGACTAATCCGGGAAATGGAAATGATACATCCAACCGAATTGATACGGATCTTGATGCAAGTTCAACTTCATGTATCGGTACAAGAAGTAATACTTCTATTTTTAGATCTACAGATGGACTAAATTGGTCATCTATAGACTTATCTTATTTAAGTGGACTTAATACACATAGATCAGTTACATATGACAGCACTCTTGATGCTTATTTTGTTCTTGGGTCATCATACTTTTTAATTAGCCTTGATGATGGTATTACCTGGCAAAAAAAATCTACAATAATATCCGGTGATTATTCGTCAGTCGCTCCTTTAATTTTACCTTCTTGATGAAAATTTTTAAAGAAATAATTTTTACTCAAAGTGAATGTGATAATATTTTAAGATCTGATAAAAAAACTAATGTTATTGATGAATTTTTAGAATATAAAGAAAGAATTGAAAATAGTGTTAAAAAAATTAGAGATAATATTTTTTCTCCAATACATATATTTTCTTGGATAATGAGATATGAAAAAGGTGAAGGAGGTCCCTGGCATATTCATCAAGGAATTAAAGAACATTCATTATCAGCAAATATATTTTTAAGTGGAGATCCAAATGTTGGTATTTGGATAAGAGATAAGAATAGTGGAATTGAAACGTTACATAAAAATGAGATTGGTCAAATTATAATTATGGACTGTGATGTTTTTCATAAACCAGAAATAAATTATAGTTTGAGTAAAAGATGTGTTTTGGGTATGACTATTCATGATGCTGATATGGATTTTAATTTTATTCTCGATTAATTTCATAAATACCTAAAAACCTCCAATGCCATACATCGGAAGACCACAAGCAACTGGACCTTATCTTAAACTCGATGATATCTCATCAGAGTTTGATGGGTCCAAAGTAACTTTTAATCTTACTCTTGGTGGAACTCCGTTCTTTTCATCAAACGCTTATACATTATTACTATCACTTGATGGTGTCATTCAAGAACCTATCAGGTCTTTTATAATTGTTGAGAACCAAATTACTTTTGCTGCTGCTCCACCAGCAACTTCGAATTTCTATTGTGTTGTTCTTGGAACGACTTTGAATACTTCATCTTTGACAAGTTTAACAATCGGAACAAGAACTAGTGCCGCAACAATTCCTTTAAATGGTGAGAACTTAGGAATTTTAAAAAGGGATGGCACCAAAGGACTTGTCTCTTTTAATGTGGCATAAATAATCAAAAGACTATAAGAATATAATGGCTGATAGATATCCGCTGATTTATAATCCTAGTGCGAACCAGATTCAAGAACTCCAATCCGGAGATTCTCTTGATGCAGGAAATTCTACGATTAAGAATGTTGCAGGATTAAATGTCACCGGTGTTGTAACAGCAACAAGTTTTGATGGAACTCTGATTGGAAGTGTTGGTTCAGCATCAACCGCAAGTTTTGCCACAACTTCTTTTGGTCTCTCTGGAACTCCTGATATTACTGTTGGTGATGTGAATTCATCAGGAGTAGTTACCTCTACATCGTTTGTTAAGACTGGCGGAACTGCCTCACAGTTCTTAAAAGCGGATGGTACTGTTGATTCTTCCACTTACTTAACTTCGGAAACCTTTACTGCTGTTGGTATTCAGTCTGGTGGAGTTTCGATTGGTAATGCAACCACACTGAACTTCATTGGTGTCGGTAACACATTTGCTGTAAATGGTTCCACCATTGATGTTAGCATTCAAGGTAGTTCTGGTGGCGGCGGTGGAGGATCAACTTTTAATGAACTTGATGCAGCCCTGTTTAACTAAATAACTTAAAAAGTATATATCAATGGCACTCCAAAGAACAAAATTAGTAGGAATTCAAGCAGTCACTGGTATTAATACCGTTGGTATTTTTACAGCAGGTGTTACGAATACTGCTGCTGGTGTTGCTGGGACCACTTATGTTCGTGGTTTGGTGATGCATAATACTGGACTTTCCACTGCTACTTCATCACTTTATGTTTATCCAAGTGGTGTTGCTGCTTCTGGAGTAGGGCAGACATCATATAGATTAGCAAGAGTAGATTTAAATTCAAACGAAACATTCTTCTTTGAGATGAACTACCCATTGGTTCTGGTAGATCAAGAGAAGATTGTTGTAGAAGTTACTCAACCAGCAGCAGCAGTTGGAGGAGCAGGTATTGGTAGTGCTATCAACTATCAAATCCTTGGCGACACAGATATTTGAGGTGATTAGACATGGGAGCAAGATCATCACAGAGTAGAGGTCCAGGACTTAATAAAACAGACGGACACCTTCTAGAATATTTTAGACAGGCATTTGGTGCTGGTGGTGGAGGAACTAATTTTGTTCCACCACCACTAGAAGGTCTTACAGCAACAGGTGGTGTGATTAGTGATTATACAACACCTCCTGGAGCAGTTTATAGAGCACACATCTTTACTTCATCCGGAACTTTTGATGTAACGGCTCCTGGTGAATATGGTGATACTATTGAATATCTTGTAGTTGCTGGCGGAGGTGGTGGAGGAGGCCATGCCGGTGGTGGTGGAGGAGGTGCTGGTGGATTGAGAACTAATTTTCCAGGAATTTCTAATAGTGCAGGTCCAATCACCGCACCTTCATATACAGTTTCAGTTGGAGAATATACTGTAACAATTGGTGCTGGTGGTGTTGGTGGAGCAGCTGAGCCAACAATCGCAGCAAATTCATCATCTGGAACAGATTCGGAATTTTATCCAACACCAGTAAGTTATCCATCAACAGCAAGAATTAGAGCAGTTGGTGGAGGAAGAGGAGGAAGTGATGCTACTCCTGCACTTAAAATAGATGGTAGCACTGGTGGATCTGGTGGTGGAGGAGCATATTCTACCAGTGGAACAGGTGAAGCTGGAAATACTCCAACAGACCCAAATCATCCAGCAGTACAAGGATTTGCTGGAGGAAATGCAGATGCTAACCAGACTGGTGCAGGTGGTGGAGGAGCTTACAATGCAGGTTCTAATGGAGTTTATGGATCACCATCAGTTTCTGGAGATGGTGGACAAGGAATTCAAGTTTCAATTGCTGGTCCTGCACCACTCACAACAGGTGTAGGTGGGGTTGGTCCTGGTGGAACATATCAGTGGTTTGCTGGTGGAGGTGGTGGAGGAAACCATAATCCTGGATCAACCAGTGGTTCTGGTGGAGGTCCTGGTGGTCCCTATTCTGGTGGTGGAGATGGAGCTCCACATCCACAAAATCCGAGTGCTGCAGTTGCTGTTCAACAAGGAACTCCTGGAACAGGTGGAGGTGGTGGAGGAGGCAGTGGAACTTCTGGTGTTGTTGGTGGTGTTGGTGGTCAAGGTGGTTCCGGTATCGTCATAGTCCGTTATCAAATCGGACAATTAACAGCAACCGCAAAAGCAACTGGTGGTGCTATAAGTTATTATAATGGTAAGACCATTCATACCTTTACAAGTTCTGGTACTTTTGAAGTTACAGATGGGCCAATATCTGCAGAGATGGTATTAGTTGCTGGTGGTGGTTCATCTGGAGTAGCTGCGGGAAGTTGGACTGGTGCTGGTGGAGGTGCCGGTGGCGTTGTCATTCATCCCGGAATATCCATTGCGAATGGACCATATGCTGTTCAAGTTGGAGGAGGTGGGGCAAGAGTAAACTATCCTCTCAGTGCGTATATACCAGGAGTTAAAGGAACTGATACATATATAGCACTTCCAACAACATATACTGCAACTGGTGGTGGATCTGGTGGTGCTAGTCCTACTGCTGGTGGAACAGGTGGATCAGGTGGTGGTGGAGCATATGATGGTGCTGGTGGATCTGCTGCACAACCAGCAACGAATCCAGGAGCTACTGAATATGGAAATGCTGGTGGTTCTGGGGGTGTTCGTGGTGCTGGAGGTGGTGGTGGTGCTGGTTCTGCTGGCACAAACGGATCTCCAGGAAATCCACCAGCAGCTGGCGGACCTGGTGGTGCTGGTATCCAACTCCCATCAACATTCCGTAATCCGACATCAGCACCAAGTCCAACTGGTGGTGGTTTAGGTATGCCCGGACCTAATAGTCAAGGATATTGGATTGCTGGCGGTGGCGGTGGAGGAGGAAAAATTGCTGCTGGTGGTGATGGTGGAGGTCCTGGATCTCCCAGTTCTGGTTGGGCTGGTGGTGCTCCAGGCAGTCCTGGTTCATCATCAACTGTTCCTGGAATTGATGCAATAGAAAACACTGGTGGTGGTGGTGGTGGAAATGGTTCAAATACGAGTGCTACTGTCTACGGTGGTGCTGGTGGTTCCGGTATCGTCCTCATCGCATATCCCACTTGATAAATAACCAACAGGATGTTATAATCCTAAATAATAAAAACTATTACGATTTAAGATATTAACGATGGCTCATTTTGCTCAACTCGACGAGAATAATGTTGTTACCCAAGTCATTGTTGTGGGTAATGATGACATTACCGATGCAAACGGTAATGAAGTAGAAGAGATTGGAGTTGCTTTCTGTAAGAAACTCCTGGGTGCTGATACCAACTGGAAGCAGACCTCATACAACTCTAATATGAGAGTTCGCTATGCTGGTATTGGTTATTCCTATAACGCAGAACTGGACGCATTTGTTGCACCACAACCTTATGCTTCTTGGACACTGGACGCTGAGACTGCTGACTGGGTATCCCCTGCTGGTCCTGCTCCTGCACTGACCGACGCAGAAGTCGAAGCACGTTCATATTACCGCTGGGATGAAGACGGCGGTGCCTGGGTTCTGGAAACACCACCTGCTGAGTGATCATAAGAAACAAGGAGGGTTCGAACCCTCCTTTTTTTATGGATAAATAATCAAAAGGAAAGCACCTAAAAATTAGATGTCCCCATACATCGGCAATTATCACGTTACAGGTGATACTGCAAGCAACTTCAAACTTTTAGATGACATCTCATCATACACAGCGACTGTTGATGGGTCATCTTCTAGTATCATTGATACTTCTAATGATAGAATTAAAATCCTTGAACACCGTTTCGTAACTGGACAGAGAGTTACTTATGGTAATGGTGGTGGTTCTGATATTGGCGGACTGACCAATGGAACTGCTTACTATATTATTAAGTATGATAGAGATAATATTCGCCTAGCAACATCGGCATCTGATGCCACAAGCAATATTGCGGTTCCATTAAGTGCTGTTGGTTCTGGTTCAGCACATACACTGAACGTTGCCTTTGATAGTGTTAACACAACATTCAGACCAACTTATAATAACGGTACACACGCTCGCATTACTGATCCTGGACAACTCACCATTTCGATTAATGGTGTTGTTCAGAAACCAAGTAAGTTGCTTGGACTGACTGATGGTTTTGCGATTGATGCTGGTGGTAATATTAAATTTGCTACTGCTCCAACCACAGCAGAAATCTTCTGGGGTCAGGTAGTTGCTAACTCACTGGCAACCTTTGATATTACAGATAATCAACTAGATAACTTTACTGGTGATGGTGTTACAACAGACTTTACACTTTCACAGTCTGTTCCAAATAATGCTAGTGTTGTAGTCACAATTGATGGTGTTGTTCAGCACGCAACGGATAGAAACGGAAATCGTGCTTATTCCGTCTATGATACCGTTCTGGCATTCAGTGCTGCCCCACCATCAGGTGTAGAGATTCAAGTTCGTCATATTGGATTCTCTTCACCAGTTAACAGTGATGTAACTTCTTTCTATGGAAGAGTTGGTCCTGTTACAATTATTGACAGTGATCCTGTTGTTGCGATTCAGTCTGGTGGACTTGGTATTGGCACTGTAAGAACTATTAACTTTGTTGGATCTGGTAACAGCATTCGTCAAGTTGGTGATACAGTAGAAGTTACTATCTCTGGATCTGGTGGCGGCGGTGGTGGCGCTTCGGGTGTTATCTATAAAGAAACATTCAATGTCACATCTAACCGTACACTCTTCACATTAACCAATACTTATAATACTGGTTATGTCGATGTCTATCTAAATGGTGTTCGTTTATCGGCATCAGATTTTACAGAGACTTCTAGTAACTCAATTACTCTTGCTGAACCTGCAATTGCTGGTGATATTGTTGATGTGGTTATTAATAGTTCTGTTGTAGAGAACACAATACTTAATTCTTCGATTGATAATCTGACCGTTACTACATCACTGACTGGACATATTGGTGGTGGTGAACAAACACTTGGTATTAGTAGTGCTTCTTTCTTAGGACAAGTGATTAGTATGCCAGCAGTAATTGCTGTTGGTGAAACAACAACAGTTGCTCCGAAGACTGGACACGATATTACCTTCATTAAATATCAAGATGTTCAGATTGAGTCTCCTTACGATTTAATTATTGACAGTGATGATTTTATGATTGATGTATATAACCTATCAGTATAAATACAAGTAATATTGGTATCCGGATAAATTAATGTCTAGGCTTAGAGCGGATAAGGTAGTAAATAAAGCTGCGACTGGCGCACCAGAACTAACTTATGGTGCTACTGTTCCAGCGGGTGGAACAATCTCTGGTGCTGGTGGTATTAATCTTACTGGCATTGTAACTGCTACGAGTTTCGTAGGTAATGTAACTGGCAATATTACTGGCAATATTACTGGTAATGTAACTGGCAATATTACTGGTAATGTAACTGGTAATGCATCTACTGCGACTCTTGCCACTAATGCATCGGGTCTTACTGGTTCTCCTAACATTACGGTTACTAACGTATCAGCACAAGACGTTCAAGTTGGCGGTGCCTTAACTGTAACTGGCAACCTAACAGTTAATGGGACTACAACGACGATTGATACTGCGACACTGAGTATTGAAGATTCTAATATTGGTATTGGTTCAGTAACTTCACCATCAAACACAACTGCTGATGGTGCTGGTATTACTATTTTCGGTGGAGAGGACGGAGATAAGACGATAACTTGGGAGAGAGATACTGGATGCTTCGAGTATTCTGAACCAAGTAAGTTTAAAGGTGTTGTAGAAACAATCTCTGTTGGAACCACATATATGAGTGGTTCTGATATGGTTCTTGAACTTGACGTAAGAGCAGGAACAACATTTACACATACAGCAACGACAGACGTTGGTATTGTTTCATTTAAGAATATGCCTGCTGATACAGGTGTCGCAAATGGAACTACCATCACTCTGATTCATACTCAGAATGCTACTGGAACTGGAAACACGACAGGAGCAACAGGTATTGGAACAAACTGCACTGTGGTTGGATATGAGAATGGAGCAGCAGTTGCTGGTGTAACCACTGCGGCACTTGTTGGATCAGGAACATCGGTCACTCTATCCTCAGATGCAAACGATAGAGATTTTGTTTCATTCTTTATTCACTATACTGGCGGGACAAATACTGATGCTACAAGTTATCAAGTTTATGCAACGAAGAATGGCGGATTCCGTCAAGGTTGATAGGAGGTAGATATGGCTCCAATTTTTACTGGAAGAGCGTTTGGATTTGGAAAAAGTCCCGAAGATGTTGGAAGTAGTATTCCATTAATAACTTCTGGCGGAACAATATTAACACCTGGTAACGGATATACATATCACGTTTTTACATATCCAAATTCTGACAATTTAGAGTTATCAACTCCTAAGGTTGTTAATATTTTACTTGTTGCTGGTGGAGGTGGTGGAGGAAACTATTATGGTGGAGGTGGAGGTGCCGGAGGTATTGTTTATGGATCATCTAAATCTTTGGCAGCAGGTTTATATCCTGTTCAAGTAGGATCTCCTGGAGATAAAGGTTTAGGTCCAACTGCAACTCCTGGATCTGTTCCTCAAGGTGGAAATGGTGGTGATAGTTATCTAGGAACACCTGGTCAACCAATATTTGGTCAACCTAATTATGTTTTAGCAAAAGGAGGTGGCGGAGGAGGATCGAATTATAATGGTACAACTGCACAAGGAATTTCAGGAGGGTCTGGTGGTGGATCTGGTGGTGGGGATCCTTCCCCAGCATCAGGACAAGCAACTCAACCTGGAACTAATCCAGCACTTTCTGATTATGGAAATCCGGGAGGTTATTCTATCCCAACTAGTGGATATGCTCCTGCTGGAGGTGGTGGAGCAGGTGGTTCTGGGGCAAGTGTTACCATTGATTCTTCACCTGGTGGCGGTAACGGTGGTCCAGGAGGTTCTTATGGAGACTTTCCTGGACCTCTTATCGGTCCAGCCATCCCTGCCCCACAACGTCCAGCATTCATTAGTGCTGTCGGCCCATCAGGTCTTTATGGTGGTGGTGGCGGCGCAGGTCTTTATGGTTCAGCAACTGGCACTTTATCTGGTCTAGGTGGACCTGGTGGTGGCGGAGCAGGTGAACCAGATGGAAATCCTGGAATATATGGAACTGGCGGTGGTGGAGGAGGTAGGCATCCAGCAGGACCTGCTGGTGGTGGCAATGGAGGAGCAGGAATAGTTATTGTTAGATACCCTTCATAAGTGTGATATAATGAGATAAAGTTTTTTATTTGTGATGTGTCATAAAAAATATTATTTTCTTTCAGGATTACCAAGATCTGGTAATACTGTTATTTCTTCTATTTTAAATCAAAACAAAGATATTGGAGTTTCTGGGAATAGTTTAATATCCCAAACTTTATATAATCTTGAAGAGTGGAAAAAAAATGATTTGGGGTTTATAAATTTTCCAGACCATAAATCTTATAATTCTATGATGGAATCTATTATTTCATCATATTATTCTAAATGGAAACAAAAATATATTATTGATAGATCTGCTTGGGGAACTCCTGATAATTTAAATCTACTTAAAAGATATTGTCCAAATGAAATAAAAATTATTTGTTTAGTTAGAAATAATTTGGATATTTTCAAATCATTTGTTGATTGGTCTAATCGCAATCCAAATAATTTTATTGATAAAAATAATAAAACAGTACAAGATATATTTGATTTTTTATATAATCCTTATGGACAAATTGTCCAATCCATATTATCAGTTAATCATTTGAATCATATTGATCCTTCGAATGAAATACATCTTATCATAAACTATAATGACTTTGTAAATAATCCACAAAGTGAGATCGATAGAATATATAATTTTTTAAAAATCCCACCTTATATCCATAAACTGGTAGATCTTTCTGAGTTTAAAGTAAATGGAATAAAGTATGATGATGCAATACACGGTAAAAATTTACATAAAATAAGAATTAAAAATATTTCTAGAAGAAAATATGAAATAGAAGTCTCTGATCAGATTAAAAATCAATGTGGTGAATTTGATAAATTAATAAATTTATAAAACTAAAATCATAAATACTCAAAAACCCTCCAATGTCAAAAGCCCGTCAGATAGCAATAGATGGTTTAGGTGTAGGGATTAGCTCTGCGGGAGTCAGCATTGGTTCCAGTATCACAACACTCAACTTTGTTGGTACTGGAAATACCTTTGCTGTTAGTGATACTACTGTTGATATTACAATCTCTCCCGATACCACAGCAAGTCCTGGAACCACAATCAACTATCCAAGTGGTTCACCTTCACCATTTGTATTAAACTCCGTTCACGTTACTGAATCAATCACATTCAATAACACTAATGCAGATACAGTTCCTGCAAACATTGTAACTGGTGAATCAACAGTTACGGTTGACGATAGCGTAACGATTACCGTAGAAGAAGGTAAGACGATTGTTCCAGACCTTTATAATGTTGGATAATGGAAAGAATCAATCGCGGTAAATTTATTCGTTCATCAATTCATCTAACCGAAACGATGACACT
>Ga0222713_10004129_pt1 | contig 14655 bp, 16 predicted proteins | sample C33_649DmetaG_FD_165061 | JGI IMG/M metagenome (GOLD analysis project Ga0222713, IMG submission 165061) | Estuarine water microbial communities from San Francisco Bay, California, United States - C33_649D | ecosystem: Environmental > Aquatic > Marine > Unclassified | place: USA: California...
GAGCAAACGCTGAAACTCCATTAGATTCACGAACTGCAAGAGGATTTGGTGCGGAAGGAATTGGACTTTGCAGAACAGAACATATGTTTTTTGATGAAGAAAGAATTTTGTATGTAAGACAGATGATACTTTCAAAAACTAAAGAAGACCGTCTAAAAGCTTTAGATAAAATTTTACCATTTCAAAGAAAAGATTTTGTAGAAATTTTTACAATTATGAAAGGTCTTCCCGTTACAGTCAGATTACTAGATCCACCTTTGCATGAATTTTTGCCAAAAACAGAAAAAGAAATTGATATTGTTGCAAAATCTTTAAAAATTCATTCAAGCGAAATTAAAAATAGAATTAATTATCTCCATGAAGAAAATCCTATGTTGGGTCACAGAGGTTGTCGTCTAGCAATTTCTTTCCCTGAAATTTATGAAATGCAATGTAGAGCGATTTTTGAAGCGTTGTGTGAATTGCAAAAACAAAAAGTTGAAGCTGTAATTCCAGAAATTATGATTCCACTTGTTGCAACAGAGAGAGAAATTGAAATTTTAAGAGCATTAGTTGATCGTATTGCGCAAGAAGTTCAAAAAAATAATAATTTTAAAGTAGATTATTTAGTAGGAACTATGATTGAGCTTCCAAGAGCTGCTCTTAATGCAAAAAATATTGCAAAACATACAGACTTTTTTAGTTTTGGAACAAATGATTTAACACAGACAACACTTGGTATATCCAGAGATGATTCCGGTAAATTTTTAGATGATTATGTTGAAAATAAAATATTTAAAATTGACCCATTTGTAAGTATCGATCAAGACGGAGTAGGTGAACTTATAAAACTTGCATGCTCACGAGGACTTGAAACAAAAAAAAATATAAAACTTGGAATTTGCGGTGAGCACGGTGGTGATCCAGATTCTATAGATTTTTGCCATAGAGCTGGATTGCATTATGTTTCTTGTTCACCATATAGAGTTCCAATTGCAAGATTATCTGCTGCGCAAGCAAGCATAAGGTCTAAAAAATAAAAACGACTCTAAGTAAATTTAAGCTAATTTTTTTAGCCCTCTATAACCAATTATAAGCTTTGTAGGCATGTCGTTTATTAAAAATCATTGATTTAATTGATTAATTTAAGAATTTTTCTTTAGAATATTGTCTTTTCCTTGTCAAAAAAACATTTACAGGAAAGCCTAAATTAAATAGTTTCGCCGCTAATTAACTTAACAACAAGTAAAAACAAATGAAAACTATACTAGCAACAATCGTAAGTATGTTCTTATTCGTATCTTTTGCAAACGCTCAAGCTAAATCTTGCGCTGATTTAATCAAAGGTTACGATGCAGCAGTAAAAACAGCAAAATTAGATGCAGCAACTACAAAAAAAGCTGCTGATCTAAGAAAAGCAGCTGGTGATGCACTAGCAGCTAAAAAAGAAGCTGATTGCGTTAAATCAATCAACGCAGCTTCTGCTCTTTTAACTCCTGCTAAGAAGTAAGCATTTTTTTTTAAAGTGCTAACTTATAGTTAGCACTTTAAAAATCTCCCTCCTCTTAAATTACTCAAAATAGAAGTTTTTTCATTAAGTTTTTAAAAAGATATTAAAAATTACAAATCAATTTCATCTATAAGATAGTATTTTTTGTAGATTAGGTTAAATATATTTTATGAGCCCTACGTTAGTTCAAAGTATAGCTTTAGTAATATTTGTTGTAGCAATTCTTCATACATTTTCTGTAAAATTTTTTAAATCTCTAGCTCAAAAATTTCCAAGGCATCATAATCTTTTTGATATGTTAGCAGAGGTTGAAATTGTTTTTGGATTTTGGGCCATAGTTTTAGTTTTAACTATATTCTTTTTACAAGGAAAAACTGAAACAGTTAATTATTTAAATAACCAAAGTTATGTTGAGCCATTATTTGTTTTTGTAATAATGGTAATAGCAGCTAGTAAGCCGATTTTAGATTTTTCATTAACTTGTGTTAAAAAAATATCAGCATTGTTACCTGTTAATAAATCTTTAAGTCTTTTTTTAATTACAATGTCTTTTGTGCCTTTGTTAGGTTCATTTATAACAGAGCCTGCGGCAATGACTTTGGCTGCATTAATTTTAAGAGATCATTTTTACTCAAAAAAAATTTCAAATAAATTTAAATATGGAATCATTGGAACTTTATTTGTAAATGTAAGCATTGGTGGAGCTATGACACCATTTGCTGCGCCTCCCATTCTTATGGTTGCTGCTAAATGGAATTGGGATTTAAATTTCATGATTAATACTTTTGCATGGAGGACCGTACTTGCTGTTTTTATAAACAGTATAATTCTTACATTTCTTTTTAGAAATGAACTTACTAAATTAGGAGAATCTAAGATTAAAACAATTAAAATTCCGTCTTTTGTTTTGATTTTACATTTAATTTTACTTTTGGGAGTAATCTTTTTTGTTCATGATTTAATAATTTTTCTTGGAATTTTTTTAATATTTTTAGCGGTTGTAAATGCCTTTAATCAATATCAAGATAAGCTGATTATTAATCAAGCTTTTCTAGTTTCGTTATTTTTAGCTGGATTAGTGGTTTTAGGAGGACAACAAAAATGGTGGCTTCAACCGGTTCTTGCTAAATTTACTCCAGATCAGATTTTCTATGTTGCAACAGCCTTAACAGCTGTAACAGATAACGCTGCTCTTACTTATTTAGCCTCGCTTGTTGATGGCCTCTCAGACCAATTCAAGTACGCAATTGCAGCAGGAGCAATTACCGGTGGAGGATTAACTGTAATTGCAAACGCACCTAACCCTGCAGGTTATTCAATTTTAAATAAAAAATTCTCAGGAGGCATCGTTAGTCCTTTGTATTTATTTTTATCTGCTTTGGGACCTACGATTGTTGCGATTATTTGTTATAAAATTATATAAAGAGCGGAATAATTTTTCTAATACTTAATATTATAATAAGAAAGCCAACAACTGTTAAAATCATTTTAACACTCATTTTCGAAGTAGCTTTTGCAGCATAAGGAGCTATTAAAAAACCACCAATTATAAGCCCAGCTAACGCTTCCCAGTCTGTAATCTTTACTAAAAATAAAAGAGTAGTTGCTGATGCTAAATTAATAAAAAACTCAGAGGCATTAACAGTTCCAATAACTTTTTTTGGCAACATTTTTCCGCCTAACAAACTTGTTGTAACAACAGGTCCCCAGCCACCACCACCAGCACCATCGACAAATCCACCGGTCACTGCAAGAGGAACGACAATTGTACTCTTTTGTTTGAATTGTAATTTGATCTTTGTGTAAGCTTTTGCAATTAGAAATATTCCCATAAATAATAGATAAATAGATATCACGATTGATAAATACGGAATCTTAACTTTTGTTATTATTAAAGCACCAAGAATAGACCCAATGATTCCAGGTATTAGAAGTTTCTTAAATAATTTGGTGTCAACATTTCCAATTTTCCAGTGATTTAATCCTGACGATCCTGAGACAAAAATTTCAGCTATATGAATATAAGCAACCGCTTTGACAGGAGAAATTCCATAGCCTAGTAAAAAGGCTATACCTGTTACTCCATAAGCCATTCCTAAGCTACCATCTATTAATGCAGCGACCGATCCAAATAATAAAGCCCAAAAAAATAAATCACTATTAAAAGGTGTTGCATCTGCTCCACGATAATAGGTTAACATTGTTATTGCAGAAACAACTAATAGGCCAAATAAAACTCGAAATACTTTATCGCTCATTATATAAATTTATTATTTTCCAAATAATGTTATTAGTTAATAAGCATGTTTCAAGTGTTAGATAAATTTAGACAGCCGATATTTGTGTTAATCGCAGGTTCAATTCTACTTGCACTTGCATTTGGTATTAGACACTCCTTTGGAATTTTTTTAATTCCAATCAGCGAAAAAAATCAGTGGGGTAGAGAAGTATTTGCAATGGGTCTTGCGTTTCAAAATTTAATGTGGGGAATTTGGCAACCTTTTACTGGCAGAATTTCTGACAAGATCGGAGCTGGCGTTGTCGTATGCGTTGGTAGCATTCTTTATTGTCTAGGTTTATTTTTAATGGGATTTCTTACAACAAAAACAGGATTTATTATTGCATCAGGAATTTTAGGAATTGGGATATCAGGAGTTACATTTCCAATCTTTGGAGCAATTAGCAGATCTGTAACACCTGAGAAAAGAAGCGTTTCAATTGGAATTGCAATGTCGAGTGCATCCCTTGGACAATTTATAATGTTGCCAGCTTCATTAGTATTATTACAAAGCTTTGGGCCAACTTTAGCTTTTGGTATTTTATCTTTACTTACACTTATAATGTTAGTTCTCGCAGTTCCTATGTTTGAAAAACCAATTCAACAAACAAGCACTCAAGATTTATCATTAAAAGAAGTATTAACCGAGGCCTTTGGTCATAAAGGTTTCTGGTTATTATGTTTTGGATTCTTTGTATGCGGCTTTCATATTCTTTTTATTATGACTCACGCGCCCGCATTCTTAATTGATAAAGGTTTATCACCACAAATAGGAACTATTGTATTAGCGTTAATAGGACTATTTAATATTTTTGGAACTTATTATGCAGGATTTTTAGGAGCTAAAATTAGAAAACCTTTACTCTTAAGTTCTATTTATGCATCTCGTGCAGTAATTATTTTAATTTTTATTTTATTTCCTGTTTCAAATTTAACAGCTTATGTATTTGCAGCTTTAATGGGAGTATTATGGCTTTCAACAATTCCTCTAACCCAAGGAACAATTACAACAGTTTTTGGTGTTAAAAATATGAGTATGCTTTATGGAATTGCATTTTTATTTCACCAAGTTGGAGCTTTTTTAGGAGGCTGGTTGGGAGGCAAAGTTTATGACGTTACAGGCTCTTATGATATTGTTTGGTATATTTCAATTGCACTTGGAGTATTTGGAGCAATTATTAATTACCCAATTGAAGAAAAAACAGTAACAAGATTAGAAAGACAGGCTGTATGAAAAAATCGTTAATTTTTTTATGGATTGGTTTTGCTTTATTTCTTTTAGCGGTTGCTTATTCTTACCAAACTAAAGGGATGGAGCTTTATTTTTTAATCTCTAAACTTTGTTCTTAATTATTTTTTATTATTTTCAACCCAAGATAAAAATATAAAAAATAGAATAGTTCCAATTACTCCAACTACGAAAAGAATAATGCCTGTAATTAAACTCATAAATTATTTTTGTTTTGGTATAAATGCTTGAATAATTTCTGAATAATTCATTTTTATATATTCAATAAATTCTTCTAACAGACTAAAAAAATCAGCAAATTTTGGATTTTTGTTAAGTATAAACTCTTTGTTCTCAAAACTAACAGCTATACCAATAATAAAAATAATCAGAATAGTTAAAAAGATTTTTGTATAATTTATTTTGCTTTTATTTTTGTATTTAACTGGAACATAGTTTTTACCAGGCTTTTCTTTTATTGTTTTTTGATCTTTAGATGCTTCTTTTTTTTCTTCTTCTTTAACAAAATTTTCTTTTAAAGTTTTAAACTCTTCAGAACTGGCAGGTTCTTGAAACCATTTTTGATCGCAAACCCCACACTGAACAACCCGACCATTAATTCCAATTTCCTCAGCTTTAACTGCAAACTTATATTTTTTACAAGCACACTCAATAATCATTTAAAAATAATACGGTTTAATATTAAAATATCTTTAGCATTATTTACTACTAATAAATCATATTTTTTTTTCATCTCATCTTCTTTTTTATATTCAGGATTTTTTGCTATTTTTTTTGCATTATCATTTATTTGATAGATTTCATTTATAATTTCTTTTGCTGGGGCTTGAATGGATTTAACTTTTAAAATGTTATCTACTGCACTTAAAATATCTTTTACAGGAATTTCGTTTGTTATTTTTTTTTTTGATTCTTGAGTAGATTTAACATTTAAAATGTCATCTACGGCAGTTAAGATGTCTTTTACTGAGTAATCTTGCTTCATAAATATAATATAATTAAATCTTAATAATCTTCAAATTTCTATCGTTTAATTTTTATTATTTTAAAAACAATTCTTCTTAGCACGGTTGTTTATGAACTATTTTTTAGATTTAGAATGTTTGCTTACACTTCTGTTCATAATGTAGTCCATCATCGCAAGAAGTACTCCGCTAACAACGAAGGTTAGGTGCACGACAACATATAAAATAATCGTATCTTTTGAATATTTATCTAAATTCATAAATATTTTTAGCAAATGAATTCCCGAAATAGCAACAATTGATGAAATTAGTTTAATTTTTAAATCTGTAAAATCTACATGACCCATCCATTCAGGTTTGTCCTCATGGTCTTTAATATGAATTTTAGATACGAAATTTTCGTAACCTGAAAAAATAACAATAATTAATAAATTTGCAGCAAGCGAAATGTCAACAAGACTTAGAATAAAAAGTAAAACGCCTGCAATATCCGTTTCATGAATAATTGTGAAAAAGTGAACTATTTCTCTACCAAACTCATAAAGCAGAACCAATAAACTTAAAGATAAACCTAAATAAAACGGAGCAAGTATCCAGCGTGATGCAAATATTGTTTTTTCTAATAAAATTTCAAATTTTTTCATAATACTTTTGTTTAAATTTTCTAAGAATTGTAGCATTAATAAATGCTTGCTAAACTCTTGTATTCATTATTTAATCGGATTTTATAATTTATGCCATCAGTAATTTTAAGAGATACAAAACTACAAGGTAATATTAGTGAAAATAGCAGCATCACTTTAGATGGAATGCTATTAGGCGATATAAAAGCTGAAGAAGTTATTATTAAAGAAAATGGGAATGTTACAGGCAATATATCAGCAGATCATAATATTGAAGTTGGTGGTCAGGTAACTGGAGACCTTTCATCAGATAAAATTCATTTAAATAACAGTGCTAAAGTTAGAGGAAAATTATTCCATAGAAATTTAGTTGTAGATGAAGGTGCCCAATTGGAAATTGCCGCCTCAACAAGAAAAAAAATAACGAACAACAATAAAGATTAATAATGTTTTTTAAATTAGATAAAAAATTACAAAATCAAATAGATGGATTTTCGCATTTAGGAGAAACATTGCGTTTTGAGGGAGAAATAGATTGTAAAGGTGAAATTGAAATTGCCGGAAAAGTAAAAGGGAATATCAAAGCAAAAATATTAAGAATATTAGAAACGGGAAGTGTTAAAGGTCAAGTCCAAGCTGAAAAAATTGAGATTTTGGGTCATTTGGTTGGAAATGTAGAATCTGAAATTATTCACGTTGGAGAAAATGGCGTTGTAAGAGGAGATATTCATTTTTTTACTAATTTAAGTGTTTTAAATGGTGCTGATATATTTGGACATATTCAAAAAATTAAAAAAGACAAAGTTAAAAGATCAGATACTGATAAAGTTAAGTATCTAGAACATGACAAAAAGGCTTCTTAATCAAATTTTGTGAAACAAAGCCAAATTTTTCTTCAATAAAGCTTTAAATAAGCTTGTTAACTGATAAAGGTTATATTTTATTATTAAATAATTTTATTAAATTTTTACTTACAACTTTCCCCATACTTTAATGATTAACTTTGAAGGCTTTAGCCTTTCGCAAAACTTAAAAAATTCATTAGCGCGAATGAACTTTACAGCGCCTACTCCTATTCAAATAAGCTCTATACCACTTGCTCTGGAAGGGCGTGATATTTTAGGTTCAGCACAAACTGGAACTGGAAAAACAGCTGCCTTTAGCATTCCATTAGTTGAACTGTTAAGCAGATCAAAACAAGGTTCAGCATTAATATTAACTCCAACTCGTGAACTTGCAAACCAAGTGATAGCAGTAATTATTCAGTTGCTTGGAAGAAATAATCCAATCAAAGCAGCATGTTTAATTGGAGGAGAGTCGATGCATAAGCAGTTAGGACAACTTAAATCACGTCCAAGAATAATTGTAGGAACTCCAGGTAGAATTAATGATCACTTAGATAGAAAGTCATTAAAATTATCAGATACAGGTTTTTTAGTTTTAGATGAAACAGATCGAATGCTTGATATGGGTTTTGGAATTCAAATTGATAGAATATTAAAACACCTGCCAGCAAAAAAACAAACATTAATGTTTTCAGCAACTCTACCTGAAGAAATTGTTAGAATGTCAGCTAAATATTTAAAAAATCCTGAAAGAGTTTCTATGGGGGCAACAAATGTGCCATCAATTAAAATTAAACAAGAAGTCATTCATATACAACAAGAACAAAAATATCCTGAATTAATTAAACAATTACAGCAAAGAACTGGCTCAATTTTAGTATTTGTTAAAACAAAACATAATTCAAAAAATTTAGCCGCTAAGCTTTGTAAAGAAAAATTCAAGGCAGATGCGCTACATGGTAATCTAAGACAAAGTAAAAGAACTACTGTGATGAGTGCTTTTAGAAATAAGAAGTTTACTATACTTGTAGCAACAGATATTGCCGCAAGAGGTCTTGATGTTCCTCATATTGAGCATGTTATAAATTACGATCTTCCACAGGTTGCTGAAGATTATATTCACCGTATGGGCAGAACTGCTAGAGCAGGAGCTGAAGGCTCGTCATTATCTTTTATTACTAATAGTGATAGAGAAAAATGGAATGCCATTGAGAGATTGTTAGACCCAACTAAAAAGAAAGAAAATTTTTCTAAAGGCAGAAGTGGAAGCGGTGGATTTCAAAGAGATTATAAAAATAAAAGAAGAGGTGGAGGAAGAGATAGAAATAGGGGAGGCAAACCAAGTTTTGGTCGTAGCAGATCCTCAGAAGGTTTTAGAGCAAATAAGCCAGCAGAAAGATCTAGAGAATACAAATCTACAGATAAATTTAGAGGCAGCGCACATTCAGAGGGATTTAAGCCTAGAAATATCGAAGGTTTTAAAGAGAATAAACCAAGAGAGGGCGTTGAAAAAGATTATAGAAGAAAAAGCGACAGAGAAAAGCCAAAATTTTTTAGTAAAAAATCTAAAGATTTCAAAAATAGAAATTTTAATGCAGGCAATAGAAACAAATATAAAAATAAAGAATCTTTTAATTAAAAAAAATATTTAAATGTCTTTTTTAAGAAAGAAAATTAAATTTTATTATTTTATATTACTTACCTCGCTATTTATTACCTTTGTATACAATCTAAAGTTTTTAAAAATTCTGTATGGAAAAATTGGATTTTCTAGTTTTCCATCCATTTATTTCTTTTTTGCAATTATTATTGCAATAATTGCAGTAATTTCCATTTTATTGCTAATTTTTGGGCAAAAGTACGTTCTTAAGCCATTAACAATTTTTCTAATTATCCTTTCAGCAATTTTAAGTTTTTATAATCAGCAATTTGGAGTGACAGTTGATGAACAGATGATCATTAATACTCTTCAAACAGATGTTAAAGAAGCTATGGATTTAATGTCTGTTGGTTTTTTTATTCATATTTTTTTTCTCGGCATTATTCCAAGTGTCATTATTTATTTTATAGAGATTGAATATGGATCCTTTAAAAAGGATTTCCTTATAAGATTATCCTTAATTGTAACTGCATTTTTAATTGTTGCAGTTATAACTTTTGCAAACTTTAAACAGGTAAGTTTTATTACAAGACAAAACAATACTCTTAATCAGCATATCACGCCTTTATATACCTTAACGTCTACTTATCGATTGGCCAGATTATCTTTACAAGGTGAGAGTAAATTTACAAAATTAGGAGAGGATGCAAAATTAATAAAAAATAATAAAAAAACAATTGGTATTATGGTTGTTGGAGAGACAGCTAGATCTGATAGATTTTCATTAAATGGATATCAAAAAGAAACTAACCCTTATTTAAAAAGTAAAGGAGTCTTTAGTTTCAAGAATACAATATCTTGCGGAACTGCTACTGCATATTCAGTTCCATGTATGTTTTTTTTAAATGGAGAAAAAAACTACACTCAATCAAAAGCAAAAAATCAGAGCAATGTCCTTGATGTTTTGTCTTTCGCTGGAGTTAAAACAATTTGGGTAAATAATAATTCAAGTTGCAAGAATGTTTGCAAAAGAATTGAGACGCTTGACATTATCAAAGGTTCTGGTGGAGAAGATAAAAATACTATTTTAGATGAAAAGTTATTAGATATAACGAGTCAAATTTTAAAAAATAACAAAGAAGATGTTTTAATTGTTTTACATACAATGGGATCGCACGGTCCTAGATATTACAAAAGATTTCCTGACAAATTTGCAAAATTTAAACCATTCTGCAACAACGATACTCCGCAAAACTGTAGCAAAGATGAGCTAAATAATGCTTATGACAACACAATTGTTTATACAGATTACTTCCTTGCAAAGTTGATAGATATTTTAAAAGAAAAGAAAGAATACAATACATTCATGTTCTATGCCTCAGATCATGGAGAGTCATTGGGGGAAAATGGTATTTATTTGCATGGTCTTCCAAAAAAAATTGCACCAAAAGAACAAACGGATTTTGCAATGGTTTTATGGCTTTCAGATCAAATGATTAAAAACCAAAACATTAATTCGTCTAAGATTAAAAGTATGGCTAATAAACAGTTAAATCATGATTATCTTCCTCATACTTTGCTTAATTTGTTTAAAGTCCAAAGTTCTGTTTATAAAAAAGACTTTAGTTTAATTAACTGATGGAAAAATACATAACCTATATCGGTTTTTTTTCTGGCTTTTGCACAACAGTTGCCTTTGTTCCCCAGGCTTACAAAGTTTGGAAAACCAAAAGCACTAAAGATATTTCTTTATGGATGTTTCTAATATTTACAACTGGAGTTGCTAGTTGGTTAGTCTATGGAGTTTTGACTGATAATTTACCTATAATATTTGCAAACATTGTAACTTTATTTTTAGCGTTTTTAATTTTAGTTGCTAAAATTAAATTTAATTAAAGTTTAGAGAAATATCTAGATTTTGAGGGCTATGAGTAAGTCTCCCAATTGAAACTCTATTTACACCAGTTTTAGCGTACTCAAGAATATTTTTATCGTTAATGTTGCCAGATGCTTCAGTTTCATATTTGTTGCCAACCATACTTAAAGCTTTTTTAATTTCATCTGGCTTCATATTGTCTAATAACAATCTGTTAAAATTAAGTGTTTGAATAGTCTCTAATTGACTTAGAGTGTCTACTTCTACTGTTATAATTTTTCCACTTCTGTTTAATCTCAAAGCATTTTGTACAAGATCATATATATTTTGCGATGCTGAAATATGATTGTCTTTTATAAAAATTTCATCAAATAAATTAAATCTATTATTCGTACCGCCACCAAGAGTTACAGCGTATTTTTGAATAGCTCTAAGCGTTGGTAAAGTCTTTCTGGTACAACAAATTTTTGTTTTATACTCTTTAACTAGGTTAACGTAATAATGAGTTTTTGTTGCAATTCCAGATATTAGACCTAAAAAATTAATTGCTGTTCTTTCTGATTTTAAAATAGAACCAGTTAGTCCTTTAATCTCTGCAATAATATCGCCTTTTTTTATAGAAGATCCTTCTTGAACTTTTTTCTTAAATTTTGTTTTTTTATCAATTTGTTTAAAAGCTTCATCTGCAAAGTCTAATCCACCAATAATCCCATCTTCATTTGCGACAATTTTTGCTGAAGTAATAGAATTTTTGTTTACCAAAAGATCAGTTGTAATGTCTTTTTGAGCCTGATCTTCAAATAAAGAAGCGCCAACAATGCTTTTTATATATCCGCTAGTGATGAGTTTTGATTTTGACATTTCTTAAGCAACTTTTTCTATGTATTCCTTTTTATTTAAAAATTCTTCCATTTCTTTCAATGTAATTTGTTTTCTAAATAAAAATTTTTCATTTGATTTTGGATAGTCACTTCTAAAATGAGCTCCTCTGCTTTCTTTTCTCAAGTAGGCTGAATAAGTGATTAATCTCGATACTAAAATCATATCCTTAAGTTTAGCTGATAAATCCTTTGCTTCTCTTTCTATTCTGTCAATTTCAATAAAGGCTTTTCTAAGTTTTTGTTCATTTCTATAAACACCAACCAAATCGCTCATGATATTTCTAAGCTGCCAAATATATTTTTTTGCTCTAATTCTTGATGATGTCTTCTCTTTTGGTAAATATTTTTGAAAATTAATGTTTTTATCTTCGATATTATTAAGCACTTCAGAATTAATTGAAGTTGCTATTCTTTTTCCAAAAACAAAAGCTTCTAGCAAAGAATTTGAAGCAAGTCTATTTGCTCCATGTGCACCGGTTGAAGAGACCTCACCACAAGCCCAAAGACCTTTAATAGATGATTTTCCATTTTCATCAACGAATACACCTCCCATGTGATAATGAGCGGCAGGGGTTACAGGTATTTTTTCTTTAGTAAAATCTATATTAGCTTTCTTTAAAAAATTATAGGCACTTGGAAACATTGTTTCTAATTGTTCGTTTGAGAATTTTCTACAATCTAAGAAAGTTGAATGTCCAAGATCTTTTAATCTTTGTAATTCACGAGCAACGATATCACGGGGAGCAAGATCTACACTTGGATGAATTGATTTCATAAATTGATTATCATTTTCATCAACTAGTTTAGCGCCATCTCCTCTAAGCGCTTCAGTTAACAAAGGCGTTGGATCAAGCCCGACATCCATTCCTGTTGGATGAAATTGAACAAACTCCATATCAGAAAGAACAGCTCCAGCTCGTGCTGCCATTGCAATACCTTCGCCATATATATCTCTCGGGTTTGTCGTATGTTCGTAAATACTACCAAGCCCTCCTGTGGCAAGAACAACATTAGGTGCTTTAAAAAATGTAAAATTATCAACTATATTCTTTCCAATATGGCGACCAATTAAACCAATAACCTTATTATTTTCAGTGATAATTTCATCAACGGTTACATCTTCTAGAATAGTAATATTTTCTAACTTTTGAATGTTGCTTATTAAAGTTTTTATAATTTCTCTTCCTGAGCTATCGCCATTAACTTTTAATACTCTACGTCTGCTATGTGCAGCTTCTTGGGACATTAAAAAATTTTTAAGGTGATCTTTGTCAAAATTAACGCCTTTCTCCTCTAGAAATTTTATAATAGAAGCCGCTTCTTCAGTTATAATTTTAACAATTTTTTCATCACTTAATCCTGAGCTTGCTTTAATAGTGTCCTCAAAGTGAATTTTTGGACTATCGTCTTTACCAACTGCTGCAGCAATTCCTCCTTGCGCCCAAGCACTTGATGAAGCTTCACCTAATTTTTTTTTAGAAATCAAAGTAACTTTTCTTGGGTAAAGACAGATTGCAGTCATTAATCCGGAAATTCCAGATCCAACAACAATAACATCAGTAGTGTGTAAACTTTCCATTAGGCAAGACTAGATTGGCGACCAACTTTAATCATACGCTCAATAGGAAGTCTTGCTTTATCTATAATAGATTTATCGATTAAAACTTCATTTGTTTCATTCATTAAGCAATCGTAGATTTTTGGTAATTGTATTCTTTTCATATGAGGACATAAATTACACGGTCTAACAAAATTAGTTTCAGGATTTTCCACCTGAACATTGTCACTCATTGAACACTCAGTAACTAAAAATACATTTTTAGGTTTGTTATTTTTAACATATTGAATCATTCCAGAAGTTGAACCAGTAAAATCAGAGGCTTTAATCACATCAGGAGGACACTCAGGATGAGAAACGATAACTAAATCAGGATAACTCTTTCTAAGTTGATTTAATTCTTCAGCCGTAAACTGTTCATGAACCATACATGTTCCATGCCAAGGAATAATTCTAACTTTAGTCTGCGAGGCAACATATTTTGCAAGATAGACATCAGGCAAAAAAATAACTTCTTTTACACCTAAAGATTCAACAACTTTTACACCATTAGCTGAAGTGCAGCAGACATCTGTTTCAGCCTTAACTTCAGCAGACGTGTTAACATAAGTAACCACAGGAACGCCTGGATATTGTTTTTTTAATTTTCTAACATCTTCTGCGGTAATAGATTCAGCAAGCGAGCATCCTGCATTCATATCTGGAATAAGAACTTTTTTATTAGGAGACATTATTTTTGCAGTCTCAGCCATAAAGTGAACACCTGCCATAATAATGATATCCGCTTTAGTTTTTCCAGCTTCAATCGCTAAAGTTAAAGAGTCACCAATAATATCTGCTACGCCATGGTAAATTTCAGGAGTTTGATAGTTATGCGCTAAAATTACCGCATTCTTCTTTTTTTTAAGTTCATTAATTTTATAAATATATGGAGCGTGTAGAGGCCATTCTAATGCTGGTATAACAGATTTTATTTTTTGATAAATATTTGCGGTATTTCTTTCAATTTCTTTTGTAAATTCTAGTTGAGAGCTCATAAATTTTTTTAATTTATAAATGATAATTGACTAAGATATTATAGTAAAATTAATATTTAAATTAGTTAAAACATCACTATTTACCTAGATAACCATCCAGTTTGGGATATTAATTTTTATAGTCGCAGTCTCTGTTTTTAATTCATTATCAGTAACTAAATTTTTATTATCTTTATTAATTTTAATTAATGCAAAAGGAAATGAGTCGTCTATTAAAACTTTTCCAATCTCTTCATTATTTAAAGTAATTTTTT
>Ga0222713_10004134_pt1 | contig 14649 bp, 10 predicted proteins | sample C33_649DmetaG_FD_165061 | JGI IMG/M metagenome (GOLD analysis project Ga0222713, IMG submission 165061) | Estuarine water microbial communities from San Francisco Bay, California, United States - C33_649D | ecosystem: Environmental > Aquatic > Marine > Unclassified | place: USA: California...
GTCGGCTGACCACGATCCAGCTCGAGGTGAAGGACGCCAAGGCGGTCGCGGCCGCCATGGCGGGGGTGCAGAGCGTGATGTGTGCCCTCCCCTACTATCTCAACCTCCCGATGACCGAGGCGGCGATCGCCGCCGGCGCGCACTTCTGCGACCTCGGTGGGAACACCGAGATCGTCCAGCAGCAACAGCGCCTCAAGGCCTCGGCCGAGGCGAAGGGCGTGACCGTCGTCCCCGACTGTGGGCTCGCCCCCGGGATGGTGAACATCCTCGCGCAGCTCGGGATCGATCGCTGTGACTCGGTCGATTCGGTGCGGATCTTCGTCGGCGGACTCCCACAGCACCCCGAGGGCCCGCTCAACTACCAGATCGTCTATTCGATCGAGGGCGTCCTCGACTACTACACGACCCTCTCGTGGATCATCCGCGACGGGAAGCAGCTCCAGATGAAGGCGCTCTCGGAGATCGAACCGATCCACTTCGACGCACCGGTGGGGGAGCTCGAGGCTTTCCACACCGCCGGTGGGCTCTCGACGATGGCATTCCGGTATCAGGGGAAGATCCCCAACATGGAGTACAAGACCCTCCGGTATCCGGGCCACGCGAAGATCATGGAGGCGATCCGCGAGCTCGGGCTCCTCGAGCTCGAGCCGGTGCAGGTGAAGGGGACCACCGTTGTCCCGCGCGAGGTGGCGATCGCGCAGATGCAGCCGCGCCTCACCAAGCCGAACTCCCCCGACCTCGTGGCGTTGCGCGTCGTCGTCGCGGGGACGACGGGGGGGAAGCCCATCACCCATACCTTCGAGCTCGTCGATCGCTACGATGCCGCGCACGGGATCAGCGCGATGATGCGGACCACGGGCTACTCGCTCTCGATCACGGGGCAGTTGCAGGCGGAGGGGGCGGTGACGCCGGCCGGCGTCCACACCCCGGACGAGTGCATGCCCGGGGAGCGCTACATCGTCGAGTTGGCGAAGCGCGGGATCGCGATCGCACAGTCCGTCAGCTGAGGTTCGTGCGCCGCCGTACCATCCGCCGCGTCACCCGCAGGGGTGGCGCGGCGGTCTCGCGTTCAGCGTGAGAAGCTCGCGAGGGTGACGCCCATGGCGTCGATCGCGGTGCGGGCGCGCCAGCGATCGGCCCCGTTGTAGATGAACGAGAAGGCGAGCTGCTCGCCGTTCTTGGCGGTCACGTAGCCGCCGAGGGAGACGACGTCGCCCGTCGTCCCCGTCTTGGCGCGGAGGTTCCCCTGCGCCGCGGTGCCACGCATCCGGTTCTTGAGGGTCTCCGTGCGCCCCGCCACCGGGAGCGAGGCCTGCATCACGGGCCCCCAGGAGGCCGATCGCGAATAGTCGAGGAGCTGGATCATCGAGCGCGCGGTCACGCGATCCAGGGTCGAGAGCCCGCTCCCATCCGCCGCGAAGACCGCGCGTCGCGGGATCCCCACGCGCTCGGCCAAGAAGGTCCGGAGCGATTCGTTCGCGATCACCGCGGAGCCCACGGCGCCGGAGGAGCGCGCGGTGTTGCGGAAGAGGAGTTCGGCGAAGTGGTTGTTGCTCTCCCCGTTCATCGTCGCGACGAGGGTCGAGACCGGCGGGGAGTCCCACGCCGTCACGAACTGCGCGGCGCTGGGCGCGCGGCCCATCCGGCTGACCCCGGTGACGCGCACGCCCTGCGCCTCGAGGGCGGCGCGGAAGGCGGCGGCCACGAACTGCTCGGGCTGCTCGATGACCACCTGATAGGTGCGTGCCTTGCTGCGCGCGCCGATCCACCCGCTCACGCGGTATTCGTGCGTCAGCGTGTCCTGCCAGACGCGGATCGAGGCGCCGCGGGCGTTGGGGCGCACCGTGACCGCCGAGCGGAGATCGAGCCCGCTCACCGGCTGACCGAAGGTCACCAGGGCGCCCCGCGTCGAGGGACGGACGGTGATCGTCGTGAGGTTCTCGTTGAAGGAGAGCGCCGAGACGCGGGTGCCGTAGCTCGTCTGTAGGTGGCGCGCACGCCATCCGTCGGGGACGCGCTGGCCATCGAAGGCGGAGGCGTCCCCGATGAGGTCGCCGCGGATCTCGCGGATCCCCGCGGCAGCGACCTGCGCGGCGAGGGCGTCGAGAGGCTGGAGTCCGGGCGTCCCACCGGCCACGGGCGAGGCGAGGGAGGGATCGCCAGCGCCCTTCAAGATGAGGTCGCCGGCAAGGATGCCATTCGAGCGCACGGAGCCGGTGCGCAGCACCTGGGTGCGGAAGCGATGTTCGGGGCCGAGGCGTTCGAGGGCGATCGCCGCGGTGTAGAGCTTCATCGTGGAGGCGGGGAGCAGGAGCTCGTCGCCATTGTGATCGTAGAGGGTGTCGCCGTTGGTGAGGGAGACGACCATCACCCCCCAACGACCGCTGTTGGTGGCGCCGTCGAGGAGGGTACGGAGGTGCGCGTGGAGGGCGGTGGCGCCGGCCAGGGTGGCGGCGGCGATCTTCGGACGGGACGCGGCCTTGGCCTTGGTCCGCGTGGTCGTGCCCTTCGTCGTGCGCTTTGCCGAGCTCGCGGTCGTCGTCTTCTTCTTCGTCGCCTTGCTCGCCGCGGTCCTGGTCTTGGCTGCCGATCCCTGTGCCCCGAGCGGGTCGGCGGGGGTGGCGAGCCAGAGGAGCGCGAGGAGGGGGACGACGGGAAGTCGACGCATCAAGGAATAGTACCCGGCAGAGGCGGTCGTGGCGACGCGGTCACCAAGGCTGACGACCAGCCCCCCTATTTCGTGACGAGCCCCGGGACCTGCGCCGCCGCACGATCGTCGCGCTGGGAGGTGGCCCACTTGAAGAAGACCACGGCGGTGAGGAGGTAGAAGAAGAGCCCACCGGGGATCCACATGATGAGGCCGCCGAGCCGTTGGTCCTCGAGCGGGGAGAGCCCCCAGAGGCGCGGGGCGCTCGCGTAGGCCGGGTAGAGCACATGATCGGCGTAGACGATGAAGATCGAGACGATCGTCATCGGAAGGGTCATGAGGAAGCTGTAGAGCATCTGCCCCGGATAGCTCAGGCGCGGGAGCTCGGGCATGGGGCTCACCAGGGGCCACCAGACGAGGACCGCCGTCACGAGGAACATCAGGTGCTGCGCGATGTGCACCTCGTGGTAGTACATCGCCGCGTTGTAGAGCGGCGGGAGGTGCCAGGTGGCGAGGACGAGATTGAAGCTCGCGAAGGCGACGCCGGGGCGGGTGATCGTCCCGGCGAGGGCCGCCACGGCGGGGATCCGCAGGGCGGGGCGGAGCATCCACCCCGGCGTACCGAGCAGGAGGAGCGGCGGCGTCACGAAGGTGAGCACGAGGTGCTGCACCATGTGACCGGTGAAGAGGTAGTAGTCGCTGATGTCGTGGATCGGCCCATTCAGCGTGAGGAACATCGCGAGGAGGCCGCCCGCGAAGCTGCACTGTTGGCCGAGGGTGAGTCGCTCCCCCGCCGCGCGGTGCGCGCGGCCGCGCCACTGATGGAGCCCCCAGAGCGTGAGGAGCCCGATGACGGTGCTCCAGTGGACGGTGAAGCCGCCCTGGGAGAGGTCGACCTGCGGGTGGAGAAAGAGCGTCGGGATCCCGATCAGAGCGAGATCTTCGCGAAGAGGAAGAGGAGGGCGATGATCGTGGCCCCCGCGATGATCAGTGGGCCGGTGAAGAGCGCCTTGAAGAGCTTGTGGTCGTACTTGAGGTGCATGTAGAAGAGCACCACGATGGCGAACTTGGCCGCGCTCATGATGATGAGCGAGGGGTTGAAGAGCGGCGACGCGACGAGGGCCGGGATGTAGTAGGCCCAGACCTCGACGATCGTGATGACCGTGAGGATCACGGCGACCTTGAGATAGGTCGCGCCGGTGGGGTGTGCGTGCGCGGGGGACTTAGCGTCGTGCGACATGAGGGCCTCGCGCTACTGGATGAGGTAGATGAGGGTGAAGATCACGATCCAGACGACGTCGACGAAATGCCAGTAGAGGGCGGCGATGTCGACGACGAGCTCGTCCTGCGGGCCGAGGCCGCGGGTGCGGTCGATCCAGAGGAGGCTCATGAGCCAGAGCACCCCGACGGTCACGTGCGCGCCGTGGAAGCCGGTCAGCGTGAAGAAGGTGGAGCCGAAGAGATTCGTCTTGATCGTGAGCCCCTCGCGGACGAACGCGGTGAACTCATATGCCTGGAAGCCGAGGAAGCTCGCGCCGAGGAGGGCCGTCATCCCGAGCCAGAGCTGCGAGGAGCGCTGCGCGCGGGTCCACCAACCGGCGTTCGCCGGGAGCGGGGTCCCCTTGAGCTGCACCGCCTGCAACGCGAGCACCATCGCGAGCGAGGACATCAGGAGGACGAAGGTCGATGCCGAGGTCACCGGGATGTCGAGGATCGCCGGGAAGACCTTCCCTGACGCGTCGGTGTACTCGGTGTGCGGATAGGGCCCGACCAGCGACTTCCCCTTGTAGATCAGGTAGGTCGAGATCAGTGAGGCGAAGAGCATGCACTCCGACCCGATGAACGCCCAGATGGCGATCTTCCGGTTGTCGAGCCCGGTGGTCGTGTGGTGCGTATGCGCGTGGCCGTCGTCGTGCCCGGCGATGGCGTGGGATGCCATGAGGTCAGGGTCTCCGATTACTCGAGGGGGGAGGTCAGCCAGGCGTAGAGGCCGCCGATGAGCATGGCGGCGCCGCCCAGGGTGACGGTCATCGCGACGGCGAAGAGATCGTTGCGCAGGAAGAGGAGGCCGCTGAACATCACGACCAGCCCGAGCGCGGTGAAGGCGGGCTTCGCCGTCGGGTAGGGCATCGGGATGCCGAGTGACTTGGCGGTGTGGGTCTCGGTCTCCTCGCGGAGCGGGGAGGGGCCGGGGGTCCCGGTATCGCCATGGCTGTCCTCGCCCTCGTGCCAGCTCGGGTCCTTGAGGTCCCAGAGCGGATAGCGCGAGGTCACGGTCGGGATCTGCGCGAAGTTGTACTCCGGCGGGGGCGAGGGGATCGACCATTCGAGGGTCGCCGCGCCCCACGGATCGCCACCGGCGATGGCGCCGCGCGTCCGGCTCCGCACGAAGTTCCAGACGAAGACCGCCGTCGCGATCACCAGGAGATAGGTCCCGTAGGTCGCGAGGAGGTTGAAGAGGTCCCAGCCCTGGCCCGCATCGTAGGTGTAGATGCGGCGCGGCATCCCGAGGAGGCCGCTGAAGTGCATCGGGAAGAAGGTGAGGTTCATCCCGATGAAGTTCAGCCAGAAGTGCACGTTGCCGAGCCGCTCGTCGAGGAAGCGCCCGGTGATCTTCGGGTAGTAGTGGTAGATCCCGGCGAAGATCCCCATGATCGACCCGCCGAAGAGCACATAGTGGAAGTGCGCGACGACGAAGTACGAGTCGGTCTGTTGGAGGTCGGCCGGCGGCGAGGAGTGCATCACGCCGGAGATCCCGCCGATCGTGAACATCGCGATGAGGGCGATGGCGAACTTCATCGGCACCGTGAAGCGGACCTCGCCGGCCCACATCGTCGCGATCCAATTGAAGATCTTCACACCGGTCGGGATCGCGATGAGCATCGTCATCAGCGAGAAGATCGAATCGGCGACCGCGCCCATCCCCACCGCGAACATGTGGTGGGCCCAGACGCCGAAGCCCAGGAAGCCGATCATGATCCCCGAGTAGACCATCACGTTGTAGCCGAAGAGCGGCTTCTTGGAGAAGGTCGGGAGCACCTCCGAGACGAGGCCGAAGGCAGGGAGGATCAGGATGTACACCTCGGGGTGGCCGAAGACCCAGAAGAGATGCTGCCAGAGGAGGGGGTCGGCCCCCTGCGCGATCGCGTAGAAGGTCGTCCCGAAGAAGCGATCCATCAGGAGGAAGACGAGCGCGACCGTGATCGGCGGGAAGGCGAGGATGAGGAGGAACTGCACGACGAACGACATCCAGGTGAACATCGGCATGCGCATGAGCGTCATGCCGGGGGCCCGGAGGTTGATGATCGTCGTGATGAAGTTGAAGGCCGCCGCGAGGGAGGAGACGCCGAGCACCTGGAGGCCGATCACCCAGAAGTCGATGTTCGGACCGCTCGAGAACTGATTCGTGGTGAGCGGGGCGTAGCCGAACCAGCCGGCGTCGGGCGCGACCTGGAAGAGGATCGGCAGGGTGATGAAGATGCCGCCGAGCAGATAGACCCAGTATGAGAAGGCGTTGAGGCGCGGGAAGGCGACGTCACGCGCCCCGATCTGCAGCGGGATCAGATAGTTGAAGAAGGCGGCCGAGAGGGGCATGACGGCGAGGAAGACCATCGTCGTGCCATGCATCGTGAAGAGCTGGTTGTACGTGTCGGCGGAGACGAACCCCATGTTCGGGCGCGCGAGCTGCGTGCGGATGAGCGCCGCCTCGAGCCCGCCGATGAGGAAGAAAGCGAGGGCGGTCCAGAGATAGAGCGTCCCGATCCGCTTGTGGTCGGTGGTCGCGATCCAGCTCCAGAGGCCGGATTGGGTGCTCGCGGGCGCGGTGGCGCGGGCGGGGGCGGCGAGGGTGGCCATGGGGTCTCGTCTCCGGGCTACTTGAGCGCCAGCAGGTAGGCGACGACGTCGGCGATCTGCCGGTCATCGAGCCCGCCCGTATTGGTCGTCTTGAGGATGGGGTCGTACTCACCACGGCCGATCGTGTTCATGAGCGAGCCGGGCTTCATGTGCCGCGCGTTCTTGATCCAGCGCGCGAGCGTCGGGGCATCGTTCTTGTAGAGGCCGCCGGCGATCGTGTGCCGCGAGGCGATATGCGTGAGGTTCGGGCCGATCTCGGAGACCGCCCCCGGCACACCGCTGATCGCGTGGCAGCCGATGCACCCGCCGAGCATGAAGCCCTCGTTCGCGCCGCGGGCGGGATCGCCGGCGGCGAGGAGGGCATCATCGAAGGTGAGCCCGGCCGGGATCGGTGTCTGCGGGATCACGTGGGGGAACTCGGTCGCGAGCCGCGCGCTCGGGAAGACGTAGCCCGTAGTCTGGGCGGGCGCCGTGCTGTCCGCCCCGGTCACCTGCGCCACCGGGGTGACCGGCGTGACGGTGGGGGCCGGGGTCGCCGAGAAGACGGCCGGCGAGGCCTGATGCTTCGCCCAGGAGTCGAACTCATCGGGCTGCACCGTGTAGAGCCGGAACTTCATGTTCGCATGGCTCGAGCCGCAGTACTCGGTGCAGAACCCGTTCCACGCCGAGGTGCCGAGGTCGACGTTCGGGGTGAACCAGAGATAGTTCGTCTTGTTGGAGATCAGGTCGCGCTTCCCCCCCATCTGTGGGATCCAGAAGGAGTGGAGGACGTCCTTGGTGGTGAGCTCGAACTCGACCGTCCGACCGACCGGGACGTAGAGCTCGTTGGCGGTGACGATGCCGAGCTCGGGGTAGCGGAACTCCCACCACCACTGGTGCCCGATCACCTGCACCTTGAGGGCGCCCGCGGGGGCGTCGGCTTGGGTCTGGAAGATCGTCCGAACCGTCGGGATCGCGATCAGGACGAGGATCAGCGCCGGGATGACGGTCCAGGTGATCTCGAGCGCCGCATTGCCATGGATCGGGCGGGGCTTCGGGCCCCCGGGCCGCTTCCGATACTTGATGATCGTGTAGACGAGTCCCGCCTCGACGACGACGAAGACGATCGTCCCCCAGAAGAGGAGGCGCTGGAAGAGCGCATCGATGGCGGTGTTGAAGTCGGTGTGGTGGTTGAACGTGGAGTTCGGATACTCTGTGAACCCACATCCGGAGAGCGCCAACAGGCCCACCGCGGTGAGCGCAGTGGTGGCTGTTTGGCGCAGCGACAGCTTCGGCATCGGTTGGATGAGGCTGGGGGGAAGGCAGCGGCCCAAGCATCAGGGGCCGCGACCACCGAAGGGACGACCGCGGACGGGCGCCCGAAACCTACCCTACCCAATTGGGTGGGGGCAAGAATCTTGTCGACTATAGGACCGGGGGGTCCTGCGCCGGCGTCTGGACGGTGACGCGGTGCTGGATCTTGACCCGATCTCGCGTCTGCTCGACCGCGGTCCGGATCTCCGCGACGCCTTCGCGGAGGAATCGTACGCGCTGCATCTCGGAGCCGCGGCCTTCACGTCGAGCGCCATCCGCTCGACCATCCCGTGGAGGGTCTGGATGGTGAGGAGGGCCGCATCGAGGGTGCGGGGTTTGGCGGCGCCGGCGCCATCCACCTTCGTGGCAGACATTCCCCGCGGAATGTACCTTCGCGGGACCCTCCGACCAGTCCACTCATGACCACTCGTCGCGATTTCCTGACCTCGACGGCCGCTGCGGCGGCCGCCCTCTCCGTCCTCCCGGGAGGCGCCCAGGGCGAGACGCCCGTGGCGAGTCCCGCTCTCCCGGTCGCGCCGGGGGCCGAGCTCGCCCCTCGGCCGGTCGTCATCTCGTCGGGCAACGGGATCCGCGGGGTGAAGGTCGCCTACGACCAGATTGTCCGCGGGACCGACACCCTCGATGCGATCATCGCCGGAATCAACATCCAGGAGCTCGATCCTGACGACCAGTCGGTGGGGCTCGGCGGTTTCCCCAACGCCGACGGTGTGGTGCAGCTCGACGCGAGCTGCATGCATGGCCCCACCAAGCGCGCGGGCGCGGTGGGGTGCCTCGAGGATATCGCGACGCCAAGTCTGGTGGCGAAGGCGGTGATGGACTACACCGATCACATCATGCTCGTCGGGGCGGGGGCCAAGCGCTTCGCCCTCGACATGGGGTTCAGGTCTCAGCCCCTCCTCACGGAGAAGACGCGCCAGGATTGGCTGCGGTGGAAGGCGCGGCTCAATCCGAACGATTTCTGGCTCGATCACGACGACGACGTGAAGATCAAGTTCTCGACCGGGACGATCAACATGAACGCCGTCAATGCCAAGGGGGAGATCAGCTCCTGCACGAGCACGAGTGGGATGGCGTGGAAGATCCCAGGGCGGCTCGGCGACTCGCCGATCGTCGGGGCGGGGCAGTACTGCGACAACGAGGTGGGAGCGGCGGGCTCGACCGGGCGCGGCGAGGCGAACATCAAGGTCTGCGGCGGCTTCCTCACCGTGGAGCACATGCGGCAGGGGATGGCGCCGGCGCAGGCGGTCCTCAAGACGCTCGAGCGCCTCGTGGCGATGACCGAGTCGCGACTGCTCCGCCCCGATGGCCGTCCCAACTTCGACATCCAGTTCTACGCGGTAGCCAAGGACGGGCGGTACGCCGCCGGTTCGCTCTACGAGGGCGCCGATTTCGCCGTCTGCGATGAGAAGGGGCCTCGCCTCGAGACGTGCGTCTTCCTCTACCCCCGGGGTCGCTAGCTTTCGGTATGACCGCACCAGACGAACCACTCGCCTACGACCCGGCCGCGGTCGAGGCGCGGTGGCGCCAGCGCTGGGCCGAGCGGGGCACCAATCGCGTCGACCTCGCGAACGGCCCGCGGCCCTACTACAACCTCATGATGTTCCCCTACCCCTCAGCCGAGGGGTTGCACGTGGGGAATCTCTTCGCGTTCACGGGAAGCGATATCCATGCGCGCTTCCATCGGTTGCAGGGGCACACCGTCTTCGAACCGTTGGGCTATGACGCGTTTGGGATCCACTCGGAGAACTTCGCGCTCAAGGTCGGGAAGCATCCGATGGCGCTCATCCCGAGCAACATCGCGAACTTCCGTCGGCAGCTCGATCGGGCGGGGCTGATGGTCGATTGGGATCGCTCGGTCGATACGACCGATCCCGCCTACTACAAGTGGACCCAGTGGGTCTTCCTCCAGTTGTACCAGCGCGGGCTCGCCTACAAGAAGGCGGCCGCGGTCAACTGGTGCGGATCGTGCAAGACGGTGCTCGCCAACGAGCAGGTCGAGGGCGGGGCCTGCGAGCGCTGCGGGACCACGGTCGAGCAGCGCTTCCTTGAGCAGTGGTTCTTCCGGATCTCGGAGTACGCGCCGCGACTCCTCAAGAACCTCGAGACCCTCGACTGGTCGGAGACCACCAAGCAGGCGCAGCGGAACTGGATCGGGCGCTCCGACGGCGCGCGGGTGCGTTTCGCGGTACAGGACGCGCCCGGTGGTGAGTCGGTGGAGGTGTTCACGACGCGGCCCGACACGATCTTCGGCGCGACCTATCTGGTGCTCGCGCCTGAGCATCCTTTGGTGGAGGTGATCACCAAGGATTCCGAGCGCGGCGTGGTCGAGGCGTATCGCGCCCGTGCGGCGCGACAGGATCTCGTGAGTCGCAAGTCGACGAAGGAGAAGACCGGACAGTTCACCGGCGCCTATGCGACGAATCCCGCGACCGGGGCAGCGATCCCGATCTGGGTCGCCGACTACGTGTTGATGGAGTATGGCACCGGCGCGATCATGGCGGTGCCGGGGCATGACGAGCGTGACTATGAGTTCGCCGTCACCTACGGGTTGCCGATCGTGCGCGTGGTGGCGGGAGAAGGAGAGGACGCCTCCACGCCGCTCGATGGCGCGGCATACGTCGGCGATGGACGTCTCGTCGCCTCCGGGGCCTTCGACGGCCTCGGGGTCACCGAGGGGAAGGCGGTGGTGACCGCCTGGTTGGCTGAGCGCGGGGCCGCCGAGGCGGTGACCAACTATCGGCTCCATGACTGGTGCATCTCGCGGCAACGCTACTGGGGTCCCCCGATCCCGATCATCTACTGCGATGCCTGCGGCACCGTGCCGGTCCCCGAGTCGCAGTTGCCGGTCGCGCTCCCGCATCTGGCCGACTTCAAGCCCGATGATTCGGGTGTCTCCCCGCTCGCGCGGCATGCGGCGTGGTTCGAGGTCGCGTGCCCGACCTGCGGCGCCCCGGCGCGGCGCGAGACCGATGTGAGCGACACCTTCTTGGATAGCGCCTGGTACTTCCTGCGCTATCCGAGTGTGGGGCGAGACGACGTGGCCTTCGATGCCGCGCTCACGAAGCGCTGGCTCCCCGTCACGACGTACATCGGCGGGAACGAGCACGCGGTGTTGCATCTGCTCTACTCGCGTTTCATCACGATGGTGTTGCACGACCTCGGGCTCCTCGACTTCGAGGAGCCCTTCACCCGCTTCCGCGCGCATGGGTTGATCATCCGCGAGGGGGCGAAGATGTCGAAGTCGAAGGGCAATGTCGTGAACCCTGATGAGTACATCGAGGGGTGGGGGGCGGACGCGTTCCGCACCTACCTCATGTTCCTCGGTCCCTTCGAGGAAGGGGGTGATTTCCGCGATGCGGGGATCAGCGGGGTGCGACGCTTCCTGGATCGGCTCTGGGCCTCGGTGCGCGACTGCACCACCGAGGGTGAGGTGGACCCGGAGGTGCGCCGGAAGTTGCACGCGACGATCAAGAAGGTCGGTGAGGATATCCCCGCACTCAGCTACAACACCGCGATCGCGGCGATGATGGAATACATGAACGTCCTCCGAAAGGGGGAGCGTCGCTGCCATCGCGATGAGGTGCTGCCACTGGTCCCGCTCGTGGCCTCCTTCGCCCCGCATATCGCCGAGGAGCTCTGGGCGATGCTGGGGCATGCGACGAGCGTCTTCGATGCGGGGTGGCCGACCTACGACCCGGCGCTCCTGACTTCGGCCACCGTCGCGTTGGTGGTGCAGGTGGGAGGGAAGACGCGGGGCACGATCGAGGTGGCGCCGGATGTCACGCAGGAGGCGGCGTTGGCCGCCGCGCTCGCCGAGCCGGGGATCGCGAAGTTCGTGACCGGGGCACCGAAGAAGGTGATCTTGGTGCCCGGTCGACTGCTGAACGTGGTGGTGTGACCGCGGGTCCGGCGTCGCCCCTTACGGGGCGACGCGGACCTCGCGTTCAGCGACACCTCCGCGCGTGCCGTTATAGCGCACGGTGAAGGTGGTGGCCTCGGTGACGCGCACGCGATGCGTGACCGTCTTCGTCTCGCCGCCGGCGAGATGGAACTCCGGAGCCCGACCGAGGACCCGGGCACTGCTCCCGCGTGGGGCCGCCACGGTCACTGCGTCGGGACGCACGATCTTCACGCGCTGCGCCTGGTCGAGCGCCGTCGGGAGATAGCCGGCGTTGCGCACGGTGATACGCACCTCGTGCGTCGCCGAATCGTTCGGGGCACCGCGACGCGCGGCAGCCTTCACGACACCCACCTCAGTGATGCTGACCTCGGGTAGCGCCAGCGCGAGGTCGAGGTTGAACATCGCCTGATTGCGCGCCCACTTCTCGAGGACATCGGGCGGACCGTTCTGCGCGAAGAACTTGGGATCATACCCCCCAAGTTCGACCTCGCCGAGGTCGGGATGCTGGGCCGTCGTCCAGTTCTTGTAGCAGCGTCCGCCGAACTCCTCATCGCAGTAGCGAAGGACCTCGTACTGGTCCCAGCGTCCGTCGCCGTTGTAGTCACGCTCGCGCCCGCCGTTCCAGAGCTCGTCACCGTACCAGATGGCGCCGAACTGGAAGTAGCCCCAGTCGGGGCCATGGCCGTAGAGCGCCTCGGGGCGGGCCTCCTCCGGGGTGGGCGCGAAGCGCGTGGCGTAGGTGCGGTAGGTGTTCCCCGCCCAGGGGTAGCCGGTGCGCTTGATGCCGAGGGAGTCGAAGTGGAGGAAGAGCTTCCGGTCTGCGGGGAACATGCACTCCTCTTCCTCGCAGGTGGAGGGACCGCGGAGGTGCATCGGCACGGAGGTATCCATGCTGTTGCTGACGCTCACGTTCGGGTGCTGGAGCAGCCAGAGGACGACGGCGCGCGTCTCCGGCTCAGAGAGCGGGTACTCGCCCGCACCCCCCTGCGTGTTGCCGCGCCCCGTGGGCTCACGCATCGGACGCCAGTTGTACGGATAGTTGCGGTGTAGGTCGAGTCCGCCGATCCCGTCCTCATTGATACGGCCATCGCGATCGTTATCGATCCCTTCGGGATACATCATGTAATCGCCCTGGCCCATCGGGACGTTCCGCATCAGACGCCCACTCTTATCCGCGGTGTCCTTCACGGCGTTGCCCTTCCCCGCGCCAACGAACTTCCGCATCTGCCGGATGAATCCGTCGTGGTCGAGGTCGTCGCCGGCGTCCTCGTCGAGGAGGCCGTCACCATCATCGTCGTAGGGACGGACGGTGCTGCGGTTCGCCTGCGCCGTGAGCCGATACATGTCGGAGCCGTCCGGATTGTTCAGCGGACGGAGATAGATCGCCTTGGTGTCGAGGAGCTTGGTGATCGCGGGATCCTTCCCGTAGTTCTCGATCAGATGCCAGGCGAGATAGAGCACGCTCTCGGTCGAGGTGATCTCGCCAGAGTGTCGGCCCCCCTCAAAGAAGGCAGCCGGCTTCTGCGTGTGCGCGCCGGTCTTCTTGTTGGTGAGGGTGAGCTGGAGGATCGGGCGACCGCTGAAGGCGTTGCCGACCGTGTAGAGCTCGACGAGGTCGGGGCGCTCCTTGGCCCAGCGCTGCATCCACTCCTCGACCTCGGCCGAGGTGTGGTAGTGACGGAAGTCCATCTGTCCCGGGACGAGGGGCTTCACCTGCGGATACTTGGCGAGCGGGAAGGTGCTCGTGCCGTCGCGACGCCCCCAGACCACGTGGACGCGCGGGACGGTGTCGCTGGTGGCGCGGGCACCACCCTCGCCGCCGGAGGGACGCTGGGCAGTGAGGATCGAGGGACTCAGCAGACTGGCGAGCAGTAGCGTGTGAGCGAATTGACGGAGACGCATACGTCGGAGGGGGAGAGAGGAAGGGTGTGGGGCGTTTCAATTGGCGTCGGCCGCGCCCCAAGGGGCGGGCGGCGGATCGATCGGGGTGGTGAGGTCGAACTCCACGCGGAACCGGCGCTCCGTGCCCTCGCGCCGAAGCTGGTAGACGAACTGCGTGCTGGTATGTTCGATGGTCCAGACGTTCGTGCGCGCCGCCGGGATCAGCGAGGCGGTGAGCGGGTCTGCGGCGAATTCCATACGCTCAGCCGTCCCCGTGGGACGGGAATCACCACCGTACTGGGTGATGGCGTCCTCGCTGCCATCCTCGTGGCGATGGTCATGCTTGAGTCGCACGCCGTCAGCGATCCGGGTCAACACCCACGTACGCGATCGGTCCTCGCCGACATGGAAGGGGATGCGCACCGTGTCGCCACAGCCGCGCACATGCATGACGAGACGCTGCCGAGCGAAGGCGGTGTCCGAGGGCTGCGGGTCGATGATTCGCCCCTCAAAGGCCTGACCGCAGCGCTCGCGGAGACTCGCGAGGAAGCGGTCGGCTGGTGCCTGTTCCTTCATCCCGCTGCAGGCCAGTGAGACGGGGAGCAGTACGATCGCAAGCAGGCGCATGGGTGCCGGGGAGAAGGGGGGAGGGGCGGACCGCTGTCCCAGTATGATGCCTCAGAGGCTACGTGTCACGTCAGGCCGATGCTGAGGGCGGGGCGCCCCCGTGGGCGCGGATCGCCGCCGCCCGTGCGCTGATGGCTTTGCGTTGCTCCGCGGTGAGCCGCGCCAGGTTCTTCACCTGGAGCGACATCCGTTGGTTCTTGGCGAGCATCGGCTCGTGCCGCTCGAGGAAATCCCAGTAGAGCGTGGTGAAGGGACAGGCCTCGTCGCCGACCGACTGCGCCGGGTCGAAGCGACAGCCCTTGCAGTAGTTGCTCATCCGATCGATGTACTTCCCCGTCGCCACATAGGGTTTGGACGCCATGATCCCCCCATCGGCGTAGAGCGCCATCCCGATGGTGTTCGGGAGCTCCACCCACTCCACTGC
>Ga0222713_10004139_pt1 | contig 14644 bp, 19 predicted proteins | sample C33_649DmetaG_FD_165061 | JGI IMG/M metagenome (GOLD analysis project Ga0222713, IMG submission 165061) | Estuarine water microbial communities from San Francisco Bay, California, United States - C33_649D | ecosystem: Environmental > Aquatic > Marine > Unclassified | place: USA: California...
TGTATCCCGCTCCGTGGGGCAAGAGTTCATCAAGGCCGATAAGGGCCGCAAATTTGCAGAAGGTGGCGAGATGAAAGAATCTAAAGCAATGATGCAGAAAGAAATCGGCTTTATGAAGAAGAAGGGCGCTCCGAAATCCATGATTAAGCATGAGATGGCGGAGGCCAAAGGCATGAAAAAGGGCGGAATGTCGCTCGCCAAGCATGCCAGCATGCCTGCTTCTAAAGCTCACGCCGGACTGAAGGGCGGTGGTTTTGTTAAGGCGGCTGACGGGATTGCCAAGAAAGGCAAGACCAAAGGCACCATGATTGCAATGCGTCACGGCGGGAAGTGCTGAGATGGCTACGAAAAAAGTTACCGCAGCCGATACGACTGCCGATCCGAAGCTTCAGGAAATGACCGCCGCAGAAATGCGGATGATCAATGAAGCCAACGAAGAGCGGATGGCAAGAAGGCAGCGAGAAGCAGCGAGCAGACCTCCTGAGCTTGGAAAGATGAGGAAAGGCGGCTACGTCCGTGCTGCTGACGGCTGCGCCAAGCGTGGGAAAACGCGGGGCAAGATGGTATGAGGGCATCTCGCGGCATGGGGGCAATAGCGCCGTCAAAAATGCCCAAAGGGGTCAAAAAGGCCCGTCGAGATGACACCGACTTCACGCAATACGCCGCTGGCGGAAAGGTGGGTCTGTATGAAAATATCAATCGCAAGCGTAAAAGAATCGCTGCGGGGTCTGGCGAACAAATGCGTAAGCCGGGGTCAAAAGGCGCTCCAACGGCTCAAGCTTTTGTTCAATCGGCTAAAACCGCCCGGAGAAAATAATGGCTGAGAAGTGGATTCAAAAAGCTATTAAGAAGCCCGGTGCCTTACGCGCTCAACTTGGCGCTAAGAAGGGTGAGCCAATCCCTGCCAAGAAGCTTGCAGCGGCGGCAAAAAAGCCGGGTAAGTTGGGTCAACGGGCGCGGCTGGCTGAGACTCTTAAAGGCATGAAATGACTACCACCGGTACCGCAGCATTTAATCTGGACGTAAATGACCTCATCGAAGAGGCATTTGAGCGTTGCGGTAGCGAGTTGCGTACCGGTTACGACATGCGCACTGCGCGTCGGTCGTTGAATTTGCTGACGATTGAGTGGGCGAACCGTGGGATCAACCTGTGGACTATTGAGCAAGGCTCTATTCCGCTAGTGCAAGGCACGATTACTTATGATCTGCCGGTCGATACGATTGATTTGCTGGACCAAGTAACCCGTACTGGGACTGGATTGAACCAGCAGGACATCAATATCAATCGCATTTCGGAGTCTACGTACTCCACGATCCCCAATAAGAACGCCCAAGGCCGACCGATTCAGGTGTGGATCAACCGCCAGTCAGGTGCCGTTGAGCCGGTTAGTGGGATTGCTTACCCGCAGATCAATGTGTGGCCCGCCCCCGATCAGTCAAACTTGTACACGTTCGTGTACTGGCGGATGCGCAGAATTCAGGATGCCGGGACTGGGGTTACTACTCCTGATATTCCGTTCCGGTTCCTTGAATGCATGGTGGCTGGGCTGGCTTACAAGATGTCCATGAAGCTGCCAAACATGGATATGAACCGGGTTGTTGGGCTGAAAACCGAGTACGAACAGCAATTTCAGTTGGCGGCGGAGGAAGACCGCGAGAAGGCCAGCATTCGGTTTGTGCCACGAATCATCAATTACAGGTGACGTATGGCTGGTCCAAAATACGCATCTGGCAAGAACTCAATCGCGGAATGCGACCGCTGCGGACAGCGTTATAAACTGACCCAACTGCGTAAGCTGGTCATTAAGACCAAACAGGTCAGTATCAAAGTTTGTCCGGAATGCTGGGACCCCGATCATCCTCAGTTGCAGTTGGGGATGTATCCCGTATACGACCCGCAAGCCGTCAGGGAGCCGAGGCCAGACATTAGCTACTACCAGTCCGGTCTAAATGGGCTTCAGATAGAGAACACGACGGGGCCGTCCGAGGATCAGACTGGGGTTCCGGATGGGGGTAGCAGGGTCTTTCAATGGGGCTGGAATCCTGTTGGGGGAGCCAGTGGTTTTGATACTGCATTGACACCGAACTACTTGGTTTTGCAGGCCCAAGTTGGTACAGTTACGGTTGAAATAGGAGCATAAAATGGCTTACACACGTTCTGCCGATGGCATTGCTAAAAAGGGCAAAACTGAAGGCAAAAATCTTGGTAATAGCGGTCCGACAATGGGCGTTGAGAAAGGCCCAAAGAAGCATACTGTCGGCAAGACCAATGCGGACATGAAGAAGATGGGCCGCAATCTGGCTAAAGTTGCTGCACAAAAGCGAGGCTGATATGGCAAAGCACAGCATGAAAATGATGGGCAAAGAAGTTGGCCCCGCTAGTGTTTATGCGGATCGCGCCAAAGAAGCCATGAATGATCTGGCTGCTAGGGCCAATAGGGGCAGTGCGAACACCGTCAACATGTCGGTGGGTAACATCTCGCGTGATCCAGAAGCAGGTGCAACCAAGACTTCCGGCATCAAAATCCGTGGTACTGGCGCGGCAACTAAAGGCACAATGGCCCGTGGCCCGATGGCTTGATGCTATGAAGCGGTACGGTTCTATCTACGTTGTCACGAATACTGTTACAGGAGAACAGTACGTTGGGCAAACACGCCAACTTGCGCTGTGTAGGTGGAAATGCCATGTGAACACCGCCCGTTCCAAGGTGGCAAAGAAGTACCGTTTGGCGCAGGCAATAGCCACGTATGGTGTTGAAACGTTTTTGTTTGCTGAAGTTTTTACGGCTTTTGACGCGGATGCGTTAAACAATGCTGAGATGCAAATTATCGCGGAGCTTGAACCCGCATACAATATCGCCAAAGGCGGTGCGGGGCATCGTGGGGTAGTTCCGTCCGCAGAAGTACGTAAAAATCGTTCTGACCGATTAAAGCGGCAATGGGCGAACCCCGAATGGCGTCAACAACAGCTAGAAAAAATAAAAGAGGCTTCTAGTTCTTTGGCGGCGCGTGAACGGGGTAAACGTATTGCCCCTATAGGTAATGTGGCTCGTTGGGCAGCACATGTAAAAACGCAGCCCGTTGCTAAAGACAGATCCGCCGCCTTGCGCAGTAGTTGGAAGAACCCGGAGATACGGCAACGACGAATCAATGGACTAAAAAAAGCGTTGAGTGACCCAAACATTCTTGCAAGGTATCGTGCGGCGTCAATCGGTAGAAGGCACACAGATAGTACAAAAGAAGCTATTGCGCGGGCTAAATGGAAACCCGTATACTGCCGTGAGTTGCAGTGTTCTTTTTTGTCGCAAAAAGCTGCGGCAGAATTTCTTGGCGTGCTAAAAACGTCTGTATCAAACGCTGTCAGGAAGAAGGGCAGAGTGGCTGGTAAATACACTCTGGAAAAGGTGGCGTAAATTACATATCAGGAACTTTTAGCCTCAATTCAGTCGTATACGGAAAACGTCTTTCCGGACGTTACGCTTTCTGACGGCTCAACCGAGACTACGGCTGAGCAGATCAATCGGTTTATTCAACAGGCTGAACAGCGGATCTATAACTCGATCCAATTCCCATCGCTGCGCAAGAACGTCACGGGTAGTGTGTCGTCAACGACTCCGTATCTTGGCGCTCCGCAAGATTACCTTGCAACGTACTCGATGGCCGTTATTGACGGGGATGGGAACTACGAGTATCTGCTTAATAAGGATGTGAACTTCATCCGTGCGGCGTATCCTAAAGCCACTGATACGGGGTTGCCGAGGTATTACGCCCTCTTTGGATCGCAGACGAACGATGTGAATGAGTTGTCGTTCATGTTGGGGCCAAAGCCTGATAGCGCGTACACGGTGGAGTTGCATTACTTTTATTACCCAGAGTCAATCACCACGGCAAACACAACGTGGCTAGGTGATAACTTTGATACGGTTCTGTTGTACGGGTCGCTTGTTGAGGCTTACACCTTCATGAAGGGTGAGCCAGACATGGTGGCTCTGTATGACGGCAAATACAAAGAAGCATTGGCACTTGCCAAACGCCTCGGTGATGGCATGGAGCGTCAGGACGCCTACCGTTCTGGGCAGTACAGGCAAAAGGTGGTGTAAATGTCGCTTTCGCAAACAGCAACAACAAGCTTCAAAGTTCAACTCCTGCAAGGAGTTCATAACTTTGGGCCGACCTCTCCGGATACGTTTAAGATCGCTCTATACACCGCAAACGCAAACTTAAATGCGGCAACTACGGTGTATACGACTTCTGATGAGGTAACCGGAACCGGCTACACGGCTGGCGGGAAAACGCTTTCAATCAGTGTGTCACCGACTTCTGGTAATAATCTATCCAACGTCCCAACCGCGTATGTGTCGTTCTCAAATATTTCGTGGACTGGGGCGACGTTTACTGCCAGAGGTGCGTTGATTTATAACAGCAGTGAAGGTAACAAATCAGTTGCTGTATTAGATTTTGGCTCGGATAAAACGGTCAACAACGACACATTCCAAGTTATCTTCCCGGTTCCAGATGCAAATAGCGCCATTGTGCGTATCTCGTAAGGACTGAAAATGAGTACAGAAATCAGCAAAGCACAAGACGTTGTTTGCGCCGCGTCTACAGTGCGTCCGTCGAATACGGAAACGGCTCGTGCAGGTGGCGTATTTACGGTTACATGCTATGGGGCAGACGGCCAACTGAAGTGGACTGATTCCTTCCATAACCTTGTTGTGAATGAAGGTCTTCAGGACATGAACACCAAATACTTTAGTGGATCGGGTTATACCGCCGCTTGGTATCTGGGCCTGATCACCGGCCCCGGCGCTGGTAATACGTATGCTGCTGGAGATACGCTGGCTTCTCACGCTGGCTGGACAGAAAATACGGCCTACTCTGGTAACCGTGTGGCCGCGACGTTTGGCACCGCAACAACGGCAGATCCCTCGGTGATTAGCAATTCGGGAAGCCCCGCGTCATTTGCCATCACCTCAAACGGGCAGACCATTGCTGGAGCGTTCCTGTGTTCCGTGAATAGCGGGACATCTGGGGTTCTGTTTTCGGCAAACAACTTCTCGGGCGGCGATAAGTCGGTCGATAGTGGTGACACGTTGAGCGTTACGTATCAGTTCTCCCTTGATGCTGTTTAAAGGAGCTTTCGGTGTTTGGTTATGCAGCAATTGCTCAAGCACCGTTTGCCTCTTTAGGGGGTAACGCTTTTACCGTTTCGCTATCGGAAACGGCGGCTACGAACTCCACAATTACAAGCTTAGTTAGTCTCGGCGGAGTGGCGACGGAACAAGCCTCTGTAACGTCATCGGTTTCCAACAGCAACAACATCCTCACGGCAACCGCTACGGAATCAGCCGCAGGAGCCGTCACCGTAACTTCCTTGTTGTCAGCATTTGGGGTGGTTGCGGAGCAGTCCCAAGCAAGTGTGGTTGCCACAAGTCAGGCGGATATGTATGCCGCCGTAAGTGAATCAGCACTTGCTACGGATTCTCCGCAGGCGGTGGCGGCGATGCTTGCTGCGGTTGCGGAGATTGCACAGGCACTAGATGCGCCCGAGGGTAGCCGGGTGTTTTTCGTGGCGGTATCAGAGTCAGCCTCTGGTCTGGATGCTGTAACCGTACAGGCAGCATTTAAGGGAACGGTTGCAGAAGTGGTCCGTGCATCCGCTTCGGTGACAAGGACAAAATCAAAGAATGTATACGTTACCGGGGTGCAGCTTTATGTACAGATTGGAGATGTGCTGATCTGGTCAACAATTGACACCAATCAGAATCCAAACTGGACGATAATTAATGATGTTCAGTCTCCGGGTTGGACGGACATTCCGTCATAAGGAAGAATCATGGCGTTGGTTGTAAAAGATCGAGTTAAGGAAACAACCGCCACCACCGGCACAGGGACACTTACGCTTGCCGGAGCATCTGCTGGGTTCCAATCTTTTTCCGTTATTGGTGATGGAAACGTCACTTATTACGCCATTTTTGATGTGGCAACCGGGGATTGGGAAGTAGGGGTTGGTACTTATACCGCTTCTGGAACAACTCTGTCGCGGGATACCGTCCTTGAATCAAGCAACGCAGGGTCGCTTGTCAGTTTTGGGGCTGGAAGTAAGGATGTTTTTGTCACTTACCCGGCAGAACGGGCCGTTTATTTAGATACTGCCGGTTCCGCAGTCACGACTCTGGATGTGGGTACGCTGGGGGTTACCACGGCAAACATCTCCACCGCGAACATTACAGCGGGGACAGTCTCCACAACCCCGGCATCCGGCACGGATATCGCCAACAAAACCTATGTAGATTCTTTGGCGGCATCTGGGATTCACTACCACACGCCTGTCCGAGTGGAGTCGCCAGACTCAGCGGGTAGCTTAAATGCTACCTATAACAACGGCACGGCTGGAGTTGGCGCGACGCTGACTAACGCAGGGACGCAGGTTGCGTTGGCTATTGACGGTGTAACGCTGAACACTAATGACCGCGTGCTGATCTACAACCAGACAAATCAGTACGAAAATGGCGTTTACACGGTCACCGACACCGGCTCAGGCTCAACCAATTGGGTGTTGACTCGGGCCACGGACGCGGACACTTACGATCCCTTTAGCCCGAATTCACTTGGGCAGGGTGATGCATTTTTCGTCACATCGGGAAATACAGGCGCTGGCGAGACCTATATCTGCAATACCGTTGGCACGATCACGTTCGGTACTACAGCGATCACCTTCGCGCAGATCAGCAGCGCACAGGTTTACTCCGCTGGCACAGGGCTAACCCTTAGCGGAACGCAGTTCAGCATCACGAACACCGGGGTATCGGCCAATACCTACGGGTCTGCCTCGTCGGTTCCTGTAACAACAGTCAATGCACAAGGGCAGATTACCGGGGTTACGGATACCGCGATAGCGATTAATGGGTCGGCTGTTACGGGGAACATCACGGGGCAGGCGGGATCGGTAGCAAACTCCCTGACCGCTGGTACTTATCTGACTGGAAGCGCGTTTGATGGGTCTGCTCCGTATACGTGGACTGTTGACGCGACCAGCGCAAACACCGCCAGTAAAGTTGTCGCACGGGATGCTTCAGGCAACTTCTCCGCAGGAACGATCACAGCGGCTTTAAGCGGTAACGCGACTACAGCCACAACATCCACGAATATCGCTGGCGGGGCTGCTAATCAGATTCCTTACCAGACAGCGGCAGGGACCACATCCTTTATCACCGCAGCCTCTGGGACAAACTACGTTCTGAACTTCAACGGATCGACCTTTACATGGGTGGCCGGGACGATCTCTGGAATCCCGCTGGGTTCCAATTTAAACACGCTAACGCTCGGTTCGTACCTGACAGGGACAAGCTATAACGGCTCCGGATCAGTCACGGCTGCGGTTGATGCCACTTCAGCGAACACAGCATCAAAAGTTGTAGCCCGTGATGCTTCTGGAAACTTTAGTGCCGGGGTAATTACGTCTGTAGGCGGTATTCAGTTAAACAATGGCGCGGCAGACGGCGCAGGAATTGTATTTAAGTCTTCTACTGGAACCGATTGGGAGATTGACAATAACGGGGGTTCACTGAGATTTTTCCAGCCCGGAACAACCTACGGCACATGGACGACTACCGGGTTGACGATAAACGGAACGGCGACTGCAACCACATTTAATGGGGCGCTGTCAGGTAACGCCACCACAGCCACCACAGCCACAAACATCGCAGGGGGTGGCGCGGGGCGGATTCCCTATAACACCGGGTCTGGGGCGACTAGCTTTGTTGCTGCTGGAACGGCAGGGCAACTTCTGCAATCAAACGGAACATCAGCCCCGTCATGGGTAACGAGTTCGTCGGTATCAAAAGGGTATGTAAACGCCATGAACATCTTGTTCGGGCTGTAAGGGGTAAAGATGACCACAGGAAATACAAGCCTGCTCAAACTGGCTCTCCCGGTAGAAGGGGAGCTTGATGGTACATGGGGCGATGTTGTTAATGACTCCATTACGTCGCTGGTAGACACGGCTGTTGCAGGAACAACCACCCTAAGCTCGGATGCAGACGTTACGCTAAGTGATACGGCGCTGGCGGCAAACCAAGCCCGACAGGCAATCTTGCTGTGGACAGCTTCAGGGACGGTGACTAGAAACATCACTGCCCCGGCTAGAAGCAAGGCGTATATCGTTATTAACGCAACGGGCGGAACTCAAGATATTGTCCTGCGCGGGGCTGGCCCGACGACCGGGATTACTATAGCTGCCGGGGAAAAATGTATTGCCGCATGGAATGGCAGTGATTTTGTTAAGGCAGCAACGACAGCCGCAGATGGCGTAACAAGTGTTGATGTATCCGGAGGAACGACAGGTCTGACCACCTCGGGTGGGCCTGTAACATCGACCGGGACAATTACATTGGCAGGAGTGCTTGCGCAAGCCAACGGCGGTACCGGAGAGTCAACATACACGGACGGCCAGCTTCTTATTGGAAATTCGTCTAGTGGGCTAACCAAAACAACCCTGACCGCCGGGGCAAATATCACAATCACCAACGGTGATGGATCAATTACGATTGCCGCGACTGATACGACCGGCATTACCGCTGGCAAATCCATTGCCTTTGATTTAATCTTCGCTATCTAAGGAGTAATCGTGGCTAATCCTAATATCGTCGCCGTCACCGCAATTTACGGCAATTCGTCCCAGACATCCCTGACCACAACCAGCGCAACGCAGTTGGTAAGCAATGCGGCTTCAAGCGGGAAGGTCTTTAAGATCAACTCGATTGTTGTGGCAAACGTGGACGGCACCAACGCTGCGGACATTACGATCAGCATCTATAGTGCGGCGTCTCTGGGTGGCACGGCGTACCCAATCGCGTCCACGATTTCTGTCCCTGCTGATGCCTCGCTGATCGTGACCGACAAGACCACCTCGTTCTACCTTCTGGAGAACCAGTCAATCGGCGCAACAGCGGCGGTAGCCAATGACCTAGTGGTCACAGCAAGCTGGGAAGAAATCAATTAATAGGGGTGCGATATGCCGCTTCGTCCTCCGGCTGGGTTTATTAGTGCAGCCGCTGATCCGTTAAAAGCAACGGATGCTCCATCTATTGCGCTGTCGCCTAAAAATGGCACGGTGGTTTGCGTAAATTTTTCCGCGCCATCAAACGTCGGCGGAGGCGCACCCACAAGCTATACGGCGACACTAACAAATACAAGTACCGGAGCAAAAATTCAAGCTTCTGGTGCGTCATCCCCGATTAATTTTTCGGGTGTTTGTTGCTCTGCTAATTACACGGCAGAAGTGGTTGCAAATAACGCTTTTGGCGCTAGCTACCCAAGTGCTTCTGTACCGACAAAAACTGGCAGCATTTCATACACGGTCGCTGGAACATACTCTTGGGTTGTCCCTGCGGGTGTTACTGCTGTTTCCGCAGTAACAATCGGTGGAGGCGGCGGTGGTGCGGGTGCTTTTTACACATGTGCTAGTTGTTATGCAAACGGCTCAGGAGGAGGTGGTGGCGGTCTTGCATACGTACAAAGTCTAGCCGTCACGCCGGGTGAATCACTTGCCGTGGTTGTTGGCGCTGGCGGTGCCGGTGGATCATTTAGCGCGTCAGCAGGGACTTCTGGCGGAACATCTTCTATTAAAAGAAGCTCCACCTCACTGGTTGAGGCTACTGGTGGCGCTGGTGGAAAAAGACGCTCTTGGAACGGGTCTACTTTCAGCAATCCGTGTATAGCCGCCGGAGGCACTGTTGTTACTGGTAGTGGTGGCGCAGGCGGGGCTGGAGGTGTTGCAGCTACAAACAGAGCCGCTGGAGGTGGTGGGGCTGGAGGATATTTTGGTACTGGTGGGGCTGGAGCTACTTCTCTTTGCAGTGTCGCAACAGCCGGATACGCTGGTGTTGGCGGCGGTGGCGGTGGTGGTGGGACTGGGAACGGTGGAAATGGCGGTGGTGGTGGCGGAGTCGGCTACTACCCTCCGGCAAATGTTGTTAGCGGATGTGGCGGCACTGCAACGGATGGACTTGGTTTTGGTTATGGCGGTTCTTGCGGAGCCGATGGCTATTCCGGTGGGAAGTACGGCGGTGGTACCCCTTCCGCACAAAATACCGGCGGTAATGGTGGTCGTTATGGGGGTGGCGGAAGTGGAACCTACCGCAGCGGCTCTACTAACAAAACAGGCGGTAGTGGCGCTGTAGGAGCTGTGCGCATTTCGTGGCCTGCAAAGTTTGTTTCTTACCCATCTTTTAACTTGCGCAGCAACATCGGCTGTCAGACATATACAACTCCGGGTTCTTACTCATGGGTCGCCCCAGCTAATGTGTTCAAAGTCTCCGTTGTAGCCGTCGGTGGCGGTGGCGGGGCTGGTTGTATTGGTACAAGGCAGGGGGGCGGTGGCGGTCTTGGCTATAAGAACAATATTACTGTTGTCCCCGGTAATTCTTATTCTGTCGTTGTTGGAAGCGGCGGAAGCTCAGGAGGAACTTCTGGCGGAGATTCTTACTTCTGCTCTGTTTCAGTCGTCAAAGGCGGGGGAGGCGGTGGTAGAAGTGCGTGTGGCGCAGCAGGCACCTACACAGGAACCGGTGGTGGTAACGGTGGGCAAGGCGGGTATACGGGATGTATCTGGGGTGGCGCAGGCGGTGCTGGGGGCTATTCCGGCGCGGGTGGTCAGGGCGGCTCCAATGGTAGCAATGGCAATGCAGGCTCTGGTGGAGGCGGCGGCGGAGCCGCAAACTATGGCCGTGGTGGTGGCGTTGGTCTTTATGGGAAGGGCTGTGACGGCAGGCGCGGCTGCGTTAATTATTGGGGATATGGGGGCGGCGGTTCTTGCGGAACTGATGGTTGTGGTTCGTGCGTTACAGCCGGTTTATATGGCGGTGGCGGTGGCGGTGGCGGAGGATGCAGCCCTTCGGGTGGAAAGGGGGCCGTTCGGATCGTTTGGCCCGGATGTATTCGTCAGTTCCCAAACACTTGCGTGAGAAAATAAATGCCTAGCTTTTCTGGTATCTGGACGCAAAACTCTGCGCTACAAGCTATAGCTGCGGGGACTTGGTCATCTTCCGGGGCGTCCCAAATCGCATTTACTGTAGCAGGATCGTATATATGGTTTGCGCCTGCTGGTATTACATCCGTATCTGTTGTCGCTGTTGGCGGTGGCGGTGGCGGTGGCAATAGTTCAACTGGTGCAACTGGCGCTGGGGGCGGAGGATTAGGATATAAAAACAACATCACCGTTACACCGGGGGAAGGTTATATAGTAGTGGTTGGGGCGGCTGGCACGGCTTCTACAGGCACCTCATCAGGCGTGACGGGTGACGGCGGGTTAAGCTACTTTAATCTTCCGTCAACCGTAGCCGGATATGGCGGCAGCGGTGCCAAGTATCCCGGTAGTACCTCCACAGTGGCTGTTGGCGGTTCTTACGCCGGAGATGGTGGCGGCAATGGGGGTAGCGGGGGACGTAACCCTTCTAACTATGCAGGGGGCGGTGGTGGCGCTGGCGGCTACGCTGGAAACGGCGGCTCTGGCGGCTCATCAGCATCCTCCTCCGGTGGTAACGGTTCAGGCGGTGGTGGTGGGGCCGGAGGTAATTCTGGCTCCGCAGACGCATCAGGTGCTGGCGGTGGGGTTGGCTTGCTTGGTGAAGGCTCTAGCGGCACAGGGGGCGCTGGATCGACTTCGGATGCACAGCCCGGAACGGGCGGTTCTGGTGGAGCAAATGGCTCTGCAAGTCCGGGTTCTTCTGCACGACCGTCTACTGGCGGCGCATACGGCGGTGGTGGTGGCTCTTCGGACGGTGTGTCTGGGGAAAATGGCCCCGGAGGTGGCGGCGCTGTTCGTATAATATGGTCAGGGAATAGTGGCATCACGCGGGCGTTCCCATCCACTAACACTGGCGATTTATAGTAAGGGTGCCAATATGAGCAAATCATGGCCCGGTGGGATAATTAAAAAAACATCCCCAACTGTTGACGGTTCTCAAGCAAAGGGTATTTGGTCGATATCTCAGGCTAATGAGTATAAAAAGCAAAACTTATGGCCGACAGTCCCCGGTGCGCCTACGATTGGGTCACCAACCGATGGGACTACAGTAGGTCAAGCTAAAATTGCATTTACGCCGCCATCAGATACTGGCAGCGTGGCAATAACTGGATATACAGCTACATCCACTCCCGGCTGCATCACGGGAACCGGCTCTTCTTCTCCAGTGACTGTTAACGGTTTAACTACTGGACAGGCTTATACATTCAAAGTTTCAGCAGTAAACGGCGCGGGGAGCAGCCCCGAAAGCGGTGCGTCATGCAGTTTTACTCCTTCTGCATTTGTTGATTCTCTGTATTCAGCCCCCGGAACCTATTCTTGGATTGCGCCGACTGGCGTAACTTCTGTTTCCGTTGTTGCTGTTGGCGCTGGTGGAAGTGGCGCAGGGTACCGCTCTTACAGAGCGCCCGGTTCCGAGACATGTTGTGTCGCTGGTGGTGGCGGTGGAGGTGGTGGTGCGCTTGGTTATAAGAATAACTATGCAGTTACACCGGGGAATGCTTACACGGTTGTAGTTGGCGCTGCGGGGGTTCCCCCCAATCACGCAAATGAAGTTTGTGGTGTTGCTGGCGGTGATTCCTATTTTGTAAGTGTTTGCGTTGTTAAAGGTGGTGGTGGCCCCGGCGGGAGACAGTCTGGGCAATCAGCCCCCGGATTTGCTACTTATGTAGGGGATGGCGGAGGCAATGGCGGCGCTGCGTCAGTTCCACCCCTTAGCTCTTATGGACTCCCCGGCGCGGGTGCTGGTGGGTATTCAGGTGCCGGAGGAGCCGGAGGTGCAGGTGGCGCTGGCGGAGGCGCTGGTGGAGGCGGGACTTCTGGCATTAATGTTTGCTTGGCGGGGTTCTACAACCCCGGCGCTGGGGGTGGGGTTAGCGTATTTGGACAAGGATCAAGTGGGTCTACCCCAGCCTCCGGTACTGGGGCGGCGGGGAATCCGGGGTCTGGCGGGTTGTCGGGGGAAGCCGGTTTAACAAATGGATCGGATTGGAATGCAGCTTATGGTGCTTCGGGTGGTGCCTATGGCGGTGGGGGAGCCGGAGCCACAAGAAGAGCAACCACAGGATTAGGGGCAGGTGCGCATGGGGCTGTGCGCATTATTTCTCCGGGGTCAGCGCGTACTTTCCCGTCTACAAATGTGGGCTTCAATGGGTGCAAAGGCTCTTATGCGTTTACGATCCCCGGAACCTATTCTTGGATTGCCCCGACCGGGGTAACGTCCGTATCTGTTGTCGCTGTTGGGGGGGGGGGGGGCGGTGGTAATAGTACGAGCGGGGCAGCAGGCGCGGCAGGGGGAGGATTAGGGTATAAGAATAACTATTCTGTCACTCCGGGAAATTCGTACACAGTTGCTGTCGGTGCCGCAGGTGTGTATCCATATGGCGGCAGCGGTGGCGGATCTTCTGGCAGTGATTCCTATTTTGTAAGTGTTTGCGTTGTTAAAGGTGGCGGTGGTCAAGGTGCCGCCACTCCGGGGAGTTCTGCAACAAGAATAGGCGGGACGTATACCGGGGATGGCGGGGGTAATGGCGGAAATGGCCCGCAAAATACCAGTGCGTATGCTAGTGGTGGCGGTGGCGCTGGCGGCTATGCTGGTAATGGCGGCAATGGCGGCGCTGCTACTCAGAACGGGTTCAATGGGTCTGGCGGCGGCGGTGGAGGTGGTTCAGGGGCGGGGTCTCTCTCTACTTCAGGTGCTGGCGGTGGTGTAGGCCTCTACGGCCAAGGTTCAAATGGAACCGGGGGAACTTACGGCACTGATGGACAACCCGGAACGGGCGGTTCTGGTGGAGCAAATGGCTCTGCAAGCCCCGGCGATAAAACTCGGCCTTCTACTGGCGGGATATTTGGCGGCGGAGGAGGTTCTTCTGATGGCGTATCCTATGAAGCCGGGTCTGGTGGTTCTGGCGGAGTTCGTATCGTCTGGCCCGGAAACACTAGGTCATTCCCATCAACTTGTGTTGGATCACCCTAATTTTTAACAAGGAGCAAAAATGGGTTTGTTTATTGAAACCAAAGATGGTCAACCTGTTAACCATCCAGCGTTTTTGGATAATTTAATGCAAGCTTTTGGGCATATTCCTGCCCATTGGGAACCATTTGTCCGTATTGCACGACCCGCCCTAAGCGTCTACGAAGTGCTTGATTCAGAAGAACCGACCTATCAAAAAATTGACGGTTCTTGGACTGATGTTTGGGCGGTACGGGCTATGACTCAGGCGGAAAAAACCGCCAAGCAGCAAGAAGTCATCACTGCTTTTAACGCCCGTGAGCAAGCATCGAACTGGTCTGCATGGACTCTGGATGAGGCAACCTGCCAAATGGTTCCTCCAATTCCTCGCCCTGAGCCGGATGAAGCCAAGATTGCCCAAGGCATCCTTACTTTTTGGTGTGGTGCAGAAAACAACTGGAAAGACACCCCGGTACGTCCTGAAGGCGACTATAAGTTTGATTTCCTCGCTTGGACATGGGTGGCCGCATGAGCAAAGTTGCCAAGAAAAAGAAGGTCTGCAAAGCTGCCGCCCAAGTTAAAGAGGTGGTTCAGAACACGCAACTTCAGGTTGCGATGCACTTTCCTTGTCCAATCTATCTGATTGAGCGGCCAGATTTCTTGGC
>Ga0222713_10004144_pt1 | contig 14640 bp, 4 predicted proteins | sample C33_649DmetaG_FD_165061 | JGI IMG/M metagenome (GOLD analysis project Ga0222713, IMG submission 165061) | Estuarine water microbial communities from San Francisco Bay, California, United States - C33_649D | ecosystem: Environmental > Aquatic > Marine > Unclassified | place: USA: California...
AAGAAACGCAAAAATAAGATTATCAAATATAAAACTAGAAGAGATTACTCAAGTATTAAGAGGGCAATCAAAATGGATTAAACACTAAGAATATGGCAGAAATAAAAAATAGTTTTTTAAAAGCCAAAATGAATCAAGACTTGGATGATAGGCTTATACCAAGTGGAGAATATAGAGAGGCTCTTAATATATCAGTAGGTAAATCCGAAAGTAGCGATGTTGGTACATTGCAAAATATTTTAGGTAATATTAAAGTAGACGAAAAGAATAGAATTGTTGGGGCAGAATGTATTGGTTATCTTATGGATGACATTAATAACTGTATCTATCAATTTATAACTAACGAAGGGGATAACCAAACTGATCCAATTACACATCAAATAACAGTATACAATTTTACAACTAATAGTAAAACCGTACTTGTAGAAGGAGATTTCTTAAATTTTTTAAAGTCTAAACCAATTACAGCGGTAACTTTAGTAGAAAACTTATTGTTTTGGACTGACTATAATAATCAACCAAGAAAAATAAATGTTAGTTTAGCTAATCCAAATGGGTTAGCCGTACCTACATATTATACTACGGAAGAACAAATATCTGTTGCAAAGTATGCGCCTATAGATCCTATATCTTTAGTTAGAAAGGTGGCTACAACAACTACCGCAGTTGTTTCTGGAAGCACAACTATACCTGTAGCAAGTATAACTGGTATTGTAGTAGGAATGACGGTGGTTAGTGATACTAATATAAGTGGTGCAGATTACGTTTTAGTAGAAAGTATTGGTGTTGGTTCAATTACGGTTTCTAAAAATGTATCTTTAGCACTGGATGAAAAGCTTACATTACTGATTTCAACAATGAGTGACAAATCAGCCGATCCGCTTTGGCCCGGTGATCCAGCATTTTTAAAATCAAAATATGTTAGATTTAGTTACAGATTTAAATTAGACGATGGAGAGTACACTTTAATGGCCCCATTTACACAGATAGCATATATACCAAATCAAAAAGGGTACTTTTTAGAAGGCAATGAAAATGAGGCATATACAAGTACCGTATTAAAATGGTTTGAAAATAATGTAAATAATATTAAACTTTTAATTCCGTTTCCTGACGTTCTTTCAAAAGTTAATCAATCATATAAAATACAAGCATTAGACATATTATACAAAGAATCGGATTCTGCTGCAATACATGTAGTAGAAACAATCCCTTATGGAGCGTTCTCTATTAATACTGTAAATAATATATACGAATACGATTATCAATCTAGAAAGCCATATAAAACATTACCTGAAGATCAAACAACTAGGGTTTATGATATGGTACCCGTTAAGGCAAAAGCTCAAGAATCTGCAGGTAATAGAATAATATACGGTAACTTTTTAAAGAATCATACAGCGCCAGAATCATTAGACTATCAAGTTTCCGTAAATAAAAAACAAGATACTTCTACTAGTTTTGTAGAATATCCTAATCACACATTAAAACAAAACAGAACCTACCAAGTAGGTTTTATTTTAGCTGATAAATTTGGAAGACAATCCTCTGTTATATTATCTTCATTAGATACAATAAAAAGTACAGTAGACGGTATTTCTTATGGTGGATCAACAATTTTTTCACCTTATTATTCTAGTTCTGATTTAGCATTAGGATTTGTAAAAAATTGGTTTGGAAATGCTTTAACAGTATTAGTTAACAGTCCTATTTCTTCCACAAAAGCACCAACCGGTGAACCAGGATTATATGCGGAACCTACCTCTTCCTCAGGATTTACATTAACCGGAACTACTACAATAACAGATTCAACATATACTTTTACTATTAGCGGGTCTTCAGGGGCGGCTCCTATAGTTGGTGAATATTTAAGAGGCGAATATACAGATTACGTAAAAATAATACAAAGAACCGGTAGTAATCCATATACCGTTACTACAAGTGGAAGAGTAAATAGTTCTTATTTAAGAGATATACAAAGTGACCCAAAAGATATTAAATATGCTTATAGTATAAATGCATTGGGATGGTACTCGTATAAATTAGTGGTGCGCCAACAAGAACAGGAATATTACAATGTATACCTTCCAGGAATGTTAAATGGATACCCAGCTGGCCAAACCTATGGGTCCCAGGTAGTTTATTCTGGCGGAGGAACACCGAGTAATGCTAATGGAATTAATACAACCATATTCCCAACTAATGAAAATAATAAAGTAGCACACACGGTATTAATAAATGACAATATAAACAAAATACCAAGAGACTTAGTTGAAGTTGGTCCTGATCAAAAATTATATAGAAGTAGTGTGCAATTGTTTGGTAGAGTTGAAAACACTATTACAGTAACAGGAGCCATTACATCTTTCCCAAATAATAGACAGTATTTCCCTTCGCAAAAAGCAGATACAGCTATTGCTATTTCTACTTCAACCGATCTAGGATTTTTACCAAAAACTGTTGATAATGATTTAGGCTCGGCAGTATATAATTTTTACCAATTAGAAACACAACCATCTATAGCAAGAATATCAACAACAAATGGCATGGGTGTACTTGCTTATCCTAATATTAGTACATTTGGGCCACCTCCTAGCGGGGGTGCTCCTATACAAGATCCGCCAGATGTAAGGAATATGGCCCCATATTTAAGTGTATATGAAACTAAGCCAGTGTATTCTTTACTAGATGTATTTTGGGAAACCTCTACAACTGGGTTAATTTCAGATTTAAATGCTGATGTTTTAACAGGTTATGATGGTGCAGTTGACTTATCTAATATATTATGGACTTTTACAGAGGCATCTGATCCTAATAATATTGTTGCTAGTAAATATATAACAAATGGTTTTTGGCCAGAGTCAAATACAGGAACACCTATTAATTCTAGTGTGGCTGTTCTAACTGTAACAAATCAAAATGGAACGCCTGTAAATTATTTTGGACTTGAGTCTACAATAGTTAATCCTGGTCCTAGCCAATATTTATCTTATAGAATATATTTATTACCTGGGTCTGACTTTGTATTTATAAGAGATATATCTTTAACTACCTTTTTCTTTTCTATAACATTATTGACGGGTAATAATATAGCTCCAACTACTTATGTTAAAAGCCAACAACTTAGGAATGTGGCACCAACAATAACTACACCAAATACATTAACATTCCCAGTATCTTTAAATTCAACAGTTCCATCAAGTGAACCTATTTTTGTTTGTAAAGCAAATAACGGGGCAACATTGGTCTCTTTGCAAAAAGATGAATTAGTTTGGGATATTCTTGATGCTGGGTCTACAACTGGATGGGCTACATATTTTAGTATTCAAAGAGCTAACGGTAATGAAGGAGTTGGCATTAATGTGGGAGATGGATTAATATATCTTAATGCCGGTATAATTTTACCTCTAACGCCCCCTGTTTGGAATTTAAATGTGCGTGTTCGTGATGCAGTTACAACTAATGGTCCATTATTAGGGCCAACTTGGTATAGTACAGAGCAGGATACATGCACCCTAAATGTATCATTGGCTTCTGTGCCAATTTGCACTAGAGACTGGACCGCTACTAATTTTTCAGGTATTACTTATGTAGATGGCACTCCTATACCAGGACCAATTACAAATGCGGCAGATTGGGCAGCGCAAACGGCAGGAGCTTGGTGTTATCCTAATTTTAATCCAGCAAATGAGGCTCAATTTGGTAAAATTTATAATGGGTATGCGATGCAGGGTATTTTTAACCCATTAGATTATACTCAAAGAAAACAATTTGCTCCTACTGGGTTTAGGATTCCTTATACAACAGAGTTATGCACATTGTCCTCGTGTGGGTTAGATGGTAATGACCTTAAATCAATAGTTCCAACTACAAATTGGGTAGGGGGAGCAACAGGAAATAATAGCACTGGCTTTAATGGTGTTGGAGCAGGGTGGATGAATGGCACGACTGGTATACCTACTAATTTTAAAGAATATGCTGTGTTCCATGCAAAGCAAGGCGCAAATGGTGTTGGATATGGTTCATGGGGACTATATTATAATACCGGTAGTTTTTCTGCTCCGGGTACACCAAGTGCAACAACAGGATATTCTGTAAGATTTGTAAAAGATACATTTGATACTTGTATTGCGACAAAGCCACCATTATCAACCTCATGTAGTTTTACATATTTTGATTTAAGTAATATTCCTGTTACTATAACGCTTGATGAAAATAATCCAGGACCAGTTACTTTTAATACAATATCAGAATGCAGTGTTACAGGAACATGCTCTATTGCGCTAGCCCCGTAACATTAAAAACTAAAAAAAATAAGTGATTATAATATATGAGTGCAACAATAGAATTAAAGTATTTTAACTCTTTTTGGTTAAAAAAAATGCAGGCAGTGGTTGATGTATTACCAACAGTACCAACCACTCCTCCAACATATAATAACGCTACAGCTAATGTTGCAGCCGGAGCTACCACATTTGTATTAACTACGGCACAACCAAATATGGGTGCTGGCCAAGCTATATATTATATGATAGGAGGTCAACAAATTACAATATTTGTAAAATCATTTTTAGGTGATAATAAAACAATCACATTAATGTATCCTGTTGTAACTCCATTTTTAGCTGCAACTAATCTAACATTTGGAGATATAGTTGACTTCAAATATGTACCGGCCCTTTACAATGCTAATGTTAATGATTGGTATATTGAAGAAGCCCGTATTAGAGGAGGATATAACAATACAAGTGTTGATTTTGGAGTAAAAGCTTATATTGTAGAAGACAATAATAACCAGCAAAATAGATTGAATTCATTGATTTATTCAGGTATATTCAATTCTAGAACTGGTGTAAATAATACAAATCAGTTTTCAGTTGCAGAAGACATAACAAGATCTGTAGATCCTTCAAATGGATCAATACAAAAGTTATATGCAGAAGACACAAACCTTATTATATTCCAAGAAGCAAAAGTAAGTAGAGCATTGATTGATAAAGATGCAATATATACAGCTGAAGGGCAGCCAATGACAACATCTGGTTTGCAAGTAATTGGGCAGATACAATCGTATTCTGGAAATTATGGTATATCAACAAACCCAGAAAGTTTTGCGGTTTATGGATATAGAAAATATTTTGTTGATAAGAATCAAAACGTAGTTTTAAGATTGTCTCAAGATGGTATAACTGAAATATCAGCTTACGGTATGCTTGATTTCTTTAGAGATAAGTTAAGTAGTGTTGGTGATAGTGGTAGAATCGTTGGAGGATGGGATGCTCATAATAAGCAATATGTACTTTCTATTCAACCGTCACCATTAGCATTAGATAGCAAAGGATTACCATACGAACCATTTACAGTTGCTTTTGACGAAGATTCATTAGGGTGGGTTAGTTTTTATAGCTATATACCTGAATACATGGATGGACTACTTAATAATTACTATAGTTTTAAATTTGGTAATATTTGGAAACATTATTCAACAAGCGTTATTAGAGGAACGTTCTATGGCGTTGCTAATGATTCTTCAGTTACATTTGTATTTAATGCACAACCTTCTTTAATTAAAAACTTTAATACAATAAATTATGAAGGAACTTTAGGCTGGCAAGTAGATAGTGTAGTTACAGATACAGATCAATCTATTATTGTTTATCCTGCATTTACGCCACAAAGTCTATCACAAATGGAATTTAGTTTATTCACTAATAACTTTAAAAGAAAAGAGAATAAATACTTTGCTAATATATTCAATAATACTACGGTAGGTGAAGGTGATGTTGTATGGGGACAATCTATGTCTGGCGTTAAGGGATTATATGCAACATGTACGATGAGCCTCGCAAATAGTACCTACAATTATCAGGGAGAATTATATGCATGCTCAACTGAATATGTGGAATCATCATATTAAAATAAAAATTAAAAATTAAAATTATACATTATGTGGGGAATGCTAATTGGGGCTGGAGTTTCAGCTATAGGTGGGTTAATGGGGGCAAGTTCTGCAGCAAAAGCCCAAAGGGCTGCGCAAGCAAAAGCTGATGCCGCTAACGCTAGATTAAATGCATTAGAAAAAAGTAGGCAAGCTATTATAAATCCATATGCAGCTACAAAAGATTTATCTTCGATGGCTAAAAATGCCTACGCTAATATTGGTGTAGCTACACAAGCCGCTAAATTTCAAGCAGAGGAAAATGATTTAGCACTAGCAACTACATTAGATACTCTTAGAGCAACTGGATCAGGAGCAGGTGGAGCAACAGCATTAGCGCAGGCAGCATTAAAATCAAAACAACAAGTATCTGCTGGTATTGAACAACAAGAAGCTCAAAATGAAAAGTTGAAAGCGGCTGGAGAAGAAAAACTAAATGAGTTCAGAATAGCTGAAGCACAAAAAATGCAGAACGCAGCAAATGCGGCAGCTCAATTTAAATATGCCGAAACAGAAAAAAGAGAAATGAGTGCTTTAGATAGAGCTCAAGCCGAGGCTACCGGTTTTCAAAGCCAAGCTAATGCAGCCGGTGCGGCTGAACAAGGGGCCTACGCAAATATGTTTTCAGGTATTGGTAGTGCAGTTACAGCTGGATTATCACAAAGTAGTGCAGAAAGAGTAGCAAGAATTAATCAAGGACAAAACGTACGATAAATGGGAGCATATAATAATCCAGAAGTAGCAAAAGATTACACACCAGAAATTACGGCTGCATGGTCGAAAGCAACAAGTGATATAACCGGTAAAATTGTGGAAGGCATAGAGGCTAAAACTAGCGAATATGAAGCTTTATCTAAAAAATATATTGCTAATAGAGGTGCTGTAGAACAGACTAAATTAGCTTTATTAAAAGATCTTGGCAAGAGTACTAGTGGTTATTTAGGTAATGATTGGCAAGACACCTTCGGCCCGGCAATTGATGCATATGCGGATCTTAATCTTAAAATAGCCAACAATGTTGGTACTCCAGAACAAAGAGCACAATATCAAAAAGAATTAGCGTCTATTGAAGCTACAATTGATTTAACCAAAGATGGGGTAGTAACCTTAGCATCTTATAGTCAAGATACTGAAAAACAAGTTGCAACAGCCGGGGAACAAGGCGGGTATGCAAGAGAAGGAGATTTAAATTTAACTAATGCACTTTTATGCGGAAATGGTAAAATAAGTGGAGCAAGAAAAATTATAGTCGGCAGAGATCCTAATACTGGAACTTGGAGTTCTAAATTTTCTTTTCAAGGGCAACTTGTGGATGGAACAAAATGGGGCGATCCAACTAATCCAGATAGTCCATTAGAATTAGACGCAACTAAAATTAAAGAAATATCAAAAAATGGTAATAATTTATTGCCTGTAGTACCTGTTATAGACAATAATATAAAAAATCTAGCACAAACTTCAAATTTATTTTTTAAAGAAACAAAAACGGTAGATGGAAAACCAGTTTCAACTGTGAAAGGGCCGGATATAGAAAAGTACTATACTAATGAAGGCGAAGTAAAAACAAGTGAAACGGATACTACAATAACATTTGCTAATAAAAGAGTATTAAATAAAGAAGCGTTTAAAAAAGATTTACTTGCAGACCCTGAATTTAATGCTCAAGTAGCTGGTTTATTAAGCGATCCGCAAGGGTTTGTAGCTACATTAAATAATACATTTAGGCAGACAGCTCCTGATTCTAAAGACACGGAAGGTAAAACTATTAAAGGCGGAATATGGACTCTTGACAAATTAAAAGATCCCGCAATGCTAGCCAAGGCGAAAGAGTTATATACTAATTCTTTTGCAGAATATATTGCAAAATCTCAAGACCAAGAAGTATATGACAAAGATGAAGTTACTGGAAGAGAAAAAATTAATGTTATCAAAAAAGATGACTTAACTACAACTTTAAAAGAAGTTGAAAGAAGTTTCGCTCCTGGAATGAGTAATGAAAATATAAATATACCAAAAGGCGGATTAATTAAAGATGTATCAATTGGTAAAGACAGAACAGTAAAAGTAAAAATTACAAAAGACGATAAAGGAAAAATTACTGTAAAAAGAGCATAACATTAAATAAAATTAAGGACAATATTTATGGCAATATATAAAGCTAAAAATGGTAATAAATATTCTGAAGATACCGTAATGTCAGCTGCTGAAAAAGCAGGTATTTCTTTAGAAGAATTTGTTAGTAATAAAGAATTAGAAAGAATAGAAGACGAAGTAGATAATACGGAAGACAATATTGCCGTTGATGTTCCAGAAAATGACTCAGAAGAAAGTATTGTTGTAGAAGATACTGTTCCTGCTACTTCTGTTCCTCCTAAAAAGAAAAAGAAAAAACCAACTAGCGTTACACCTAAAAATTTATTTGGTGAAGTAAAAACATTTGATCCACTTGGATTAGAAAAAATTAGAAAAGCCTCAGCTACAAAACCTAAAAAACCTGCTTTTGATTTTTCAGCAGCAAATAATACAATAACTACTTCAACTAATAAATTAATAGAAGACCTTGGTGGGCAAGAGGTTCCAAAATCTGATAGAAGTATTATGTTTGCTGAAATGGATGCGGAAGCATTAAAAAAACAGCAGGAAGAAGCAGAAAAATTAAAGGCTAAGCAAGATTATTTAGATAAGACCAAAGATTATAGACGTAAAGTAGCATTAGAGGAATTAAGTTTTAATAATCCTGATAAGATAAACTATGACATCGATAAAAATAGTGCAACCATTTCCGCTGAAAATATAAATAAAAAAATAAATAGATTAGGTCTTGAAGCGGAAAAGTTTGGTGATGAGGTAATTTTTAGAAAACTTGGTTCAACCGAAGGGTGGGGAGGTACGAAAAATGGTACTTTTTTTGCTTTATCAGATATATCTGGAATGAATAAATTCATTTCTGAAAATGGTGATAAAACCTATGCTAAAAAAGTAAAAGACCTTTCAAAAACAAAATACCCAGATTTATGGGAAAGAATAACACCACCGGTTTTATCTGAAACAGAAAAAAGAAATCAAGCTAGCAAAGAATTAACAGAAAAATTTAGAACGCTTTCAATGTTAGGCAACACTGATGGCACCGTTTCTGGACGTGCCGGAGCTGGTCCTGGGGGAGTAACAAAATATGATTTTGATAGTCCTGAGGATTATGATTTATATCAACAATGGAAAAAAAATAAAGGGACACCTGTTGCCCTAACTCAAGATTACATTGACCAATGGGATAATGCCCGCAAAGAAAAATTCATAGCTAAAGCCTCTACTGATTATGCAAGAAATTTAGACCCTATAGATAGAAAAAACCTACAGGTATTATTCCAAGAAAAAATAAATGATTCTAAATATGCAGTTAATGCATTAAATAGAGATGTTGAGGAATATAAAGTTAGGGTAAAAGAATTTAATAAAGATGCGGATGATTATAAAAAAGCCCCTACTCCTGAAAAGTTGGCTGTATTAAAAAGCAGATCTTTAGGCTTAATAGATGAGCAAAATAATATAGGTAATAGAGAAAAAGAATTACAAAAAACAACTGATTATACAAAAGGTGTTTTAGCCCCTGCATTAACTTCATTTAGCGCTAATTATAATAGAATAAGTCAATTAACTAATGCGGCAAAATCCACCTTAGCAGATGTAACCATTGCAATGCGTGATATTTCTTCTTATGGATCCGCAGCAATACTTTCTTATAGTCCTGACAGTTACGGCGGAAAATTTTCAAATTTCGAAAATATTAGAGAAGAAATTGTAAAGGATGATAAGTTAGCTTTGTTTCATACTGCAAAAGAATTAGAATTACAAAAACAACAATATCAAAAAAGTATTGGTGTTGACGAAATAAGAAGTTTCGACGATGCCGGTAACTGGCTAATGGGCGCTACCGTAAATACTTTACCATCTATTGGAATGGCTTTTACAGGAGCGGCAGCATTGCCATTATTTTTCGCCAGTGGATACGGAAGTAAAGCCACTCAGTTATTACAAGAAGCTGAAGATGCTAAGAAAAGAATTGGTGAAAATACTTATGCACTTAATAATACTAATGATCCGCTTATAAAGGAACAATTGCAACAGCAAATAAACGCTGACGAAGATTTATTAAATTTGCCAGAATATAAAAAATTTTTAGGTAAATTAGTATATGGAGGCGCTGAAGTTGGATTTGAAATGTTAGGTACACTAAAGATACTTGAAGGTGTTGGGACCGCTGCAAGAATGCTACCTAAGAAAAGTTTAAAAGACGGATTATTATGGGCAGGTAAAAATGCCAGCAAAAATTTTAATAGAGAAGGATTATCAGAATTAGGTACAACTGTTACAGATAACTTTTCAGATATTTATTTATTAGGAGCAAATAAAAACCTTTTTGAAGGTGGATTAGAATCTTATACTCAAGGAGGTATTGCTGGTGTTGGATTTGGTGGTATTGATACTTATAGAGTTGTTAAAAGAGCGATTGCTAGTGAATTAGCTGACAAAAAGCAAAACCGCAGAGTTCAGGACATCGTTAATCAAATTAGCGAATTAACTGGAATTGAAGGATATAAAAAAGACCAAAGTATACCTTTACCAATACAAGACTCTCCAACTTTACAAAAATTAGTTTCTGAACTAATTGATGAAAGCAATGGTATTGAAAACGATATTATAAATAGACTTGGTGTAGATTTAACACTTGAGCAAGCAACTCAAATTGGAGATGTTAATAGACAAATTAGAGAAATAAATAAAGATTTTAATGAAGCTGCTAAAGATCCTAATTTAAAACCGTCTCAATTAAAAACATTAGAAGGTTATTATAGAAATAAATTTAATGAATTAGTTAAACAAAGAGAAACATTATTAAACGATCCGGCTGTTATTGAAGGCAATAAAGAAGCTATTATTGATGCAAGATTTGAATTTGATCTTACTGATGGTTATAATAGGTATAATAAACGCATGCAAGAAATAAGTCTTGGACAGGTTATAGGAAACTTTAATAACTTAAATAATATAACAAAAGACGAATTACTTCTTAATGCTAAAAATGAATTAGAATTAGAGGTCGGTGATGGCGAAAAAAATATTACACAAAAAGAAATACAAAGTAGGGCTTTAAAAAACTATGCTACCGATCACTATACAAGGGCAATAAAAAAAGGTATCGAGAATGCTAATGCATTTGCGATAAGTAAAGGCATACCTGTAGAGATAATATCTATTGAAAATGCACCAGACAGTATAGATGAAAATGGTAAATTGCAAGAAGGTAAATCTGCACAACAAAGAATGCTTGAACTTTATGAAAACTCAGATGTAGATAAAAATTCTGATGATTATAAAGAAGCAATACAAGGAATTAATAATAACGAGATTGAAGGTATTAATACAACTATTGGGGGCAAACCGGTGGCTTTAATTAATATACCAATAGCAGCAGCAAATGGAAGAACCGGTGTTGGTTCCCATGAAGTATTACATTCTGCTGTTAAAAAAGCATTTACCGATCAAAAAGCAATAAATAAAGCAGGTGGAGACTTATTAAATTATTTAGAACAATTTAATCCAGATATTTATGCTTTAGTTAAACAACGTGTTGACTCTAGTTATTCTTTAAGAGAAGTAAAAACAGTTAAAACTGCAGATGGTCTAAAACAAGGAAATTTAAGACTTAGAGATGAAGCTGGCGAAATAATAAAAAATGATAAATACTATGAAGAGGTATTAAATGCCTTATCAGATATAGCGTCTGATGGCGTTAAATTACCAAAAGATTCTTTAAATGCAATAAGAAACTTTATAAATAATGCTTTGCCAAAAGGCTTCCCTAAATTTAAGGAAAGCGATGGTGCTGATATTTATCAATTTGTAAAAGATTATAATAAAGAAGCCCATTTCGGCAAAAAACAACCTTCAAATGTAATTAGTTTTTCAGGTAAATTAATTGGTGGTGATCAAGAAGAAAGAAGAACGGATAGTTTTTCCCAAACAAAATCTGAATTATTAAAAGAGCAATTAAATGAACTTGAAGATAATGAAGGAGATTATGATCCAGATGATTTTGATCAACGTGTTAAAAGTTTAGAAGGACAAATTAAAAGAGCGATTGAAAAAGAAAAGTCTGAAGTTAAACCTACAGTCAAAAAAGAAGTATCAAAAGAAGATGAGGTAAAAGAAATTATCAAAAATGATAAAGGATCCGTGTCTTCAGATAAAGTTCAACAAATATATGAAACTAAAGGGTTAAATGGTGCAGATGAAATCATAAAACTATTTAGACCTATTACAAATAAGATTGTAAATAAAAGAAGAGACGCCCCTGGATTTGATGAGGATTTACTTAGAGATGAAATAGAGACTGGAGAAGGCGGTATTCTTTATCTTATTAAAAGCTATAAACCTGAAAAAGGAGTACCTTTAGCGGCTTATATAAACAAACAATTGCCATTAAGGGCTATCGCATCGTCTAGAAGAGTCCTAGATAAAGAATTTAGCAAAGACGTTACTGAAGAAAAAGGATTAATGGCTTCAGAAACTGTCACAGAAGCAAAAGAAAAACCAAAATATAAGAATGCATTAGAATCAAAAGTTTTTACGCCAGAAGTCTTAAAAACAGCTACAAATAAGATAGTAACTATTGTAAGAACATTGAAGTCTAGAATCGATGCTCCAGTTACATTAAATAGAACCGTTACGCCTCTTATTGCTGAAATTAGGGATGAGGTAGGTAAGCAGCTAGACATTGATATAAAAACAATGCTAGGAGGTAAAAAAGATGGTGTTCTTAGAAAAGAATTACTAAGAAATAAACGTTATATTCTTGAGAATATGACTACTACCTGGTTAATGGGTAAAGATGGACAAGGCGGAATACCTCAAGCAATACAAAAACAAATTGATGGTAAATGGGTTAATTATCCTGACTGGGTTGGTCAAAAAATAGATAGAGAAAAAACAACAACAGACCAAGCAGGTAGAACTTCAGGTGCTGAATTAGTTAGAAGACTGCCTAATGTTGCAAATAATATATCTGATGAAGTATTTTTAGCTCAAATTATTGGTCCTGATGGAAATCCAATTAGAGGTAGAAAAGAATCATTGTCTAAAGCGATGGGAGAAGAAGGGGCATTTGATATTATTAATAATGATCTTGAGAATCAAGGACCAATTTATGAAGCATTAGCAACTAATCAAACAAGATTAGGTGTTGAAATTATGGATAATTTTCCAGTAGTATTTCAAAAAGACTCAGAAAGAGGCAATGTTAAACTTTCTGTAACATTTAATAATTTTACTAATCAGCAAAAACAATATATTTCAGAAAATTCTTATAAACTTGCAATGGAATTAGCAAATATTAATTATAATGTTGTTCCAGATCAAGATGATATTTTTGAAGTATTACAAAACGTATACAACAACGGCACTATATCTAATGAAGATTTAAAAAATCTATCAAAAGATATAAAGAGCTATTATACGCCTATATTGGCTCCAGCATTAAAAGAACAAAGTATTGATTATGTAAAAAACTTTATTGTTGCTTCTTTACGTGAAAATAGCAATAAATTAGACATTGATTCTGGTAAAGTACCTGATGCTATCACAAAATTATTTACTGAACAAAACCAAATTAGGCAAGCTCAAGCTTTTACTTCAAAATTTGTGTCAAATTTAGGTAAAAAATATAAAAGTGAAGAGCTTAATGCTAGATTAAGGAAAATGGGAACATTTCTAGCATATCAAGCTCAAATTGGTGATGATAGTTTTACAATAAAAGATAATCAATTAGTTCCACAAACTCCTAGATTAACAAAAAAAGGAGATAAAAAAAGAAATTCATATCAAATATATTCTAGTAAACCTGCTTTTTGGGCAATGGCAAAATTTGCTTTAAAGAAAGATTTAGATAAAGGGTTTAGTAGGAATAAAAAAGAATACATTGAAGACAGCGCTAGAAAATTATATGCAAATAAAAATAATGCAGAATACTTAAAGAATAAAGAAGCAACTGCTATAGAAAACCAGGAATTTCTATATGAAATATTAGAATGGTATTATAATCCATCAAACGAAGTACCTGAGACTACTAAAGCAATGCTTTGGGCAAGTTTAAATTCTAGCCAAGAAACACCATTAAGAAAGGCTGCAATTGCAAAATGGGTTTTTGATGAAAATTCAGGGCCAAAAGATTTTGGAGAATTACGTTATGAACATTTAAAAAGTGTTGATAAAACAAGATCTCAATTAGATAAAGTATTTAAAAGTGATTTAACAGAAAAAGAAAGAAAAGAGCAATTTGCAAATGTAATGGAAGATTTTAATGTTGCAATAATTCCTGTTTCTATGGACAAGGAAATTGGAGCATTAGGATTTCAAACAAAAGGAATTGCTGGAGACATATCAGAAGGAGCAAGATATTATAATATTGTTACTATTGGTAATAAAAAATTATATTCGTTAATTAATTTAGATCCTAATGCGAAAATTAAAACGTTAGGAGAAGGCTTTGTAAATTTTTCTAAAACATATGATGCTCAAAATGTAAATAATATTGAAGCGGTTACAAACTCATTAAATCCTAAATTTTCTAATACACCAAAAGGTATTTCCGTATTTGATTTTGATGACACATCAGCATTCACTAGTGGTAGTGTGCTATACACAAT
>Ga0222713_10004146_pt1 | contig 14633 bp, 6 predicted proteins | sample C33_649DmetaG_FD_165061 | JGI IMG/M metagenome (GOLD analysis project Ga0222713, IMG submission 165061) | Estuarine water microbial communities from San Francisco Bay, California, United States - C33_649D | ecosystem: Environmental > Aquatic > Marine > Unclassified | place: USA: California...
GCACGCTTGGCAACACGCCATCATCGCTCATAGCCTTGATGACGCGAGGATTCGAAAGCATCGCAACGTTGACGTAGCCAAACACCGAGATGATGAGGACGGCTGAGAGGATATTTGCTCCGCTCGGACCAAACAGTTTGCCAACCACCATAGCTGCAATTGACTGAGAGTGTGCGAGCGTGTCGAAGCCAAGAACATGGACGTATGCAGCATTCGCCAGCAGATAGATCGCTGTGATAATGAGCACGCCCAGCACGATGGCAATAGGCATGCGACGTTCACTGTCGCGGATCTCGCCGCCGAAGTTGATGGTGCTCTGATAGCCGCCGAACGTAAACGATACGGCAATGAGGGCGAGTCCGAGTGATTGCCACACGCCATCGGAATGCACGTGCGCGACTCCAGCTGCAACAGCCGGAGAAGCATCAACAAAGACCAGTGCAGAGATGATGGCGACGAGCATCGCAATCTTGATACCGATGAGGACGTTTTGTACGGCGGTACTGGTGCGCAGACCCAACAGGTTGAGTCCGTAGAGCACTACGATCATTGCCGTTGCTGTGGTGCCAGTTGGGATACCCGGCAACCACCCTGTGATGTATTCAGCGCCAATGATGGCAACGCCTGCCGCTGAGGCGGCATTCGACACAAGGATGATCACGTTGATCGCGAAGGCAATCACGGGGTGATACGCCACAGCGAAGATGCGATAGTATGCGCCGGTGACCGGCATTGCACGTCCTGCCGCAGCGAAGGTGAGTGCTCCTGCGATAGCGAACACGCCGCCGAGAATCCACGCTGCATAAAACAACGTGATGTCACCCGAACGGAGAGCAACAGTTGCCGGCGCACGAAAGATGCCCATGCCGATCACCAAGCTGATCACCAGCATGATCACATCGAACATGGTTAGTTTGTAGTCGGATTTCATGCGAGAATATACTGATGCGATTTGTACTCGCCCTGCTTCTTCTGTCCACAACACTGAGCGCCCAGCCATGGATGCGCTATGTAACTACGTGGCATCGAGCAGGTGCACGACCCTTTGTGCAGCCACCTGCCGTTGTCGAGGTTGACACGCTTGGTGCCGACCCTACCGGTGCAACGCCATCTGATCTGGCCTTCCAGCGCGCGCTAGCCCTGCTGCCGAACGGTGGCACGCTGCGTCTTGGTGCGGGCACGTATCTGCTTCGCTCACAGCTTGCATTGCGATCACGCATCACACTTCAAGGACGTGGCGCTGATGCTACGCGGCTCGTTACCGATGTGCCAAACGACGCACACCCGATTGTCATTACAGGTGGCGTGACACGTCTTGCGATGCCGATCACGACAACGCTTCGTCGTGGTGATGCGTGGATTGCAGGAACAGGGTATCAACCTGAGCGCGGCGCGATGCTTCGCATTGTCCCGAGTGATTCAGCTCTGATGTTCTCGAGTTGGGGGCGTGGCTCGAGTGGACAGATCATTGAGGTGCGTGAGGTACGAGGTGATACGATCTACACTCAGCAACCACTGCGCATGACCGTTGACACGTCACAGAAGGCCTATCTCACGCTCATCAATCCTGTCGAGCAGGTCCGCATTCGATGTCTCAGTATCGAGCAACGCGATTCGTCAACGCAGCAAGTATCGAACATCTTCGTAGCGTACGCTCGAGATGTTGTAATCGACGGAGTGCGTAGTCGCAAGACCAACTTCTCGCATGTGACGTTTGAATACGCGATGCACTGCACCGTTACGCGATGCGATTTCGCGGAGAGTTATGGCTATGGCGGCGGTGGACGTGGCTATGGTGTGGTGCTACAGTTCGCGACGGGGGATTGTCGCATCGTTGACAACGTGTTTTCGACACTGCGTCATAGTATGCTGATGCAAGCCGGAGCGAACGGCAACGTGCTGTGCTACAATGCATCGCAAAACCCTCGGTGGACGGAGTTCCCGAACGACGCAGCGGGAGATGTGGTGTGGCACGGTAACTGGGTGTATGCGAATCTCGCAGAAGGCAATAGCGTTGCACACATTGTACTTGACAATTCACACGGTGCAAATGGCTGGCACAACATGATCCTGCGCAACAACGCGCGTGAGTATGGTCTGTTCATGGGATCGTCACCGCCGACGGATAGTACATGCGTAATGGGCAACGTGATTTCCAATACATCGCTCATCAAGGGTCTGTTCACGGTCGGTGGCTCGGGCTTACTGAGCATCGGTAATCGCGTAAAAGGACGTCTCACTCCGGCCAATGATACCACGTCAGTACCACGATCGTTTGCCTATACAGACCTGTCCGAGTACTTCCAGCGCGATCCGATCCCGGCCCGCGCGCGCCAGACGTCTGGACTGAGCACGTGTCCGTGTGAGGATGACCTGCCGACATCTGTTACTGACGTTGAAAACCCATCGGAACAGGTCTCCCGCATACAGATCTATGACAGGCGCGGACAGCTCCTGTGGGCCGGAGCACCCGACGCAATCCCTGAGACCCTTGCCACGGGTCATAGCAAGGTGCGCAGACTCACCAATGGCACTGAAATCCGCTTGTTGCTGCCCTGAAGGGAACATGGCACTTTCGTAGTTTGTTACTTCGCCACGCAGACACTATTCAGGAGGGAACGATGCAGTTACGCATGATGCTGCTCATCACCTGTCTCATCATCGCAACACCCGTCTGGTCAGCCGACCTGTTCCAACGTGTTGCTCCACCCACCACAGCAGAGATTGACCATCCCGCGGTGTACTACCGTATCGATGGTGCCGAGTTCTCACGCGCGCGTGGCACGGATGTCGGTGCTGTGATGAGCATCCCGTTGACGCTTCCTAACGGCGAACAACTCACGCTTGATGTGAAGCGCTTTGTGGTGATTGATCAGCGATCAACGCTCACCGCGATGACGCCAAATGGTGCGGTTCCAATTCCTGCACCAGAGAGCGTACTTCTGCGTGGCCGCGTCCGCGGCGTGCCGACGTCCAACGTTGTACTTGCCGTGTATCGCGATAACATTCACGGACGTATCAGTATCCCGAATGGTCCGGCAACGACGACGTATCTCATGAATACACTCGGCACATCCGATCCAACAGTTGTGCTCTACGACATGCGCTTTGTAAAACGCGCTGAGCCATGGCATTGCGGCGTGCTCGACACATCGAGTATTCGCATTCCAACGCCGTCCAAGGGTGAACGTACTCAGGCATCCTATCGCACGATTGACATCGCACTTGAAGGCGATCAGCCGTTTTACCAAGACAACAACAGCAACGTCACGACGGCAACGAACTATGCCGAGGCAGTGATTGCACACGTGAGTGATCTCTACGAGCGAGATGTAACTGCGGCTGTGTTCATCGGAACGTTTGTGCTCTGGACAACACCTGATCCATATCCTGGTGCGACAACTGATGTGTTGCTGACGCAGTTCCGTGACTACTATCGTACGAACAAGGCGAACCTCAACCGTACTGTTGCGATGCTGTTTACTGGTATCAACAACCAGGGTGGCATTGCCTACGTGAATACGCTCTGCAACAAGCAGTGGGGCTACTCGATCTGTGGCATTCAAAGCACGTTCGTGTATCCACGCACAGATTATGCGTGGGATACCGAGGTCACAGCGCATGAGCTCGGCCACAATGTTGGCTCGCCACACACGCACAACTGCTCGTGGAATCCACCTATTGATTCGTGTTGGACAGCAGAAGGGAACTGCTACCCAACGCGTGTTGCACGTGTGGGAACGATCATGAGCTACTGTCACCTCAACGGCAGCATCGAGCTCGACTTTGGTCCACGCGTTGAGACGTTGATGAAGGACTACATCGCTGCAGCTGCGTGTCTGGGATTGACATCGGATATCGCAGCAGGCGTTCTGGGTGATACAGCAGTTTGCGCAGGTACATCGGTGCAGCTTCGTGCTTCGTACTCGGGTGGTACCGGACCCTACACGTTTACATGGACGCCAACGACGGGGATGAGCAACCCGGCATCACTCACGCCATTGGTTACCCCAACAACAACAACGAGCTACATCTTTACTGTGCGCGACGCAGTGAACGTCGAGAAGAGTGATACCGTCACCGTTACGATCTATCCGTCAATCACTGCGACGATGCCTGCGCCGATGACGAAGTGTGCTGATGAGCCCGTGTTGCTCAAGCCAACGGTTACTGGTGGTACTGCGCCACTGCAGTATCGCTGGCGCGATGGACGTGGACTCGACACAACGACGACGACGGCAGAGCTCACATTTGTTCCGCGCGGCACAGGGTTCGTGTCACTTCTTGTAAGCGATGCACGCGGTTGCACACGACGTGATTCCGTTGAACTGACGATTAATCCACGTCCGAACATTGCTCTGGCATCGTCGAAGCTCTCGACATGTGATGGTGATAGTGTGCGTCTGACATCGACGATTGTCTCTGGGATTACGCCGGTGTTCTATCGCTGGTTCGCTAATGGCGTGCGCATGGCTGAGTCTACGAGCTCAGTTCTTGTGCGTCCGACAGCGAACACGACGTATTCAGTGGTTGTCACCGATCCTCTCGGATGCACTGATACGGCAGCAGTTGCCTTGCGGGTTCGCCAGGCACGCTTGCAAGTATCACCAACGACAATTGCTGTTCCAAAGCTTGCGTTCTGCGAGAACACATTTGTGATTAACCCACTCATCGTAAACACAGGAGTTGACGAGGTGCGTATCACAGCGGCGATGGCCTCACGACTCAACATTGCGACCGCTGGCCTGCCAATCGTGATTGCTGCTGGCCAATCCCGAAATGTTCCGATGAATATCACACTCGATTCGTCGATTGCAGTGCTCGATACAATTCGTTTGATGGATGACTCGTGTCAGCGAACATGGACCATCGAGATCGTTGGTTCACGTGGAGATATCGAGAAGACAGCAACGGCTCCGGGTCCTGAATTCGAAACAGCACTTATGTGCGGTGCTGCAGCAGACACCCTCACGAGTGCGATTTCTATCACGAACTCAACAGCAGTTGCTGCGCAGATTCGCACGGCAACAACGAAGCGGGGCTATACAGTTGCTATCCCATCGGCTTCAATGACGATCGGTGCGAAGGCAACGCGAGTGATTCCAGTGTCAGTAATTGGTGCATTCCCATTGGGATACACCGACGACACACTGAATGTGGTTGTGCGATCGCTTGGGTGTGAGCGCACGTTCGCGTATCCAGTTGTGTATGGTGCTGATGGACTTACTGTTGCCACGGCAAAGGCGATTGACTTTGGCGAGGTGCAGTACAATGGTCCGTCGGATCATGCCATCGACTACGACGTAACACCAAAGTCAGATGCTATTGCTGACGCATACATTCTTGAACTCACCGTAACGGGTCCGTTCACAACAACCATGCGTAAGGGTATGCGTTTGCCAGTGAATCAGACATCAACGTACACTGCACGCTTCAACACACGTGAGCGTCCAGAAGGTGAACATCTTGGTGCAATTGAGTTCCGACTTGATAACTGTACCGACGTCACACGTATTCCGCTGCGTGCGAAGTCAACAACCGTTAGTGTCGATGAAGAACAGGATGCCCAACCGCTGGTGTTCAGCGTAGGCGGACGTATCGTGGTGTCGGCAACTGAGTTCACACGCGCAATGGTGTATGATGTGCGCGGCGAGCGTGTTGCCGCGGTGAATCTCCTCGACGGAGCTCGTACATCGATTGACGGTGTTGCGCCAGGCGCCTACGCTGTCGTGTTGATGCTTGATGACGACGTGGTGCGGGTTGCGACGGTGCTCGTCAGTAGAGACTAACGCCGACGCCAAGCTTGACGTCGTACGGTGAGTTCTGCGTCACTGCAGCGCTCAGCGTGAACTCGAGTCCAACCAAGAATGAGAGCGGCTTCGACAGCATCGTCACATCGACGAAGACGGGGAACTGCGCCCTACTTCCCGTGAACGATTCATGCCGAATGTAGGGTCCACTCGACACGCCCACTCGCAGACCATCCACAACCTGCATCCCAAGGCCCGCTCGTACGAGTGCAAACCAGCGGTCACGCGAGATCCCATAGGCTGCGCTCAGTGACGGCACAAGTGCCAGTGATGATTCATAGCCGGCTTCTCGCGAGCGAGGCAATGGACTGAACCGCAGTGGAATCACGGTACCAACGGATGCCTCAAGGGCACCACCAAAGGTGCGTCCTTGCGTGAGTGCTGCTACGGAGATCTGTCCGTATGGACCCCATATCGATCGGCGAAGGAACCGCGCCTGCTCGTAGAGCTCCGCATTCAGTGGGATCGGTGCGTCGCGAAACGCATCCGAGTACTGCATCGCACTATCTGGACGACGTCGTGCGACGCGATGCATGTCTGCGACGTAGTCGTCGTACTGTCGCTCCGAGCTGATCTCGCGCTGCAACACCGTAGCGCCTCGTAGCACCTTCGTCATCTGATCATCAGTATAATGTCCGTCGCCAAAGAGAATCGCGTTATCACCTTGCCGCTCAAACCAGAAGCGAATACCCTTGATGCGGTAATACTCGCGACATCCCTGTTGCTCCAGCGTTGAATCCTCGCGACTCACGAGCAGCGCGCTCTCATGCGTCTCGTTGCAATCGCGAATGTGGTGATCGCTCGCGAACAGGTCCTGATAGTAGTGATCTGCGAATGCAGCTGTGACGAGAAACAACCGCACAAAGCGTGCTGCAACGTCACGATTGTTGCACAACTCGCTATACAGACGAAGACCATGTGCACGTGCATCGAGCAGGGCGAACACAGCAGGTGCAGTCAGATAGCCAGGGATCATCTCTGGCAGTGTCCAGTCTGCAGTATCGACATGATTCGAAAATGCCAGACGTTCCTCGTGGTCGATACGAATTGGCAGCATCTCGCGCATCAGCGTGACGTCGATCACATGGAGTTGCTTTGCATACGATGTGGCAGGACGCACGCGATGATCCATCGTCTCGAGTGGATGATCGAGGTCCGACACCGAACGGAGCTCGATCAACTGTCGGCGAAGCGTATCGGAGACACGAATGCGGTTCGTCGTTGACGTCAGAATGCCGTTCTGAAGTTCACGCAACGTCTCAAGCATCGCACGTCCACGAAGCGAAGGGGCGGCACATAGATCGCCGTACGTCAGGACGAGGTCCGCGGCGCCTGGCTGTTCGATGCGCAGGATCGCTGAGTCGATCTTGTAGTACGCCAGTTGACGTCGAAGCTCTGGACTCCTGCGAATCGCCTGATCAATCGCATCGGAACCCATACGACGATGCTCTGCAGGATCGCCCGCAACACAGATGTGCAGCGAGCCAGCAACGGACAGTGCGAACAAGAATGCGAGACGTATGGCGAGCATGTGTGTGGTGATGATGCTACGCATGACCAAGCGGTGCGTTAGAAGTATCCCACGATCCCAACTTGTAGGATGAGTGAGGTGAGTGGGAATTCCGATCTGAAATCGTAGTACATCGACGTGTCAAATGCATCGTATCCAATGAGCACGCGATCCGAGCCCGCAGTGAGTGCACGCGTGCGTGCCGTGATCGTTACATCGCCACGTACGTGCCACGTCTTCGACAACGGGTATTGGAGGCCGCCTCCAACCATGAACGCAATGCTCGAACGACCTACGGATCCCGTTGCTGCAGTGTTTTCGTCATAGAACGGCCACTCGACATCGGCGATGCGGGATGTACCGTTGAGCTGATATCTGCGTGCACGTGCGATGTGATAGCCAATGCCGGCAATCACATACGGCGCGAATGCAGCTGTACGTGAAGCAAATGCGTACCGCACACTGAGAGGTAGTTCGAGGATTGATGTCGACATCGTTTGATACGCCGTGAGATCAACGCCGACTCCGTTTTCGGTGTAGCTGCCATTGCGGACGATGCGGCGTTCCATGGAGGTGACGCCAGGTGCAGTCTCGAGTGACAGGTTCTCAGTCAGATGAACGCCATACCACACGCCACCGGCAACTCCCGATGATGGAGTGCTTTCGTTTGTGATGAGAGGGTCCGACGATGAAGACGACAACGGCACATCGAATCCCATGCGAGGGCCTACGTACATACTCTTGCACCCTGCCATGACGGCAAGCGCGAGTACCCATATTGTCACACGTGTGAACATCTGGTGAAAATAGGCATTGGAAGGGGCTTGTGTTAAATTGCGTGAACGTAATTAACGAAAGCACACGAGATGGGGGGAAACATCATGAGAGTATTGATCCTAGTTGTAGCATGCCTTGTCAGCGTCGCTGTCGGTAGTGCACAGACCCTTCCATCATATGTGTCGACGCAAGGACTCATCGGATGGTGGCCGCTCGATGTGAATGCAGCTGACAGCAGCGGCAATGAGTTCGATGGTGAGGTGTTCGGTGCTACGCGCACGGTTGGACGCGCTGGCGTGCCCGACTCAGCGTACGACTTCGGTGTGACGGGGATCACGCTTGGTGCGCGTCATCATGAGATTGCAATCCCGTACGACGCACTCCTCAATACTCCCAACCTGAGTGTTGCTGTGTGGGTGAAGCCTCGCACGCTGTTCTGGCAGGGGAACCCAGATCAGAAGAGCACATTGATCGCGCGGATGCAGGGCGACGATCAGCCGCAATCAGGCGCTGCATGGTCTATCGACTACAACTTCACGAGTGTTACGGTGACGCTTTCCGACGCTGCGAATACGCGCGTTGTTGCGGTCGATAACAATCGACTGCTGGTAAATGCCTGGAATCACGTTGCATTCACCTACAACGGTGCAACTCTTCGCGTCTACATCAACGGTGTTCTGCGTGCTGTGAAGTCAACGACACTTGCACTCAATACGACAAGCACATCTGGCATTTCGATCGGTGAGCTCGCATCGTCAACAGGATACTGGAACCACGTCAATGGCGCGATCGATGAGATCGGCATGTGGGGTCGCGCGCTCACGCCTGCTGAAATCACAAACCTTGTGACTGGTTGTGCGGTGGCGGTTACACGCCAGCCAGCAAACGTCCGGACATCGATCGGTGCTACTGCGCAGTTTGTCTGTGCTTCGTCTGTGCCTGATGTAACTTACCAATGGCAGCGCGTGACATCGCAGGGCGTCGTAGCGCTCGCTAACGGCGGACAGTACGCGGGTGTGACAACGGATACACTCCGCGTGTCGGGGTTGACAATGGATAACGATGGTGCACGATTCCGCTGTGTGATTGCACGTGGTACATGCACAGATTCGACCAACGCTGCAACGGTGAACGTATGTGGTTCAATCACACGTCAGCCAGACTCACGTCAAGTGCGGATTGGTGACGATGCATCGTTTACAGTCGAGAGTTCAGACGACCGTGCTGGGTATCAGTGGCAGGTCCGCCGCGATACAGCGTTCGTCAACGTTACCCCAGATGGCACAGCACCAACGCTATCGCTTGCTTCGTTGACAATGGCCAATCACGCAACATCGTATCGCTGCATCGTAACATCGGGCACATGTGTCGATACGTCGCGTGTAGCCTCACTCAATGTGTGCGGGGAGATCACAACTCGTCCTGGCGATGTTACAGCTCGTCTGGGTGATACCGTCAAGCTCACGGTAGGAAGCACCGATACGTCTGCTACATATCAGTGGCAAATCTCATACGCAAGTAACTTCTGGACCCCTCCAACATCACAGTCATTCCGTGGTGGACAAACTTCAACGCTATCGCATGACAGTGTTATCGTCAGTGATGACGGCCTGCTCTACCGCTGTATCGTGCGCTCTGGTTCATGTGTTGATACGATTCCGATTGTACGCCTTGCGGTGTGCGGACGTATCACAACGCAACCTGAGTCAGTCTATGGTGCGGAAGCGAAGTCAATCACGTTCACAACGTCTTCGAACGATCCACGTGCGTTGTTCCAGTGGCAGATTGGTACCGAGCAAGGATTCGTTAACCTGCCAGCAGATGTTCGCTACAAGGGTGCACGTTCGGCCACACTCACGGTATCGCCTGTGATCCGACTCGATCACGAGTCGCGCTTCCGCTGTGTTGTGATCTCGAGTCAGTGTGCCGATACCACAGACGTCGCTGAACTCTATGTATGCGGCGAGCGCCCAGTGCCGCCAACAACGCAGATCGTCAAGGTGAATACCGTTGCACGATTTGTAACAGGCACAACCGATACAACAGCCACATATCAGTGGCAGATGAGCACTGGCACAGGATTCCGTTCGATTTCTGACAACGCAGTGTTCTACGGCACAACGAACGACACACTTGAGATCAAGACGCCATCGACAGAGCTCAACGGAGCGCAGTTCCGCTGCCGAATCACGAGCAATGTGTGCGTGTTCGCATCATCAACGGCTTCGCTCTACGTTTGTGGCGAGATCACACGTCAGCCCGAAAATCTGCGCGTCCCGCTTCGCAACGAAGCTCGCTTCAGTGTTGGCGTATCAGACCGCTCTGCTACATATCAGTGGCAAGTCTCTGCTGGCTCGGTATTCGTCGATCTGCAGGATGGACGACGCTATCGTGGCACCACAACGTCTGAACTTGTTGTGGTGAGTGTCCGCTTGGACGACGACAACACGCAATACCGCTGCTTGATCAAGACTGGTGAGTGTCGTGACGAGACGCGCGTTGCAACGCTGCGTGTGGGTGAGACAAGCGTCGACGAGGATGCGTCACAGCACGTGATGATTGCTCCGAATCCAGCGATGGATTACGTAACACTCAACGTGCCCGAACACATGCTCGGTGCGACGTACACAATCACGTCAAGTATCGGGGCTACTGTTCGTCAGGGCCGCATCGACGCAACGCAGATGCGCATCGATATGCAGAGTTTGGCATCGGGCGCATACATCATGCACATCACGGGTTCTGCTTCGGCAACCGCGATGATCGTAAAGCAGTAAGCGACGAGAATACAAGCGCAAGCACAAGGACCGCTAGGGCACCAATGACGTTGAGCCATAAGAAGCTCACAACGTTGAGTGCCCAGCATGTGATGACGATGCTCTCTGCAGTGACGGCACTCCAGAATGTCACTTGTCCATTTGCGCGCTTGATGAGGAATGCAACGAGGAAGATGCCGAGAATAGGACCGTAAAACAGACTTCCGAGGATGTTGACGGCTTCGATCAGAGACCCCATCTGCGTTGCGAGCATACTCATGATGATCCCAAACACAGCCCACATGAGGGTGTGCCAGCGTGCTGCACGAATATCGCTGTCGGTATTGGTGATACCTCGTAGATCGACGACGCTGGCAGTGGCAAGGGAGTGGAAGCCAGCAGAAATGCTGCCCCACGAGGCCATGATCACAACAGCAAAGATCAATCCAATGAGTCCCGCTGGAAGCATCGTTCGTACGTAGTACAGAAAGATGTAGTTGGTGTCGTTCGACTCAAGGATGCCTGTGGATTTCACAAACGTGCGGTACTGCGCACGAAGTCGCGTGGTACTATCGTACGCTGCACGATACGCAACGTCTGCACCTTGCTCGTGTTGAAGAACGTCGTTAGCGGTTTGCATCAGCGTGGTGTTTGCAGCATCCCACTGACGGTGCAGCGTCTGCGCAGTTGCACTGTCGGCACGTGCCGCACGCTGCGCTACTGACTCGTTAAAGAAGATCGGACCCGGTACAACGCTGTAGAGGGCCACAAGCAGCGCGCCAATGAGGAGGATGCCATACTGCATGGGAATCTTCACAAGGCCGTTCACGAGCAGACCAATGCGACTCTCACGAATGTTCTTACCGGTAATGAAGCGTCCGACCTGACTCTGGTCAGTACCGAAGTAGGAGAGCGCAAGGAAGAACCCGCCAATCACACCACTCCAGATGTTGTACTTGTCGTGGAGGTCGAAGGTCGTGGTGATCATATTCAGCTTGCCTGCCAGTTCGCTCAGCAGCAACGCGTCGGACATCGTCATAGCGTTCGGGAACCCTTGCACGAGATATACGCCCGCTGCAACCATCGAGGCGAGGATGATCCCGAACATCAGTGTCTGTGTATGCGCGACAGAGCGTGCGCCGCCCGAAAGCGTATACACCAGCAATAGTCCGCCCACGACCACATTCGTAGCGTAGATGTTCCAATCGAGCAGCGTGGCGACAATTATGCTTGGTGCGTAGATGCTGATGCCCGTGCTCAGTCCGCGCGAGAGCAGAAACAGCACACTTGTTGCCAGGCGTGTGCGACGATCGAAGCGCTGCTCGAGAAACTCGTACGCAGTGAACACATTCAGACGTCGGAACATCGGAATGAAGAGTACGCTTATGACGATCATTGCGAGCGGCAGACCGAAGTAGTACTGCACAAACCGCATTCCGTCGGTAAAGGCTTGTCCGGGCGCAGAGAGAAACGTGATTGCACTGGCCTGCGTTGCCATCACGCCAAGTAGCACCGAATACCACGGCATTGCCTGGCCTGCACGCAGGTAATCGTCTGCTGTAGTACTCCCACGTCCCCGCCACAGACCGTACAGAACGATGCCAAGCAACGTTGTGAGAAACACGCCCCAATCGAGGGTGCTCATTTCCCGACGCTCAGCATGTTTGCGAGGAGGCGCATGCCACCAGGCACACCTGCTGGAATTTGACGGAAGAGTGACAATGCGCAGTACACGTAGTGTCCCTTGCCGTAGCGAGCATAGACCAATGACCCAGCGTGTGGTTGCTCGCCGGTATCATTCATCAACAGTGGCGCTTCATAGTTCTTGTCGACGTCCGGGAAGTAGAGTCCAAGCTCCTGCACCCATTCATCGAAATCATCCGATGTGATGCGGTTCGGTGTCGATAGAAGAGGATGATTCGGTGCTGTGATGGTTACCTCCGCATCTTCCTCAGTAACGCGTGAGCGACTGAGCTTCATTGGATACGGACCCAACAGCGTCGTCGACATGTCCTGTGTTGTCATGTAGCTCATGACTAACGTCCCGCCACGCTCGACGTAGGACATCAGCGCAGGCATGATGAACTTCATGCTCTTTCGGACATTGATCGCGCGAATGCCAACCAGCACCGCATCGTACTTCGCAAGGAGATCGTCAGTGCGAAGAAGTTGCTCATCGCTCACCTCGTCAACACTGCATCCCAAGAGGCGGAGAAACTCAGGAGTATACTCGCCGGCACCAGCAACGTAGGCGATACGCTTTGCCGTAATTGCGATAGGGTCAACAACAACACGAACAGAAGCAGGTTGCGTGTACTGCAGCGTTGGAAGATGATCATACTGCATCATAATCACAGTGCGGTCGAACACCATTCCATCTTGCGCCAGTGCGCAGGTTAGCTGCGCTGATTCCTTCACCGGTACTGACAGCGTGATCAACGTGTCGGTGTTGGCTCGAATATGCACATCGTTGACGCTTGCAAGAGCACGATTGCCGTCGCTCACGGTAACTGTAGCATTCGACACCGCGCGATATGCACGAATCCGGAATGTCGCTGTGGCTGTGCCCTTCGGTGCCAGCACGACGCGAGTAAGAGGTTCGATGCTCACTGATGGAACTATTCTGAGTTCCTCAATAACGTCGCCATCAAGTGGATCAAGCTTCTTAAAGCTCAGTGGCACTGATGTGCTGATCGTATCCGCGTCGAAGGCAAAGCGCAGTCCAACGGTGAGTACTGGCGGCGTGACGGGTTCGCCGAGGAGTCGCTCGTCTGTCAGTGTGAAGAGATCCTCGTTGGGCTCACGAGCCAACCAATATGGCTCCGTGATGGGTGCTTGATAGGGCGAACGCGGCTCGACTTCGCTCCAGAGTGAATCCTGCTTCAACGTCACGTTTGTGCGGCGTCGCCCGGTAGGGTAGCGGATCTCCGAGCACACCACAGGGCGTCCAGCGCGAGCAATAATCTGTGCTTTGAGCACGAGAGAATCGCCAGAAACGATTGTCGGTTGGTCGGTGGTGACCTCGGCTGTGATTCCAGCGCAAGAGAGAATGATGCGATCAAGTTCACGGAGTTTCTGCGTTCGCCAAAACTCATCTGTGACGCTCACAATCATGCGACGCAGACGAAGCAGCGCATCAAGTGAACGTTCTGGATGAAGCATATCGAACGCAGTAATCGTGCTATCGACGGCGCGTCCAATGTCGGCACGGCCAACACGCGTCCATGTTGTGTCGATGCCATCAAACAAGCCACGTGTGGGTGCATCGCCGATGAGTGTTGCGAAGTACTCTGGTCGCACACCAGGTGTTTGTGGTGTGCCGGCCCCTTGGCTCTTATGCAGACTTCGACTGATGCCTGCGAGTTCACCATAGCCCATGCCCAGGAGTGGATCGTAGTTCCCAACCTCGAGCTTGAACATGCCCTCGTTGATCGTGCTACGATTGCCAAACTGAAACGCATTGAACAGCAGACGGCGCGGTTTCCATGAGGTGGCGGTGCTCATGCACTGGCGCATGGCTTCTTCGGCGATGATTGCTGACGCTGAGTGCTGTCCGTGTCCAGCCATGGAGTCCTTCGGGAAGCGACATATCACCACGTCTGGACGCATCGCATTGATGATGCGTACCATGTCGGAGACGAGTGTTGCCTTGTCCCACTGACGGAATGTTTCTTCCGGGTTCTTACTAAAGCCGAAGTCGATGGCGCGAGCAAAGAACTGCTCTGCGCCATCGAGTTCGCGTGCTTTCAGGAGCTCGTGTGTTCGGATCAGACCAAGGGG
>Ga0222713_10004147_pt1 | contig 14632 bp, 21 predicted proteins | sample C33_649DmetaG_FD_165061 | JGI IMG/M metagenome (GOLD analysis project Ga0222713, IMG submission 165061) | Estuarine water microbial communities from San Francisco Bay, California, United States - C33_649D | ecosystem: Environmental > Aquatic > Marine > Unclassified | place: USA: California...
TCCTTCTCCACCGTATCTTGTAATTTTCATTACGTACTTCTCAGTAGTTGCCAATTTATCGTTAAGAACTTTCATTGCATCAAAGATGGGTTTAACTGATGCATCGAACTCCTTTAGCTCTCCTTCGATAGCTTTAGTTTCAGTAGTTAGCTCTTTCAATCTTTCTTTGATTTCGTGAATTCTTTCTAACTTAGCAATTATTGCTTTGTCCTTTAGTTGTGCTTCGTTAACTTGTGATTCGTTAACAAATTCTGTGAACTTTAAAAGTTTCATGTAGATTCGTGTAATTTTAGGTTATTTATTTGGGCAGATTTAATATCTATCGTGATAATCGTCGTAATCATAACCGTCGTCAGAATGATCCTCGTAATCAGATTCAACATTATTTACTTCTGTTTGTAGAGCATCCGTAAGGTTACCGACGATCGTCTTAAGCTGGTTAGTCTCGTAAAGTTGAATAAACTGTTTCGAAAAAGCCTTTAGCTCATCGCCGGCCAAGTCTTTCCAGTTTTGTTGCCAATCGCCGGAGAAAGCTATGTCAGTGATACGGTCTTCGCTAGCCTCTTCTCTGAATCCGAAACCAGCAAGCTCTGTTGAGATTTCATCGCTTGGAGGAGACAGTAAATCCATAAGTTCATTCTTGATTTCCGGATCTACTAATTTAGAAACTTTGGTTACTTGATATAGTTCATAATTTTCAACATAATAGTATGAGTTAGGTATGCCAACTTCCGGGTCAGCAGGTTCATGCTCCCAGGCCAGGTCTACGTCAAACTCGTAAGGTTGATAAATTTCACCATCTATCAAGACAAGTAGCTCGTCTACTGTAAATTCGTGAATTGATTCATTTATAGCTATGAATTCGTTAAATCTCTTTAGTTTCATCCAGTGTTGAGGAATTTTTATTATTTATTCCGCCACGGTTTAAAACTTGGACCTGAATTGACATTCCGTCCAGATTCTTACTGACCTTAATGGTTGCCTCGGAAAATCCTCTAACGAAGAAAAGATCCTCAATTACCTCTTGTAAATCATCAGGATAGACTTCAGGGTGTACTACACCAGGCTGGTAAGGATCATGTTCTAGCTTCTCAGTGAACTCTTGAACGAGTCGCGCAAGTTCAATGTCCCTTTGTTTTCGATTTTGTTCAGAACCTTTAATCATTTCCAAAATAATTGTATTGCAAGTATCGTGAGTCCTAGCAAAAGACAAATCGCAGTTTTTAGATTAAGACCCTCGGAGAACATCCATTGGGACATTATCGTGAATACGGTTATCCCAATTGAGAAGCCGATCAATCGGCTTGGCCAAATTAGTCCTTCAAATGCTAGCACGAAATTTTTTACAGAATTCATGAAAAGCCAAGAAATTGGCAGCCCTAATAGGACCAGCCAATTCTTGTTATTTTTTAACAAGTCCCACTTCATGGGTCCTTGTAGCTGAATGAATGTTAATGTTTGAGCTACGAAACCATACAGAAAACCTAGAAATAAATTCATTAACCTATGTATTTAGCAAAGTTAACGGCTGCTTTGTAAGCATCTTCGTAAGAATGAATCGTTTTACTTCCACGTAACTTGAAAGGAATGTGGCCTACTGCCCATTTATTTAGAGTGAATTCCTCTTCCTTGTGATCAGATCCGCTTTGTACCCACTCAGAATATTCCTTTTGAAATTCTCCTAAATGCTTTACGTAGTGCTTTTCAAGAGCAAGAAGTTCGTCATCGTTTGGAACCCAATTCGCATCGAAAAGCTTGTCTCCCTTACCGAACGCGCATGCAGCTCTATGTGAGTAACCTATCCATTGCTTGGCCTCTTTGCTCCAAGCTGTGTGAGGATGAGAGCCCTTAGTTGCTCGCAATCCGTTATTGTAGTACCACCAACCTTCTTCGATTGAGCCAACGTACTGCCCGTCAAGATTCATGCACGAATTCGGTAATGTGTACTCGTCATTTGGTCCAAACTTGTGAGTCTCAACCTTAAGGCCAGTATTCTTTTTAATCAACTCAATGCATTCAGGATTTACAACCCAACCGCTCTCATCTCTGAAAGGAGTTATGCGACTGACCAACTTGGTGAATCCAAGGTTTAGGTGAATTTTATTCAGCTTATCTTTTCCTGAATAGTGAGGAAACTTTTCAAACTTAAGTCTGATCTTTCCCAAATAGGGCGTAGTGTTTTTAATCATTTCTATTATTTTATTTGAATTAAAGTTGAATGATTAGATTCTTTATAGAGAAGCACGCTAACCGTGTCATCTATCTTTAAAGTATAGAGCCCAGACTCTTGAATCAATTCAGAAATTTTTTCGACCTGTAATCTTGAAACATGCTTAGGCATTCGAGTTTCAATCTTAACCACTTCTCTAGGTCTTGAACTTTCCCATTTGATACCAAGCACGATTAAGTAGGCAACTATTGCTATTGCGACAATAGATAAAGCAGGTCCAAATACTTTTCTAATCATTCGTATTGTTATTTTGCGGAGAGGGAGGGATTCGAACCCCCGTTAGTGTTACCTAAAACGGTTTTCAAGACCGCCGCGTTCAACCGCTCTGCCACCTCTCCTTTGATTAAATTCCTCTTTCGATTTCGTGTTGAAGAAGGTTAATCGTTGTTTCAATGAGATCCTGATTATGGAACTCTTTGACCTCTTTTATCTGATCATAACCAAGGACAGCTTTTACTGTTTGACCGTCCTTAGTTATTGATACAGTTATTTCAATTTTTTCTGCTGAGTTATTACTTGACATTGTATAGCATGTTTGTACCTGCTCCTAATTGAGTCGTCGGTAAAGCACCGTTCCATTTCTCAATCCACATTTGTTGTAGTAGCATCGGAGTCAAGGTAGACTGTTTTACACGGTTTGCTTCAGCCTCAGCCTTTGCTTGGGTCAGCATTGCTTGAGCATTACCCTCGGCAGTTGCAACCTTGATTTTAGCCTGGGCCTCAGCGGTTTTGACTTGATTCTCGGCAGTCAATGCGGTCTGTACTGCATTATTCTTGGCTTCAATAGCCTTCTTGAATGTTTCAGGATAACCTAAGTTAGAGGTCAATTGGCTAATCAAGAAACCTTCTCTTAGGAGGTCGGTGTCTAATTTAGCGCGTACCTTGGTTTCAAAAGTTTGACGATTCGAAATTAATTCCTCAGCTGTGTAGGAATTAGCAGTCATACGAAAGGCATCGTATATTGTTGTCTTTAAGAAACCTTCCTCAATCGATTCTAAACTTCTTCGATACTTTGCGAATATAGCCGGAACTTTATCGCGCTGTACTGAATAGTTAACGATTGGACTTACATGGAATTCGGAACCGTCCTTTGAGTTAATCACAAATGATTGGTCCTCGGTGTATTCCTTGTGTTGGATGTAGGTTGGAAACTCATAGATCTTAGTTGAAAGCGGATTGTAAAAAACAAGTCCAGTACATTCAGTAACATCGTCAACTCCCTTACCGGTTCCGTAGAGATTTACCTTAACTCCAACATGGCCAGCGTCAATGCGTTCGCAAGAGTTAATCATTAACGTCAATGCGATTAAAAAGCCGAGTACGGCTAGTGTCAATTTTCCTTTGTTCATTTATAGTTGTTTTAAATTGTTGAAATGATTAATGATGATTAGAATTCTCAGTTTCTTCGAACTTTTTTTCGATCCAAGCTCCAACCTTTTGCCAAACATAGGTTCCTGAGATAAAGGCAATTGCCGTAAGGACCAGGATTCCAAGCCAAAATAGCGGAGTGCTAGGCATGTTCATTAGCCAGAAAGCCAAATGTATTGATTCGAAACCTATCGCTAAGCACAGGACGAATATTGCGATTTGTTTTAATTTATTTTTCATACGGTTATTATACTAAAGTTTGAGAATTTGGTTCAACGTCCACAGTGTATGGAGTTTCGTATCGGAGTTCGTATCTTAAGGTAACCATTGACGCATTGATAAAAACGGTTCCGTCAATTTCCTTCTTTCCCCTAGCCTCATGAATGTGGCCGAACACGTGAACCTTTGGTTTTATCTGCTTAACCTTATCAAGTAGGGTCGGACAGCCGACATGGTCACGATCGTATTCTGTGAAGTCCAATATTCCCCTTGGAGGGCCGTGAGTTATCAAAACATCAATTCCTTCGGGAATCAGGTCCCAATGAGGTTTAATTTCGTTCGGCCATCTATTGAATGCCCAATTATGAAAGAACGGCGTGACTGGACTACCCCAAAACTTTATGCCCTCAATCGTTACTCCATTATCGTTCAAATAAGTAATTCCAGGATACTCTGCGATCAAGGCCTCAACCTCATCAGGCTTGGCCACTTCAAAAAAGAAATCATGATTTCCTGAGATTAGTATCTTATGCGTGTAAGGCAACTTACTAAACCAGTCAAGAAACTTTCGAATTTCTGACTCAGTGCCTCGGCCACTCACGTCGCCAGCATGCACCAAAATTGGACCACCCGGTAAAAGATCATTCATGTCTCTACAGTCTTGTGCATCTCTCACCAACCAGTGAGTATCAGATATGAAAGTTATTTCCATTAGCCTTTCAGATTTTCAATTATTTCTTTAATTTTCTCATAGGGTAAAGATCCGCTTTTACGATCAACCTCATCTCCGTTCTTTTCAAATACTAGAGTAGGAATGGAACGGATTCCAAGTTTAGCTGCAGTTTCGGAGTCTTCATCAACGTTTACCTTTTTTATTTGAACTTTGCTATCCGGAACGTTGTATTCCTCTGCCAGTTTTTCAATAGTAGGCATCATCATTTTACAAGGGCCGCACCATGGAGCCCAGTAGTCAGTTACTGTTATCATCTTAATTTACTTTTTTTGATCCTTTAATTGGAATTGTTCGTTTACGTGATTGCAGCTCGAGCATGCAAACGCAGGAATTGGCACGATCATGTCTTCCGGAGCACCGGTCAATAATCGAGAAATACGTCTAAGGTAAGTAACCTCCTTGAATGTTTGGCTGCCGCACTCGTCACATACAATTGCTGTTGAGTTTTCCAAGCCAACCTTAATGTTAGATTGATCCATGAATAGAATTTTAGACTATTCTACTCAATTTCCCTCAATTGGTTTAACCGTGGTCATCTTTTTTACTGCATCGGCGATCGCTCTCTTTAGAGCAGTAGATAGAGTCGTCTTGTCGAATGGAATCTGATCGTCATTCAATTGAATGAACATCATTTGTGCGGAAGTTTCTTCTGCTCCATTACCGTCATACACAAGACCGGCCATGTGAAGCTTAACAAGAACCTCAGTAGTTTGAACAGCTCCGCCTACTCCGCCAAACGTGAAGCTCTTTTTTGGAGTTCCAACATAGGCAACCTCGATCCCTATGGGCTCACCTTCCTGGCAGATTTGGTACTTATTGGAAAGTTCTTCTTCTGCGATCTGGCGAATCCCGAATGTGATCCTGCGATTCTTTAATTCCTTTATCTTAGCAGTTGTGTAGACTGTATCGACCTTGACGCAGTTTTGACTGAATGCTTGAAGCTGCACTCCAAGTATGAGAACTAAAAAGAAAATAAGCTGTTTCATGTGTTATTGTTTTTATTTTATTAAGCCGGTTTTAACGATATAGAAATTAGTAGTTCCACCGGAAGTCAAGGTTGGTGTGGTTAGCGCCTGAGTCCCAGGATATGTTGCAACTAAATTACTCGCGCTTGAGTTTATCGCCGACCATTGCGATGCTGTAAATATCCTGTAATTTGGGGTAGAGTAAGGCCACGTGGAAATTAATCCACTCTTTTTAGCATACACTAAGAATACATCAGTGATTGATAACTTTCCATTTGAATTAGCGTCCATTCGATAATAGTCTTTCGAGACGAACGATTGGTAAAGTACCTTTTGATTAAAAGACTCAGCGTCAGCCGACGTCGGCGAATCAACAGCTGCTGAGTTAATGCTGATTATGAAATCGTATTTGTTAACGCTCAATGATGTGGAGAACGAGTAACTGCCGTTTGCAGCGGTGGTTGAAGAGCTCAATGCACTGTAAACTAAATCAGTTTTTAATTTATGAAGTAGATTGACAACGACGTTTTGAATTCCAGTATTCTCAGCGTTGTACACAGAACCGGAGTGAGTGAATGGAGCAACTGTGATTGTGCCAGCAGAAGAGAATGCGTTTCCGCAGGTACCGCTAGTCAATTGAGCTCTGAACATGGTACCGTCAGTCTGATTCGAATACGAGTTAGTTGTGCCAGTATTTGTAATGTCAGACCATGTCACTCCATCATTCGTTGATCTTTGCCATTTGACAACTGTTCCAGTGTGACCGCTTAGTGTCAATGTTCCAGAGTTTGTCGAGGTTGGGTGAACTGCTGATGAAACTGATCCACCAGTCGGTGGAGTTCCAGACGTCACAGTAATTATTTTCGAATCTGAAAATACTGCACTTCCGCAGCTTGGAGTCTGCACCTCAACTCGATAGTAATAAGTTCCCGCAGTATTAATGGTTTCCGTCAAGCTCGTGCTAGTGTTTGTAATATCCGTCCAATTTATGTTGTTGATCGAACGTTGCCACTTATTCACGTTACCCTGTTGTCCGGACAGGGTCAATTCAGCTAGGCCGCCTGAACATATTGAATTGTTCGCAGCGAATACTGTGCCGGCTCTGGTCGGTTTGACTGATAGAAATACGCTTGACGTCGCTAATCCTGTGCACGAGACTGGACTCGTTGAATTTACGATTGCTCTATAGTAAGTGGTCCTAGTTAAGTTAGTAATAGTTAAGGTCGATGAGGTACTCGAAATCGTTGTTCCAGCCGTAAAGAAATTATCAAGCGAAGATTCCCAACGTACAACTGACCCTGTTAAATTGGTTAGAGTTAGAGTTGTACTGTTTGAGCCAGAACACACATTGATGTTTCCACCAGTGATATAGCCACTTGAAGAATTACTAATTTCAATATCCCTAGTCAGTATGGTAACGCTGCTCGTAATATCTCCGGGCATGTCCCCATACTCGCAAAGGTATCCTCCGAGATTCGTATTAGGTAAGTCATTCCACTGGCCTAGATTGGCTGAATAGAATTGACCGTAATGCTCGCCACCTGAGTTGTTGGGTTCGCCAGGCGCCCATTTAGCGTATTGTCCAGATACGGTAGTTGGGCCAGCTCCTGCATTACCATTTGAAAAATTGATCCCTTTTTCGGGACCTGAGATCCAGTGCCATTTACCCTCAACCGCAGCTTGACTAGCGAATGCAGTGGTTCCCTTTGCTGAATTTACCAAGCCGACTTCATCAGATGCACCGAACCAGCAATCGCTGGCCATTAGTCTCCAAACAAAATTATTTTCAGCCTCTGATGACATTGTTGCTAAATATCCTGCTCTACCAAAATAAGATCGAGCTTGAGCAGAGGTTACTGAGTTTGTAAAGGTTATTGAGCCAGATACATATTCATAAAAGTGTTCAGTAAGAGGATTATAGAAAACTGCTCCAGCTACGAACGTTACTCTCCTCTGTAGTGCATAGCACGTAGTAGTGGTCGATCTAAACTCGACTCCTCTCAATACCGTTTGCCAGTCAGAAGCGGATGCTGTTCCGCTAAATGCAAGTATACCGGTGGTCGTATTAAAAGAAGAGCTAACTCCAGAAGGTAGAGTCCCAGTAGATCGTAATTGATCTCCGCTTGTATAGGTTTGCGAAATTTGAACCCTGAATCCAGAGATGGTTCCATTTGCAGTTATTGTAATATTAGGGTCAACCTTTGTCCAAGTATTATAAGTAGCGGACAGGGCTGAGGTACTCGAAGTCCCTAAATTAACTGAGGTCGCTTGAGCCTCCGCTAATTTAGGGAATAGTAGAGCGAATGCAAGTATTATTAGAATAATATTTTTCATATTTAAAGCACAAGTCTTGTTCCAATTGTTATCGTGTAGTTCAACACATTTTGATTTATGGCCCACGCCCCTCCCCAGTTTATGTTGAATCTAAAATTCTTTGTCACCTTAATATTAGTTCCAATGCTTGGCAAAATAACATAAGGAGACTGTAGTAAAATATCGTTGTAGTAGCTCACGTATGGAGCGTAAACTCCAAGAGCCATAAGTTTAAGATCTAGCTTTTTGCTGACTCTCCAGTCGTACATTCCTCCAGCAATTAGAGCGGTTCCTAAAAAAGCTTCGTCATACACTTCGCCAACAGAAGCGGATGCCATGTAAACAAGCTTTAGTCTTTTAGATTTTCCAATATCTCTCATCTGTCCGAATGCAACGCTATTATAAATTGAGCCCTTGCCTTCAAATCCGATAGTCAATGTATTTGAAAGTAATGTGATTCTTTTCGGTTTCATCCATGCGTAAAAACCGGTAATGTTAGGTCCTTTGATCGCGGTTGTGTAGTCAAATAACAATCCATGAGATCGGCGTTGATCGTATCTAACTGACGTGTAGTTGCCGTTAATCTTTCCACCGAACGCAACATCCCCGTCTTTAAAATTAAATCCGGCTAAATCGCTACCTGCGACAACCATCGGCCTTAATCCATTCTTTGAATTTCCAGTTCCGTTAGTGGGTGTTGATCTAACTGCATTATTTGAACCGCTTAGTGCATCGGTTTTTTTGTCTTCAGCCGCCGCTTCTGTTTTAGTTGAACCTCCACTAGAAGATCCTGAGCCAGCGCTTGATCCTCCTGAGCCCGATCCGCTGGTTGAACTTGAAGATCCGGAACCAGTAGTCGAGCTTCCTGAATTTGAACCGCTTGAACTAGAACCGCTAGTCGATCCTCCGCTTACAGTCGGCTGAGACGACGAACTTCCTCCTTGAGTTGAACCACTCTGAGATTGTGGTGTTCCTGTAGAAGATTGAGTTGAGCTTCCAGTTGATCCAGTAGTTGAACTTGATCCGCTTGATCCCTGCCCGCTTGTCGAAGTAGAACCAGTAGATTGAGAACTTCCACCGGAAGAATTAGAGGAACCTGTTGATTGCGATGTTCCTTGTCCACCTGCGTCATTTGATTTAGTCTTTTTAGAGTTGTTACTTCCTTTAGATCCATCTGACCCACCGCTCCCGCTAGTAACGGACGCAGTTAATCCTCCCAACGAATTAACACTGCCTAACGCATCGCTAATTGTGGTTAACGATCCCATTATTGAGATCATCGTCATTGCTGTGTTTTGAGTCAGTGAAACGACCGTAGTTGTTCCGATACCTGCACATGGAGAAACTTGGCTGTATGAATTAAACACTGAACTTGCCCATGCGTCAAACGTTCCATTTGAGAAATCAGCTTCGCTGAAAACTCGTATTTGATTATAGTAAGTCACGGCAACCGAATTTGATCCGGAAGGAATCACTATCTTTTCAATGTTTCCATTACAGGGATTCACATAGCTGTAGGTAAAGCTTTGAGCCATTGCTGACAAAGCCATGCATAATACAGTTAATGTTACAAGTATCCTTTTCATTATTGTTTAAAAACACCTTTCTTTATTAGCTTTTGAACCACATGATAAGTTGCGTATTCAAGAGATTTCTTAGTCGTAATTCCTATTGTCGACTGGTTGAACTTAATTTCGTCAACGTCATCTAATATGGTTGACATCTTGACAGTAGAAGCTTCTCCCAATCCAGAACCCATGACGATTGCTCCAGATTCAGCATCAACGAATTTGATCTGTAATCCTAGCCTAGTCGTTTGAGTTGCTTTTGCCTGCCCTTTTGCTTTTACAACCTCGTCTTCTGACACTGAAAAATCGTAAACTTCGATATAGACAAAGTACTTGGCCAACTTAACCTTTCCGCGGCCGTCAATTTTATTCTCGGTAAAGCCTTTGTCGCTTGCCTTGAATTGATTAACCATTCTTTCTTTAATTTCCTTTTTGTCTTCTGTGAATTCAAAACGGTTGGTCATTTCAAGATACTCAAGCACAATGTTCGTAACGCCAAGTCCTACTCGCTTGTCCTTTAATTCCGGATACATTTCATAAAGCTCTTCATTGATTCCGATCTTTAGTAATTGAATTGGAATTTTAAGAGTGTCAGTGTACTCTGGCATAGAGTCAAGCGAGGCTTCTTTTTCAAAACTTGCCTTGTATTTGTCGGTTTTAATGCTGCCGATCGTTTGGGATCTAGCTGAGAAGGCCAAAGCCAAGCCTAGTAATAAGCATATAATATTTTTCATAATTTGTGAATAGTAAAAAGGGCGATCAAAGACCGCCCTTATTTTTTTAAAAATCAAGCTAGAGGCTCTTCGTCCGATAATTCAGACTCAACCTTGATAGAACTTACTTGGTTAGCGTTTGGATCTGCAATATTTGATAATGAGAAACCATCCTCTTCGTCAACCTTTTGAATCAGCATTTTATCTCTGTCTTCAGAGTTGAACCAGTAGTCAACCACTTTATTTAGGTTACCAACGAAAGCTCCTAATAGAATTAGCAACATCTCTTTCCAATCTTCATTGATTGTAGCTCCCATGAATACTCCGGCATTAATGCCAACAATAATCAATGTGAATAAACCTAATACGATGGCAGTAATTCTCCAACGATTAGCTTGCATTTGTTGTAGCATATAATAGAATCGGTTCTTGTCTTCAACCTTTACATATTCATTACTACCTGAAAACCATTTTTTCATTTTTACGATTTGTTTTTTTAACGGTCGAAAAAGTCGGGCGGCCAAAACCGCCCAGACTCTTCTTCCTTTATTTGTCTTTTAGCTTCAAAGAAAACCCATGTCAAAAACAGGACAGCCTCGATGCCAAGCGTCAAAAGAACGTATTTCATATTACCAAGGTGAATCCTCAGTTTCGCTCTTCTTTTCCACTTTCTTTTCTTCTTTAGCGGCCGCTGGTTTTTCAACGATTGTTTTTTCTTTGATCACGGTGGTTGTTCCTCCACCGTTTGCAACGTTCTTAGAAGAATTATCAACGTTTAGATTGATAACCGGCGCAGCAGCTGGTGCAGCTTGCTCAGTTTTAGTTTCTTCCTTATCGTGGCCTCCGAATAGAGTGGTTGTGAAGTAAGTTCCACCTGCCATAATTGCCGTAGTTGCAACGCCAATTATTGTTTTCTTTAATCCTGACCAAGTTCCGTCATTGGTCTCTACGTTTTGTTCGTCTGACATACAGATTTCCGTTTTTTTTTAGTTTTTGATTATTCTTTTTGCAGTGATTCGATTATCACTAGCTGTTTGTAAAATTGCTGTGTAAGTTCCAGGTGTTAAAAATCCCAGATCTGCTGAGTACCGATATTTTCCTTCGGGCACTTGTTCGTTGATTATCTCTATTACATTCTTACCGTCTAGCGTATAAACTGATACTGTGGCTTTAGTATCTTCTTTAACGCTGAAAACTACCTGAATTTCTCCCTGTGTTGGATTAGGATAAATTTCAAAATCTTCATCGCCGATGTTAAATCCTCCGCCCATGACTCTCAAAACTGAGACCATTCCGTTGGTTGGAGTGATTACCATATCTCTAGCTGAAGCGTCTCCTGCGAATTTACGAGTAGTATACAGAGGGCTTTTACCCCATTCGTCTTGAGGCTTAAGCGCTGCGAATTGAATAGTAACTACTTCTTCACCGCTGTTCATTAAGTTATCTTTGCCAGTTGGATCAAATCCTCCCCATTCAACTACACCGTTTGATGGATTAACGAAGGCCATCCACTTTTGAGATTTCTCAGTTCCGTTAATTCCTCTAAACTCTAATAGGGCTTGATCGTACATTAGAGCCAATTGAAGAGCTCCTACTCGATCTGAACCGTTAGTCAAAACCTTTACTGGAATATTAACTAGGTTACCTTCTTCTACTGATAATTTAGGAACATTGACTTCCATTACTGATAAATTCAAATTATCGTATTCAACAGTTTCATCAATTATGTATTTATTAGCATTTGCTGGATTAATGATTGGAATTGGGGTCAAACGTGCCATGTGGTAACCTGTACCGTTAGCATCACCAGGAGAAGCAACATAGAATTTAACTGAATCTACAACTCCTCCGCTAATTGTGTAGTACAGATTAGTTGTACCTGGAATTGTTGAGCGATAGTTAGTCGATGATCCGTTAATCGTTGCGTATTCTGATGCAGAGAAGAATAGAATGTCCATTACTGAATTAGGCCATGCACTGAAACGTCCAGCAATTCTTCCAAATGCGCCATAAACGTCAGCGATAGTAATTCCGTTCGATCCGTTAACGTCTCCAGTGTAGTAATCAAAACCAGTAGGAGTAGCTAGTCCTAGGATCCAGTCATTGATTTTTTGAGCGTCAGCAGTTGAGACGATGTTACCCACACCAAGAGTATCCCCTTTAACATAAATGCGTGCATCATAGTAAGTAGTATCAACATCTTCTGAGAACGAGAATTTTCCTAGAGTGTTAGTTGTGTAAGAGGCAACCTGAGTCCAAGTAGAACCAGTCTTAGGCTTTTTCTCTAAAGCCAAAGTTAGATTCTTTGCTGGAGAACCAGTCACGTTTGTGAATTCACCATGAAAATTAAGCTTAACGTTCTTCATGACTCCACCATAACTATAAAGAGCCAAAGTGTCATCTAAACCGTTAATGTTCGCAGAACTTGTTGGAAAGGTTGTAGTTCCAGTGATTGCGAGATTTGAAATTGAAGTGTACGTCTGGAAGTTAGTTGAGTGAGTAAATTCAACAGTAAATTGTCTTCCGTCTGGAATGGTGAATGTTGAACTAGAACCTGTGTACGCGATGGTAATTGTGATATTACCTTCAGTTGCATTAACCACGTAATTCAGGCTTTGCGACCAGCTGGTATTGGCTGAGGTGACAACTGGATTTGCGCCGGCAAATGCAGTCTTATCATACCATACTCTAAACTGAAGACCTGTAATTTTTGTGGAAGTTGGATTGACATAGCAGAAGCTAGCATAGGTTTTGCCCGAAGCGACCGTTCCGACCTGGTACGACGAATCGATCAGGACGTAAGGTGTTGCTGAGGTTGGTGCAACTGGGCAAGTTTGTGCAGCAACCTGATTGGAAATGCCTCCTATTAGAAAGAGACACACCCCAAGAAATAAAGCTTGGATTTGTTTCATTTTTTACGACTTTCTTATTATTTATCCAAAACAAAGCTGCCCGAACCTAGGCTCGGGCAGAAAAGATCGTAAAAATATGTAATTGATTACTTAGTGTTTACGCTATCAACTTTAACACTTGTCGTGTCAACTGCGGTTGCAGTAGAGTCAACGCAGGTAGTGTCTTGGCAAGTTGATGTTGCCTCAGTTGCAGTATTTTGACAGCTTGTCAAAGCTACAGCGAAGATCATTGCGATCGCGAAAAATAGATTCTTCATGTCTGTTTGTTTTTTTTAAGTTAAAGATTGAGTTATTATTATACTACTTTTTAGATCGAAGTTTCCCTAGAACGAATCGTTTGGCCTCAAGTTTGTCGCGGTTACTTCGATTATTTGAACTTAGCTCATAGGGATGATTTTCATAACTCGTCCGATATTCATGGTACTTATTCATGTCCTGTTGAAAATGCGTGTACTCATGAATGACGGTTGAACACCAACCCAATAAGGACCTGTGATACCTTGGGTTCAGAGTAATTGTATTGTTGTATTGCATGTACTGGCCAATGTACTCTAAATTAGAATCAAGTTTGATCTTTAGAGTTTTTAAATTAGCGTATTCGCTGGGACCGTATTTTTCAATACACCAACCAAGAATTAACTTTGCACTTTTCAGATTGACATGATGACTCATACTGGTATTATTTATTAGACTCTTTAAGCCTGTTGCATTTGAATAAATAACAAGAAAATCACACGTATGTTACTAAAGAATGGATCTTCCGGCCCTGAAGTCAAACAGCTTCAGGAAAAACTTGGTCTTGCAGCAGACGGTCAATTTGGACCCGGTACTGAAGCCAAGGTAAAAGAATGGCAAGCCGCGAATGGCTTAACGGCTGACGGTATTGTTGGCCCGGCCTCTTGGTCAAAATTAATGGGAGCAGCCCCAGCTCAAGCAGCTGCACAAGTTGCAATCCCAGCTAGCGAATTTAAACTAGCTAATCTAAAAGGACACGTTCCCGATTCAGTGATCGCTCAGATCCCCGATACTGCTGCAAAATTCGGTATTACAACTCCACTGAGACTTGCTCACTTCTTGGCACAATGCGGCCATGAGTCTGGCGGGTTTAAGGCAGTTCAAGAAAACCTAAATTACGGAGCGAAAGGTCTAAGAGGTATTTTCGCTAAGTACTTCCCAACCGACGCAAAGGCTCTAGAATACGAGCGCAAGCCAGAAAAAATTGCTAACCTAGTTTACGGTAACCGTATGGGTAATGGAGCTGAGGCAACTGGCGAAGGTTACAAATTCCGCGGTCGAGGTTACATCCAATTGACAGGAAAGGACAACTACGCTAGATTCGACAAAACTGTTGATGAAGATGTTATCTCAAATCCTGATCTAGTTGCAACAAAGTATCCTTTGGCTTCTGCTGCATTCTTTTTTCAGTCAAATGGTCTTTGGGCAATTTGCGATAAGGGAGCAGACGACGCTACTGTGACCGCAGTTACTAAAAGAGTTAACGGTGGAACAATCGGATTACCTGACCGCTTGAAACACTTCAAAGAGTACTACGCTCTATTAAAATAATCATTAACTAATGCCAGCACAAATACCGCCAAGGCGAGTGATTCC
>Ga0222713_10004149_pt1 | contig 14631 bp, 25 predicted proteins | sample C33_649DmetaG_FD_165061 | JGI IMG/M metagenome (GOLD analysis project Ga0222713, IMG submission 165061) | Estuarine water microbial communities from San Francisco Bay, California, United States - C33_649D | ecosystem: Environmental > Aquatic > Marine > Unclassified | place: USA: California...
TTTGTTTGACCCGTTCTAGCATCAACGATGAATTTTCCTTTACGCGAGCTTTTGTAATAGTACTCATCGACGGTGTAAAGGCCAATATCTCGCATGTAGTAGTTTTCGGGCATGAAGATAAACTTGTTATCTTTTTGATATACGGGTTGTAAGTTGTCTATCTCTTCATCGCGTTGATAATTGAACATTCTTTTGACTTGGCTTTTAGTCATAGCTTGACGACGCCATACCGATTCTGCGTCACTCATGTCAAAATTTTTATAGAACGGGTCTATCCAGTAGTAATTGTATGGAACGTTTGAGAGTATGATGTCTCCATTCACAGGATCATTTTCATAAGAGATATCAATATCGATAAATGATAGGCCTTGAATCACTGCACCGTCAAACGCTTTTGAGATAACTTCGTGACCGCCAGCTTGCTCAAATGACCATATGAGAGATTTTGAAAGTTGTTGAGCTGCGACGTCTGCTTTTTTTGAGAGTGCTGAACAAGATAAGCTTTTCTTGTGCTGACGTTGATAGCCTGTCACCATTTCAACGGCGGGTTTGATGATGTTGAAATAGTAACGCTTTTGACCCCAGTATGGTGAGTTACCGTAAATTTCAAACCAGAGCGTTTGATCGCCAGCATAAAATCTAGTGTCTAGATCTGCTTCAGCTTGGAAAGCTTGATTGACAACGACATAGTTCATGTACGATCGTTCCATACGATCTAATACGTCTGTTTTATCACCGCTTTTGTAAAATCGAGATTGTAGCCGTTCAGAAAGATTATACATTCATACCAACTTTTTTTTATAAGTTAGCAAATTTAAGAAAGAACTGTCTATTAATGAAAAAATCTACTCTATTCCTGATCTTCAGTCGCTTTCGACCACTTAAAGCTAAAGAGTAGATAAACAAGCATCGTGTAGTCAAAAAAAAATCTAGCGCATTACTGATTTTTTATCAGCTGTAATCGTCTGCTTATTACTAAACGCTAGACCCTGTCATTAATTGCAAACTAGAATATTTGTTGGCCGAGGGGGTAACGCTCTGTATCAAAGATTGCTGGCATCGGTCTTGTTTCTGTAGTTGGTTTTCGAGTGTCTGAGAAGTACTTTTTATATGCTAAACAAAGGTAACGAAAACCGTCTGACGCGTGGCTATGTTCATCGTGACGAGGTCTTTCTTCTGGTCTGCCTAGAGATGTGTTCCATTCCCTTGAATAGTTTGCAAGATGATCAAGACCGATCTTGGTTTTTTCTTCATGAAAGAATGATCGTTCGAGACATGATTTTACTAAGTCGATACCGTCTTGCACTCCTACACGATCTAGAACAGTCATGTTTAATCCGAGATCGTAAGCTATCTCTAGACGTGTGAGACCTGTCGACATCTCGTGAACTTTGGCGTCGTGCGGTACAAAGTGATCGCCGTACACATATTTTTTTGATTGAACTATGCGAATGTTTTCAGCTAGTGATTGTCCCGATGTCTCGTGAAAATCTATGATGCGTAGGTCTCCAGACGGCATGACTTGAAAGTACCAAACTGACATTGAGTCAAAATAGCCGAGGTCCCACGCGGTATGAACTTGTAGAGATGAGTCGTAAGGGAAGATTCCGATACGTTTTTCATCACGTGCTTGATTGATGTAGCGAGTGTAGTATTGCGCTTCTGTCGATGCTTGAAACGCTTCTGTTGAAGTTGAGGGGTACTCACGTAGCATAGCGTCTTTTTGTATAGCGTACTTTTGAGCGTACCACGCTTTTTGATACTCAGATAAATTGATGTTTTTTGCTTTCAAGCTTTCGAAATACTCGAGCATTCGGGGAGTATAGTAGACAGATTCGCGTAGTTGATATTCGTGATTCAAGTGCCAGGGAAAGAAGAAAAAGCGGTACTCTGTAGCGTTTAGCTTTGTCTTGATTTTTGAGCGTTCTTCAGCATCTACGCACATCTCTTTGAAGTGTCCTGAGCTACCTTCCGCGGTTGATTCAATGATGATTTTTTGACCAGTGGCGACTGTGTTGAGAGAACCGCTGATGATCTCTTGAGCTTTAGACGGATATTGAGCGCAGATCTTACCGAACTCTGATAAATGCAAGAGATTGAGTGTAGCAGAGCGCATCGATGTGCCAACGCGTATCATTGAACCGTTAATGAAACTAAGCTCTCTTGCACTGTCTGAGCGTGCTTTGAACGTATCTTTAAGATCGATGATTCCTTCTGACGTTTCGACTGCTGGCAAGTTGTCGTAAGCGTACTTGACGCGTTTAAATAAGTACTCTGCGTCTTCACGTGTGTGAGCGATAATTCCGGCTGTAAAGTTCTTATTGAACAAGCATTCATCTAGAAGATACAGACAGCAGAAAGTAGAAATGCCAAGCTGACGCGCTTTCAAAATTACGTTGCATGTGTGTAAGTTGTTGTAAATCTCTTGTTGAAAGCTGTTCAGTTTAAAAAATCTACTATCTCCTTCTTTATCAACTATTTTGTATAAGTTCTCAAGTCGCCATTTCTGATTTAGTAGTAAATCTTTTACTTGCATCTTTGAGAGTATTCTACAAGTGCTCGATGAACGAAGTCTTTTAATTTGATGTCGTTGTCAATGCAGTAAATTTTGATCTTTTTTGAAAGCTCAGAATCGAGTTTAACTGTTAATGTATTAATTTTAATTTCTCCTTTTTGATTTACACTATATTAATATAGCGCGAAATTTTATTCAAGCAAAAAGTATTGTTTTAAATGTAACGAATTAATTTAATTTATTTTAAGAAAAAAAACGTTGTAGAAAAAAGAAAGCTTGTGTTATATTTGTGACATCAGTAAAACAAAGCTGAGAAATTAATTAAAAGGAAGTTCTTATGACAAAATTCATCAATACAGCAGCCGGCAGACAAATATTGAAAGATCAATTTGATTATGAAGATAATCATCCGATTTTTGAAAGATACCGCTGGGGAATAGACGCGATGTTTATTGATCCAAACTTTCTAGAATGGATAGACGACTTTGCCGATTCTTTTTCTAACTATCGTTTATCAGATCTAGAAAAGTTGCACGAAGAATGGGTCAAAGATGGTAGATGGAGGGAAGATGATGCTTATTTCACGCGTGTTATTGTTAAAGATTATTTAGAAGATAATTCGTGTTGGAAGAATTATGCTGAGTACCTTGAATACAATAAACATGATCCAGATCTTTTACCAGATTCTCTAAAAAATGCTGTTGAATACGATGAAGTTCAAGGGGAATACATCTTCACAGAATCTTACATAGCATCTCTAAAAGCTCTTGTGAAGTAAAAGGGGGGTGGCGCGGAACTCGGGGGGTTTAAATTCTCTCGAGTTTCGCTATTACGTCTTTTTGCTTTGAGAGTAAAAGTTTAATCGCTAGTTCTATCTTCTCTGTGAATTGTTCATCTTTTAGCTCAATCACATAACAAAAGCCTTTACGAACAGTAACGATAACACAGTACTCTTCAACGTGAAACGGTGTTTCTAAGCCTTCTAACGCAATAACTTCTTGAACTTTACTCATGTATCGTCTTTTCGGATTTAACGTATCAGAATCAAAGGAAACGGGTTCTACTTGGTTTTTACGCTTCCACATTTATGCCCCCATCGCTTTATACATGAAACTTTTGAAAAACTCGGGATTTGCGTAAACGTAGCATTCTGAATCAGTGTTTTTAATCTTCACGTGTAAATCTCTGAACTCAAGATTTTGTAAAAATGGCAGAGAGCAATAAAACTCGTAATTCGTTCTTCCCTGCTTAATTATTTCTTCGCTAAGCGTTTTTTCGTGATTCTTCTTAGCTTCATTTCGAATCCAAGGAAAAGCTCGATCTCGAAAAAATGAATCTAAAAACGCACCTGCATTTTTCAAATCAATCTTCTTAGCAACGTCACAAGCTTCAAAGTAAACATCTTCTATACTCTTCTGCATACTCTCAAATCGTTCTTTGTACTTACTTTCAAAAAAGGGCATAGCATCTTCACCGTTTACAAACTCCCCGACTTCTCTATCAAAGCTTATTTTCTGCAAAGAAACAGCCCCAGCCTCGCGCGCACACGTGCTAGCTGTTTTATTACTTTTGGTTTCTTTGTTGTATTGCTCTGGGTTTATTCCCATAGTAATCTTTTTTTGACTGTTCAAAACCCCACTGTGTTTAAACCCAGTGTCTCGTAAATCCTGTTCAAAACCCCACTGGGAATAAACCCAGTGTCTCTGAGCCTCGAGGGAAGCGCTAGTATCATGATTTATATTTTCTTCTACTAATTGAGCATCTTCTAGGTTGTCTTCTTCAGTTTTTTCATATTCAATTCCAACTTTCGATTCATCAATAAGTGCATACCAAATCGTTTTATCTGCTTTCATTTTGTTGTAATTACCTTTTTTCAAAAGTGGTGGAACGCTTTTGTTAGTAATATGACTAATACAACCCTCACACAATTTTTTAATTGCTGTTCGAATCATGTCATAAGTTAAAAAAGGGTAACGGTTTTGAAAATCTGTATAGCTGTGAAAAAACCAAAAAGATCCATCACGAAAGTTTTGATTTTTTCTTTTGTTGAAGTCGATCCAAAAACAAACATGATTATAAATTATCGAAGCGTTGACGCCGTAATTAATCGCTATTTCTGAATCGCCGTGAAAATCTTTGTATGACATAGATACCTAAAATTAAAAATTTAACTAAAAAGGTTCTATTAAAAGAATTTATCGTATACAGTAAAAAAGCGGCTGTATGTTATAATCGAAGCGTTCTTTAACAGAACCGTTCTTTAATTGAACTGTTGTTAATTGAACTGTGTTACATAGAACTTCTCCTTAAATACTAAAGAGGCTTTAATATAGATTAACAGCAGAGATACCCAAAAAATCTTTTAACTAAACCTAGGCGATTTCCTACATCGCCAAATATTAACTGACCCACATTTTAACAGTGTGGGTTTTTCATTGGTATTAAATTTAAAATTTTACCATCTCGGGATAAATAAACTTTTTGTCAATCAACTCTTGACAACCTTTTCTTATTGAATCGATTGTAGATTCATTTTTATTCGAATACTCATAAATCTCTTCAATCGACAGTGGTCTAGGTTCTATCCCTTTAGTAAAATTAACATATGCAATGTGAGGCAAAACTATAAATGCATGTAAAGACAGATATTTCATGTTATCTGTCCAAATCGTAGGCAACAAAAACATATTATCTGGAAGTTTTTCCCATTCTTCTTTTGTTGGTAAGGGGGGATAAAAACTCATTCCTTCAGGAATTTTTTCAATTTTTTTTCTTCTCATATTCGCTTCCTTTCGGTGTGCTTTTCTCAACTTTACTCAAATGCCATTTTTTTATCTACACTATTATTTATACACACAAAAATAACAAATCTTCGAGCTATTTTTATTTTTTGTTGCATAAAAAAAACGCACTGTGCTACATTTAAATTACAAAACAAAAAAAATAGATTGATACATAAAAGGAAGGCTTATGACTTACGAAGAATTTCTAAGAACACACGCAGCGAAATATTTAAAAAGAACGGGACTTGAAAAAGGTACTAATCTTTTTGCAGATCTGTTTTACATTTATAAAAATGGTTTCGCACAAGATACAGTAAAACTCTACAAACTGTGGAAGAAGAAAGATTTCATAAAAATCCGTGATACTATTTATTTTTATGGTGATGAAACAGTTTCTTTTTTAACACTACTAGACAAATTTTTAAGGGGTAAAGGATCTTTTTTACATCGTTGTACTGGTGAAGCGAGCTACGAAAATAACTTTGAAAACTCTTTCAAAACACATGAAGAGCTATTACTTTCTAAACCCTTTTACAAAAATGTTCAAGTAATGCGAGCGCTTGGAGAACGTGTTAGTGAATCTAACTTTTTAAGCATCGAAAGTAATTTGGACAAAATTTGGGGTATAGATGCATTTCAAAAAAATACATTAAAAAATTTCACTTACGAAGAATTTTTGCAAACTGATGTAGCTCAAAAATTGCGCTACAAGACTTATCAAGAATGTGGAGGCACAAAAGGTCAATACAAAGTTTATTACGATTTTGGACTACTCTACAAACAAAACTTAGCTTCAGAGTTAGATCTGTTGCATACGTGCTTTGAGCAAAGAGATTTCAAAACTATGAAAAATTTGTTAGAAGCAAAAAAAATCGACAATGAAGCGTACGAATATGATGTTTGGAAAGAATTTGTTTCTAAAGTAGCGAACTTTATTACTGACCCAATTTTTTATTATCATGAGGATGAGCCGAATTATTACGATTTCTACACCGTTTGTAAAGAATTTATACGCTTAAAAGGTTGTTTTTGCACGCGTAGCGATAATGCAGAAGACTTATTTAAATGGACTTGCACAAAAAAATCGTTTGTAGACTCTTTTGACAGTCTCGAAGAATTCAACAGATCAAAAGAATTCTATAGAACCGAGGGCTATTACTGCGGATTAGTTGAATACTACAAAGAAGAATTAGAACAGAAATTCAACATTGATCTATCTGATTTTGTAACAATGCAAAAATCTGAAAGATCGCAAAGGCACAAAGATTAAAACCCAAAGCCCCCTCAAAGAGGGGGAACAACAAATTAAGATAAAAAAGGAAGACATATGAAAAACTATCTATACAATCACACATCATTCGAAACAGCTTACATTGTGCAAGACTGTCCATGGGGCTACAAGCTTAGAACTGAAAAACGTTTCTGGATCGAGTCAAATAAAAATGGCGACCGCACGATATCGCAAACACTAGACCCGCGTACTGGTAAATGGTGCGCCCCAAAAAAATCTACATATTACCCTGTTCGAATTTTTTACACATCAGATCAATCAAAAGTTGAAACTCAGGGGGAAGAAGTCGATCAATTACTTTGTGAAATTATTGATAATTACGACAACGAGGATATCAAATCTTTTTATGAACGACATAAAGACAATTTGAACGACTTTCAAAAAGCTCAGATTAAAAAATGGATCGGTTTTAATGAAGCTATGAAAAATGTAACTTTTAGTTTTAAGTCAGGTTTTAGTTTAGATGAATCGAAAGAGATAGAGGAAAACAACCAAAAAATTATGGGTAAAATTTTTGCACGTGCTGAACATATCAGCAAAACGATAGAGCTTTAAAATTTTAAAAGACCAAAAGCCCCCTCCCCGAGGGGGGCACATATAAAAAGGAGAATACATGACACCAGAAAATCCAGTAGACCTAAATAAACGATTCGCAAATTTTAAAAAGAATTTGATTAAAGGTGTAAAAAGATGGGAAATTGAAAATTTTGACGAAAAAGATTTTTTTGAATTTATCACTGGATTTTACTTCCCTCTTTTATTCGAGATGGCAAAATTTTGGAGTTTAACAAAAGAAATAAAACCTGCACAATTTTTTAATTGTTGTTATGCATGTTTAGACTCTACTTTAAAATTGATAACAGAAAATGGTAATCTTAAAGAATGTATTGATAAAGAAGTGTTTCAAGATAAATATTAAGATTTATTAAATTATCTTTTAGCAGATTATAAACCATAAAAACTAAACCCAAAGCCCCCTCCCCGATGGGGGCACAACAAAAGGAAAGATTATGACAACATCATTAAAAAGATGGAAAAGACAAATTTATAATATGCTATCGAGTGGATTAATTGAAGAAGCAAAAACACTACTAGAACCCGAAGAAACTATAAAACATGTCATGCATAAATTATTTGCGTCGATACGTAAAAACGATATACCAACAGCCCGTATTCACTTTGAGCGATGGGTAACAATGGTAAATACCAATATTTAAAACAAAAGGGAGACATATGAAAGAAAAGAAAGAAGCACGTAGAGCACAACCAAGAGCGTTGATTTACTTGCCTACGGATCTCTATAAAAAGTTCAAAATCTACTGCATAAAGAACGACATTTCACAGCAAGATTTATTCGAGCAATTTGTAAGAGACTTTTGTAGCAAGATTGAGGATTGATGTTTTACTTAGACAATGAGCAAGAAAAAGCTATCATCATTAATGAAACGAAAATATCACTATCTCGCATAGTTCAAGGTTTGATGTTTGTGTATCAATTTACAGACTCGCAAGCGTTAACTTTTATACAAGATCTTATCTCAGAGATGGAACAAGATTTGAAAAAAAAGGGGTCATAAATGTTCGATTTTAATTTTGTTACACTGATTTACATAGTTTTAATTATTTTACCGTTTGTTCAATTCTTCATGTTTCTTGCGACAAAATTTAAAGTTTCTGATCTTGAAGTAGATTTGAAACATTATGAAAATGTAGCTAACAGAACATATCAGAAAACAAAAAAATAATCACTCTGCTTTCTTACTTTGAAAGGGTGAGAAAGCAAGTCTTGGCTTTTCTGCTGATGGCTGATTTGCTGATTGCTGATTGGCTGATGGCTGAGGCTGCTTTTTGCTGACTTTTTGGGCTGGCTGTTCTTTCGGAAATACTTCACTGTAAACTTCATAAGCTTCTAACAAACTATCAAGCAACACTCTAGACGACTTTAACTTAGCCCTCGAATCGTAAATAGCTCTCTTCAACTCATCTACATTTTCTTTTAATACAAAGTCGGGCCAATTTTTTATTGTAACTTGTTCTAACTCATTTGCACACATCATGACTTCAAGAATGTAGAGTCCCCAGATTTCATTAATCTTTGCGAGCATGTCTTCTTTAGTACTCATAGAACAGCAATCTCTCTTCTTGATAATTGATACTCTTTAATCATCATTAAAAGCACAAACAACAGCTTCTGATTACGTACAAGAATCTTTCTCATATCTTCAAAGTTCTTGATCTTGCCGACTTTGTCACTCTTTACGTAGTGCAGTAACGCTAATCGATCAGATTGAACACGAGATATAATTTTCTGAATTTCTCTTTTTTTTATGCTAATCTTTTTCTCAATAATTTTTTTACTAATTTCATATTCATAGTCATAGTCGAAACTTTTTTCTTGCATAATAATTTTCTTATTTTGTATAATGAACTCATCAAATAAATTGAGGTAACAAATGTTAAAAAGTGAATCAATCTTAAATCTACTTCCTGCAATAATTTCAGCAAAACAAAAATTTGGAACGATCAATAAAAACAAATCGGGCTATGGCTACAAATACGCTACGATCGATGAGATTTTAGACAAGATCGAAAAGCCACTTTTAGAAGCTGGTCTGTTTATTGTACATGATCGAAACATCGAAACCATGGAGCTAACTAGCTTCGTATATCACACAAGCGGTGAATACATCGGAACTAAGATTAAACTTGATGTAGAGCTAAGTAATAAAATGAACTACATGCAAAACTTGGGTTCAGCTTCTACTTACGCTATTCGCTATAACTTGATCGCTTTGTTTAATTTATGTGCTGAGGAAGACGATGATGGCGTAGCATCTAATAAACCAAAATCCGAGCAAAAGAAATCTAAACCCCAACAAATTGAAATTAGCGAAGAGGATCAGCAATTAAACAATCTAAAACAAAAACTTATTCCGTTTATTGCCAAATACAATCTTAAAGAAGAAGTCAACAAGTTGTGTGGTTTGTCTGTGCAAACTTGGACAACTGAAAACCTCGAAGCGATTAAAGCATTAATTACAAAAAAGAAGGAAGAAAATGAATCTAATAATTAGCACTTTATTGTTTTTACTGCTAGCTGGTTGTAGCTCATCGGTAAAATTGGGAATCGGGAATTATACCGTTGTTGTATGTGGAGAAATTGAGGTAGTAAATGAAACTTCTAGCACTTGAGCAAAATAGCCAGGAATGGCTTGATTTTAGAAGAACAAAGATTGGGGCTAGTGATGCCCCTATCATTATGGGAGTATCGCCTTATAAATCACCTAAACAACTTCTAAATGAAAAACGAACAGGTGTTTCTTCTACTGTCATTCATGCAGGAATACAAGCAGGGAAAGACTTAGAACCGTACGCACTTTCTTTATTGAATGCAGAGAAAGGTTTGAAAATGGAGCCGCTTGTTTGTCAATCTGATGAATACGAGTTTATGATTGCAAGCTATGACGGTTACGACTTAGAGGCAAATGTTGCATGCGAAATCAAAGTGCCAAATTTAGCGGATCATCAACTAGCGGTAAATGGTAAAGTTCCCGAAAAGTACTATCCCCAACTACAACATCAAATGCTAGTTTCTAATCTTAAAAGCATTATCTATTGCTCTTATCGTGATCTTGAGATTGCAATCGTTATCGTAGAACGGGATGAAGCCTATCTTAAATCGCTTATAGCAAAAGAAAAAGAGTTCTATGAGTGTATGCTAGATGAAGAAAGTTATGCGCTAGGATACGAAGAAAACGATCTTCTCGACGATCTCTTTCAAAAGCTACAAGAATTTAGAGCAGAGAAAAAAGAACTCGTTAAGGTTTTAGAAGACAAAGAAGAGAAGCTTAAAGCTGCGATTCTTGCTTTGATCGGGGAGAAGGAAACTAAGACGTATAAAACAACGATTAAGAAAATCTATCGAACAACTTACGACTATAAGAAAATGGCGGAAGACTATCGATGCAATACAGAGTTATATAAGAAAGAGTCCTTTTTTTGGGACTTCAAAGAAACAAAATGAGGTAACAAATGTTTCTAGGCCAAATTGTGGGTTATTTATTTCAACCAGCTGAAACAAAAACACATAACGGAAAAACTTTTCATATTATGAAAGTTAAAGTAGCTAATAACAAACAAGGCTACATTTTCGTTGATTGCTTCTTGAATGAGGGAATTCTAAAGTATGCAAGCTTGATTGAAAAAGATTCTCAAGTACTTGTTTGTGGAGATATTATCATAGGAGCTTACACAAGTAAAACAGGTGAACCCTCCCCGAAAATTACTTGCCAAGTCAAACTAGTTAAGACAATCGGTAAACCTCAAGCACAAGAAAAACAGAATTTAGAAGATTTTCCATTCTAAATGAAAGGGTAGGTTTTACCCTACCCTAATCCTCAACCACGAGCTTGTTTTGGAGACTGTTTTATTCTGCGCTAATAAAACACTTTCTTTCAATAACTTATATTCGTTGTTTAACTTTTGTATTTCTTCTTCGAGATTCATGTTAAATTTTTTCATAACTTCCTTTTTTTGCATAAAGTATACTTATACAAATTAATTAGGAGAATTTAAAAAAACATAATTACCCTGTAACAGCTTCTACAGCAACTTTTTTATTTAAATTGAATAATAAAAAACACACTAATGAAGTTGTTAAAAACAGAATTACAATAGCTGAAATCAGTTTAAAATTTAGCTTAGGGAAACAATAATGAAACATTATGCTTTCTCTGGTGAATCGGGTGAAAGATCGATATCAATACCAGTCTTTTTTTCTACAACCTTTTCAATAAACTCTTCAACAGGGTTGTCATGCGGATATTTTTCCCATGATAAACTTAAGTAATAAATTGCAATTGCTAGGGTGATTACTAGAGCAAAACCAACTTTTAGTATGAAACTATCATCGTTCATAGAACCCCTTTTCTTTAACTTAAAAAAACTGTTTTTTTTTGAATACATAAACTATAAATATTTAAAACTAAGGACTATTATGAAACTGTTTTTTTTTCTATTTATACATTCATGTTCGCTATCAATTATTGATCCAACGATTACAATTGAGAAGGTTCAAAAGGAAACTACAGAAAAACCCTATTTAAATGAGCTAGAATCGCATAAATCCTTAAACTTGTCTAAACACTCTACCTCATTTCTTTTATGCTCTCAAAACCCTCCTAAAACATCCGAATTTAAACATTATCAAGATAAAATTGATTGCATCGAAAAATTGGAATCTTTTAGACCACTTAACACAGTTTCAAGCAACGAAATTTGGTTACGTGCAGAAATGGCAAAGTATTTTGCGGAAAATATTTTTATTTATATTAAAAATTTAAAAGAAAAATTGTCTGAAGAAGATAAACTCATTTTAAATTATGAAATTGTAAATATTCGAAATTCAGCTGAATCTGTTCGTTTATTGCTGGGTGAACAAATCAAAAATTTGGAACTTAACAAAGATCTTGCACAATTTTTCATCTATGATATAGAGTCAGAAAGTAAATTCAATTGATGCTTCTAATTGAATAAAACGGCTCCCTTTTGAGTTGAAGCCTTAATCGATGCAGTTTCCCCAGTGAGCAAATGCACTGGGGTTTTTTATTGCAAAGTACTTAACATACTAAAAATCCTGAAAAACCTGTTCTAGGCGTTGCTGTGTCACCGAATACGGCGACACTTTTTGTCGAGTTTCCTACATTCGCAATTATTTTAGCTGTGTCACCTGCTGTCATATCAACTGTAAGGCTAAAACCGATTGGCCAATTTTGCCCTGCATTGAGGGTTGGTGCAGCATAATTTCCAAAAAGAAAAGTTTTAGCTGTTGTCTCAATTCGAATGTCTGCTTGTGTTGCTGAATTCATATTTTGATAAAGAGCGTAAGCACTAAAGTGATATATTCCTGTTACAGGAGCTGTAAAAATGCCTGTGGTATTATTATAATTAGAGCCACGATCGAAACGCTCAGTATCAAAAATTATTGTGTAAGGTGTACCGTCTCCCGTCACATTTGATTGTGTAGTAGATAGAATGGCACAAAAACAGGGTTGCGCACTATTTGTAAATCGCCCTGTGCTATCAATTTTTGTTGTACTGTTGTCAAAAAGTGCACTTCCAGTAATACCGTTCCAAGTTGATATTGCTCTGTCTGTAGAAGATCCTGGCCCTGTTATACCCCCAGCAGGAGCTGCTTGAAAACTTGGTAAAGCTGATGCGCCGTTAGACGTCAAAATTTGACCTGCTGACCCTGTACCACAGTTTTGGATAGCCCCAGTGCTTGTTGTGCCCCCTGCTAAAATCCCGAATGCGGTTGTTGAATTTACACCAAGTCCGCCCTTTGAAACTTGGATCGGATCTTGAGAGTTGATTGAGTTATTTGTTGCCATAAGTCCTCTATACTACTGTGATGTTACCTTGTGTGCTAAACACTTCGAAAAGCGTATCTGCGGTTATACATTTTAGTTTTATACAATCTCCAGCTGCTGAAGATGCTAATGATCCTCCAGTCCCGCTTGTCGATGTAGATGTTCCTATGCGTATTTGTTGACTTGCATTTTGCGCAACCTTCCAGCCTCCAGCTCCCTTATAAAATACACCAATTTCAGAACCTAGAGCAGCTGTTGTTGGTAGAGTCAAAGTTACTAGAGCTGCATTATTTGCGATGTAATCTGTATTAACTGCCATCGATTGGGATGTTCCAGTAACTTCAACAATTGCGGATACTCCAGTGGCTGCAATAGTTACTGATCCAGCTGTATTTGTTATTGATACTCCAGAGCCAGCCGTCAAAGTAGCAGCGGTGTAATTTGTGCCATTCCCAATTGGAATTTGGCCATTTGTTGGGGTTGTTGTGATTCCAAGACCGCCTGATCCGACAGGTAGTGCATTAGCTAAAGTTACAACTTGAGCACTTGAAATGGTTACAGCGGTCACAGGAGTTGATGAACCATCAGGCACAGTTTGAAGCAATAAATTTCCTGGGGTATCTGCTACACCTGGAGCTGCTGCGACATTACATTGTATTTGCGCTGAATACTGGTAATTTGCTCCATCATACGAGACAAACGCTATTCTGCCTACACTATCACCATTTTGAACGATTGTAGGAGCTGCGAATGTACCCCTTGATCTTCCTAAAACAAGATTTGATCCTAGATTTGCTGTTGTGCCATGTCTTAACTCAGTCATACCAGCTGCATCTGTTGCGCCTGGATTATCAACTAACAGGGAAACTCCGATGCTAGAACCCGCAAAAGGAATAGAGGCTACACTTGAACTTTGACCGATTGTAATATGGGTCGGGGAGTAAACACCACCAGTTGTACCTTTTGCAACCAATCCAATATCAATGTTTGCATCTGTACCGTCTGCCGTGACTGTATTGTTTTCAATCGTCAATCCACTTGCTGCGTTATCAGTAGCATAAGAGGTAGTCGTTACTGCGGTATCTAAAGCAACCGTTAGTGTATCACCAGCTCCAGCGGTATTGATATTTGCACCACCAAGAACGTTTATACTATCCGCTACAGAGATTGCCGTTCCTGCATCAGTAACGAAACTTTGTTGAACTGGAGGTATGGGTGCATCTTCTACTAAATCAAGTTTAGTTGTAATTGGGTTGAATTTGAACGGCATATAGTCCCTTTATTACGAAAAATTGTAAGTAGCTCTATCATCCCAGATAAAATTATAGTTGCTTGATGGTACACCGTTTGCATTTTCAGGCCATGTAATCGAAAGCAAATTATCATTTCCGTCATAAGTCAACTTCGCAATTTGCCACACAGCTAATGCAGTATCACTACCAGGTTTTGCCAACCCTTTGTAAATGAGGTTGTCATTACCGTCGTATTCACCACGAAAAGATTCTTCATTGAAAGAGTCCGGGTCTAGTCGGTAGTTGTTATCTAACTGCCCTAATGGTCTATTTGTATCTGCCATAATGTCTCCAAATTTAAGCTACTGTCCAGTTACCCATCGAGGAGCCAACTTTAAACCCAGTATTTGCGGTTTGACAAATTAATTCTACGGTATCACCT
>Ga0222713_10004150_pt1 | contig 14631 bp, 14 predicted proteins | sample C33_649DmetaG_FD_165061 | JGI IMG/M metagenome (GOLD analysis project Ga0222713, IMG submission 165061) | Estuarine water microbial communities from San Francisco Bay, California, United States - C33_649D | ecosystem: Environmental > Aquatic > Marine > Unclassified | place: USA: California...
GGCTGAAGAAGCCGAAGCTGAAGAATCCGAATCTGAAACGCAGGAAGAATCGGAAGAAGAATCCGAAGAATCCAGCGACGATGTGTCCAAGGGCGTTCAAAAGCGAATCAACAAGTTAGTTGCCGCTAAGAAAGCTGCCCTTGCTGAAGCGCAAGCCTATAAGGAGAAACTCACGGAGCTTGAGAGCAAGCTAAGTGAAGCTCCAGCCCAGGTCGCAAAGCAGGAAAATATCTCTGATGCAGTTGCCAAGCTCACGAGTGTTGAGCAGGTGGATGCAGAGTGGAGAAAAGCTACTGAGGTGCTGATGTGGTGCGAGGAGAATCCAGACGGCGGCGTTATTCAACTGCCTAATGGCGAAGAAGCTGATGTGGATGAATCCCAAGTGCGGCAAATGAAGAAACTTGCGCTCCGGCGCAGGGAACTGGAGTTGCCAGCACGAAGACAATATCTGCTAGTTGAGCGAGAAGCTGAGGCTCAGACGGTGAAGGAGTTCCCATGGTGGAAAGACCCTTCTACGAAAGAGTATCAGACCGCCCAGCAGGTGTTGAGGGACTTCCCAGAGATTCGGGCCAAGAGAGCAGACTACAAACACATCGCGGGGATTGTTGTTCTGGGAATCCAAGCATACCAAAACATGCAAGGAAAACAGGCAGCAGCACCCAAGCCTATCAAGCGAGCACCAAGCCAACCCGCAATCAAGGCTGCGCCTGTGGTTAAGGACAATGGCAAAAAGGTGTTTGATAGCTTCGCTAGAAACAACGGTGACTCAAAGCTGTTTTCTGACCTGCTCAAAGCCAAAGGTTTCGTAGACTAACAACTCAATACTATGCCTCTATTAACTGAACCTAACCTCTCCGGTCGCGGTAAACGCGAAGACCTCATGGACATGATTGCCTTGGTGGACGCCAAGGACACGCCATTTACTTCAATGGCGCGTAAAGGCTCCAAGCCTGGCAACATGTACTTCCGCTGGCAAGCTGACCAGAACCCTGGCCCCACCATTGGTGGCGTTGTTGACGGGACTGACGTTAGCTCCTACAGCAACTATGTTGTTGGCTACCGCAAGGAACTCGCCAACTACGCTCAAGTGTTCCGGCAAACCGTTCGCGTGTCCAAGCTCACGCAGGACATCGCAGACGTTGCAGGGATTCGCGACGAGTTGAGCGACAACATCGCCAAGGCCATCATCGCCATCAAGCGTTCGATGGAAGCTACGTTCACGTCCGACCAGCTTGGTCAGGCCGACAACGGCACGGTTCCTTACCTCACGGCAGGGATCCAAGCGTGGATTGGCGGCGACAACATCGGCACTGGGCTGAACATCGGCTCCGGCACGACCTCGCCTTCGTTCATCACTCCGGCAAACTCGATTGTTTCCGGCGCAAACGCTTCCGCTTTGACGGACGCAACGGTGCAAGGCTTGCTCAAGTCAATCTACGACCAGACTGGCAGATACAAGTCCTTCGACGCAATCGTTGGAACTGACCTCAAGCGTGCATTCACGAGCTTGCTCGGCACGACTGCGCTCACGACCACGACCACCGCTGGCGTGACTGGCTCTGGCGCAACGAAGGTGCAGACCTTCCAGCGTGATGCTGCTGCCGACACGTTCATCCAGAGCGTTGACGTGGTCCAAGGCGACTTCGGGACGGTGCGCTTGCACCCCACGACGTTCATGGGGACTGTGACCAGCAGCGGATCGAACACCACGACGTACACCGCTCGCACGGCGTATGGCTTGGTTCTCGACATGGACTTGATCGAAGTCCGCTACGGCGGGAACGTTGCCAACGTCACGGCATTGCCTGACTACGGTGGTGGCCCTGCTCGCCTTGTTGAAGCAGTTGCTGGCCTTGTGGTTGGCAACCCGCTCGGACTTGGCAAGTTCACCTACACTGCGGCTTAATTGCCTTCCGCGACACCTGCGTGGCTTGACTAAGGTTGAGCTAAAAGTGGTGCGACAGCTCGGAGAGACGAGCACATTTTCTTATGATACACATTCCAGAAGAGTTCCGTGAGCGAGCGCATGGCATGATGGATGCCAAGTGGCAGCAGTCCCGCATCGACGCAAAGAAAGCTGCTGAAGAACTCGGCAAGCTCAACTCACAGGAGCACAAATCCGTTGACGGCATTGGCGAACTTACAGCCCGTATCCCTGGGGTTGCTTTCCATTTCTGGGGGCAGAAGCTGGGCTACGATTGCTGGAAAGACCCAGAATTTTTGCGAGAGTTTTTGCGCGACAATCCCGAATGCAGAGTGAATAGTAAAGGGACGAAGTTGCAGGTAGGATTCGGAAACTAATGAAAACTGTCCCGTATAGCGACATCTTAAACGCAACCCTGCAACTTGCTGGTGTTGATAGGGTAAGCCTGAGCAACAAGACGTTCGCAACCTTTCGGGACTTCTTTAGCAAGCGGATTGCAGAAGCGTGGAATAGAGAACGCTGGCCAGATTTCGTCCAGTACATCACACGCTTTCCAGGACTCCAGATGTACTCGCTGGACTATGCTCCAGCTACAGGCACGCTGACCCTGCGTTTCTCTAACGACGAGAGCAGCCCGTACTACGAGGACACCACGTTCACAAGCTACAGCGTTGGCGGGTCTGTTTCCGTGCAGATTCCCAAGGGAGTGCTCACGCTCACGCCGAACGATGCGGACGTAAGCCAAGCCTGCACCATCACAGCAGGGCCAACAACGGTGACATCCAACGGGATGACGTGCATCGAGATTGTGGCGCAAGCTGACGAGCTTATCAACTCGGCATCCACAGCAACGGAGACGGTCGTTATCACGGCAAGCCAGTTCCAGCGGTATCCGTACAACAACTACATCGGATCCTGCCTGCACACCAAGAACGGCACTGACGGAGCGCAAATCCTGCCCATTAACCGCATCAAGCTGCCAGAGGACGCAGACACTGTTCAAGGCGTATACTCACGCGATCCACGCACAACGACCCGCACGCAAGAGGTGGCGTTCATCCTAGAAGATAGCGGCGTTTCATCCGGCTATGTCGCAGCTTCCGAACAGAAGTTCCTCATCACGCAGAACACGGATAGCGTGTGCATTGAGTACTCCATCGAGAATCCAGTGGTGTTTGGAGACGTATACGACTCAACGAAAATCTATCAAGCTGGAGCACAGTTCTTCTATTACAGGTTCCATCCAGCTAGCGCAAACCACCTGTATCCAGATAACGATAGGCAGATGAAGGGCGACTTCTATTCGCCAATCACAATCACAACTGCCGGACAATCTCCGTATCAAACGCCAAGTAACTACAAGCTCATCCCGATTCCAGACTTATTCAAGGACTTCCTTATTAATGCCATGCACTCCGATTGGCTCAAGTCAGAAGGACAGTTTGAAACAGCAATGGCTGCTGAACAGCTTGCAGAGAAAGGCTTGCAGGACGCTATCGACAAGGTGCTTCGCCAAGAGGGGCAAGTGCAGCGCATGAACATGCAGTACACCTACTAATATGGGACAGAAAACAATCTCACAGCTTCCTGTTGCAACGGCTGTATCAAACACAGACCTTCTGATCGTACAGCAAGGCGGAATCACCAAGAGCACTCAAGCAAGTCTGCTTCGCTCAATCAGCGCAACTTCTGTAACAGAGCAGGTCATCACAGCATCGGCAGGGCAAACGGTATTTGTTTCAACGAACGCTTACACCCCTGGGACGAACAACATCTTCGTGTATCGCAACGGGCTGAAACTCATTTCAGGCACAGGCTTCACAGAGACGAACAGCAACACGGTTACACTCACGCAAGGAGCTAATGCAGGAGACCAGATTGTGCTAGATATAGGCACGACAGTTGCAGGTAACTTTCAAGCAGCAAACGTAGCATTCAAGCAGGACGGAACGGGAGCTGTATCCACAAACGTGGCCGCGAAGCTGTCGGAGACAGTCAGCGTGAAGGACTTTGGCGCGGTCGGGGATGGCATCACAGATGATACGACGGCGATTCAAAACGCCATTAGCTCAAGCTATGGGAAGACGCTGTTCTTCCCAAAAGGTACTTACGCCTGTTCCGATTTGTCGGTTACACAGGACATTAAATTTCTTGGCGAACAGGACTCCGTGATCTTTTACAAGGCAAGCGGAACCACTGCGCTTGTGTCTGTTTCCGGTACATCAACGAACTTTGGATCGGAAAATCTGACGTACGACGGAAACTGCACAAATCAACCCGAAACGGTTTATTCAATTAAGTTTACATCTCCAGGAACGCAGTCTGCGCCATCGTATATCACGCTTGAAAACAACATTTTCACAAACGGACAAGAGGCAGATGTTACGATTGGAACAAGCGCAACATTCCCATCCGCTGTTATTGCTCGCATCGAGAACAACACATTTGTTAATGGCGCTGAAGGCACAAGCACTTACGGGCCTAGATGCTTAAATATCAACAGCGCCTGCAATGTAATTATCACTGGCAACTACTTCGGATTTGGAAGAACCCCAACCACATACGGCAGAGCTGGAATTGTATCTTGGATTTCTGGATATTCAGGAGTCGCTTCTAGAGGGATTATAAGCAACAACATCTTCCATAATATGGGAAGATCATCGGCAGTTGTGGCCGCTGGAGTGCTTGGAGCGATTGATTGCTATGCAGGCGGCGTAGATTTGTCGATTGATGGAAACACACTCATCAGCTCATACGGGCGCGGAATCCAACTCAAATCCGATTCGCACAATGTGGTGATTTCAAACAACTCTCTCGACGGTCTGCTTGATCTGACGAGTGGCGTTGCGGTTGACTCTTTGATTACCGTGAACAGGTCGGTAACTACAACAGTTTACGGAAAAATCGCTATCGTAGGAAATGTCTGTAGAACTTCAGTAAGGGACGGAATTTCAGTTTCTTACGCAAATACTGATTACAGTTCAAGCGCAGATGAGATTTTAATAAGTAGCAACATTGTTACTAACGCAACAAGAAGAGGAATTGGAGTTTACCAAGCAATCAACGCTAAGGTAACTGACAACATCGTGAGCGGTGGATGTTCGGAGTACGGCATTTTTGCAAATACATTTTTTGGAAACTCGTCCATTTCCATAGACGAAAATCAAGTTGTTGCTGTAACCGGAACCGGAATCAGAACAGACACTCTAGATTTCTTGGAAGTTACAAATAACTTACTCCGTGGAAACACGGTGGCAGATATTTACATCCGCGCAATTGCAAGAGGCGTTGTAAAGAACAACCAGATGCTCTCAGCGGTTCCATTTGACACTGGTCCTGCGTCTGGAATTTTGAATGTCGTTGTTGAGCAAAACATCGCATCAAATGCAATCGCATCGTACACTTACCGCCCAGACATCGTTTCTGGAGTCATTTATGCAACTTCCAACTTCTTGCAAGTAAACACAGAAGGTGGAGCAGCTACCGACGATTTGGACTCCATAAACGGTGGCTATGAGGGAATGGTTGTGACGCTGCGAAGTTATTCAAACTCGCGTGTTGTGGTCGTCAAGAACGGCACCGGAAACCTTGTTATGGCGTCGGACTTCTCGCTTAACACGACCAAGAAAACCATCACGTTTATCAAGGTAGGATCGAGTTGGTACGAAACGGCTAGGTCATCAAACGTCTAAAACAATCTGCACAACACACCCATGAAATACATCCTCGCGCTATGGCTAAGGTGATTACAAAGTTCATTAGGAAGCGCAATGCAAATCCAGCATTGACGCAGAACAGGCTATCTGCGAGGGTGCAAGTCGCTGGCAGCAATCTGACCTTCCGCTTCAAGAAGACAGCTTCGGCAGCACCGCCTCCTGGCGGGTTTACATACCTACAGCCTGACGGTAGCGACTACTTTCAACCAGACGGAACATCCCGTTACATCCAACCGTAACCATGCCAGATTACACAGTTTCAACAGACATAGATACGCTGCTAAAGTCAGCTAACAACGCTGCTGCAAGATCGAATCTAGGGCTATCAAACGCAGCCTTAACGACCGCAGCAAACAGCTTTTCGCAAACCCAGACATTCGTAGGCACAGGCTCAACAAGCCGGATTGCAGCAACGCAGTCAACTGGCTCTGGGAACGCTGTAACAATCGACACGAGCGCAACAGCAACAGGCATACCGCTAGTTGTAACAGCAAATAACACAGCATCCTCCTCCCCTGCTGTACGCATCACCAATCTTGGGCTTGGCAACAGCTTGCTTGTTGAGGATAGCGCGAACCCAGATTTAACGCCGTTTGCAGTTAGCGCAAGCGGTCGAGTTGGGGTTGGAGTGGCACCAGATGCAGCAGCGGCGATAACCGTGGATGCTGGCGGAATCAAGTTCAGCGACAACTCGACGCAAACGACGGCAGGACTTACTGGCACAGTGCAGGAGGCTAATGGCGGCACGGGAGAGACGAGCTACACGAACGGACAGCTTCTCATCGGCAACGCCACAGGTGGTCTTACCAAGGCTACGCTGACGGCAGGCTCGAATGTGACCATTACCAACGGGGATGGCGCGGTGACAATTGCGGCCACTGGCGGTAGCGCAACGCCAACGGACGTGCAGGTGTTCACCTCTAGCGGAACGTGGACGAAGCCAGCAGGAGCTGTTTACGTCGATGTGGTTGTGATTGCAGGCGGCGGCGGGGGAGCTTCTGGAAGAAAAGGCGGCACAACAGCAACAGCCCCAGGCGGAGGTGGAGGCGCAGGCGGTTCTTATTCTGCGAGGGGCTTTCAGGCATCCCTTCTTGGGAGCACGGAAACAGTAACGGTTGGCGCAGGCGGCACTGGAGGGGCGGCTGTAACTGGAACAAACGTCAACGGAACGGCTGGAACAGCAGGAGGCAACTCTTCGTTTGGCACGCTCGTTCAAGTGTCCGGTGGAGGAGCCGCTGGAGCAGTAACCACTTCAAGTGGCCCTGCTGGATCAGCAGCATCTGCAAGGGCGATGTTCATCGCTACATCTGGGGCAAACGGCGGAACAGGCGCAGGCCCATCAACCACAAGCGCAGCAGTTGGAGCAGGCGGTGGAGGCGCAGGTGGAGGACTTCCCGCTTCAGCTACGGTTGGTTTTGCAGGCGGAAACGGCGGAACGTCGTTATCCACATGGTTCACTGGAGGATTAGGCAACGGTGGCGCCATTTCATCAAACGGAAGTTCGGCTCCAAATGTAGCGGCAAACCTTCCATTGTGTTCTGGTGGAGGTGGGGGAGGCGGATCCAGCTTCACGGGCAACGGAGGTGACGGCGGAAACGGTGGCCTCTACGGTGGCGGAGGAGGAGGCGGAGGAGCAGCTCTTGATGGAGTGACCTTCTCAGGCAAAGGCGGGGACGGAGCACAGGGCATCGTTATCGTAACAACCTACTTCTAAACAATGAGATACGCAATCGTTGACGACGCGAGCAGGGTCGTTTTGAACATCATCATCTGGGATGGCACAAGCCCGTACACGCCGCCAGCTAACACGACACTTGTGAACGTCGATGGTATCCCATGCGACATTGGCTGGATTCAACAACCAGACGGCAGCTTCGCCCCTCCTCCCGAAGAATAACATGGCCAAGAAAGTCTCACTCTCCGTAGGTCGCGGCGAAAAGCTCCCTGTATCCAAGGGGGCTGGCCTCACAGCCAAGGGCCGCGCAAAGTACAACGCAGCTACTGGCTCCAAACTCAAGCCACCAGCACCCAATCCAAAGACGAAGGCAGACGCAGGCCGGAAAGCCTCATTCTGCGCTAGGATGAAGGGCGTTGTCGCCAAAGCCAAAGGGCCAGCAGAGCGAGCCAGAGCAAGTCTTCGCAGATGGAAATGTAGCTAGAACACAATTATGAAGTACATATTTGACCGCCTATTTGAGCCTTCCACATGGAGAGGACTTATCTCGCTAGCAACACTACTGGGACTAAAGATTGCGCCAGACCAAGCTGAAGCGGTTATGACCGCAGGAGTGAGCGTGTATTCCGCTATCAACATTCTCCGAAAGGAGCGCAAATGATGGACAAAGCGATGGAGCAGCTTGTTGCTCAAGGCCCACTTGCCGCAGCCATGGCAGTCGCCATTTGGTGGCTAGCCAGCAAGATTAAGGACTGTGAGATAGACCGCCAGAAGCTCTGGGACAAAGTGAGCGAACTAGCCAGCCGACACGACAATGCTTGATCCTCGCACAGAGAAGACGCTAGGCACGCTGCATGATAAAGTGCAGCCGAAGTTCCGTGCGTTCATGGAGGACGCGCAAAGGCTTGCAGCCATGGAGGGGCTTGAATACCGTGCAATCTCTGGATTACGCACCTTCGATGAACAAGCCGCTATTTACGCCCAAGGCCGAACGAAACCTGGCCGAATCGTCTCCAACGCAAAACCTGGCACGAGCTATCACAACTACGGATTGGCAATTGATTGTGGCGTCTTTCGTGGCGGGAAGTATCTTGATAGCGATGAGCCTAAGACGGCTAGTGCTTTCCACAAAAAAGCCGGAGCTTTAGCCGACAGCTACGGACTCACATGGGGCGGGACATTCAAGAGTATGGTGGATGAGCCGCATTTCGAGTTGAGCAAGGGACTTCCAATTCTCACACTGCTGGACAAACACAACAAAGGCCAAGACATCCTATGAGAAAACTTGAAGAACTAATGAACGCTCTCATGGGAGATGAGAGTGAAAGTGAAATGGGCGGCGAGCACATGATGAAGATGAAGAAGGCTTACAAGCTGATGAAGAAAGCCACAGAGCTTATCGGCGAGTGCTGCGGAGAGGGCGAGGAAGAGGAAGACGAATACGAGGACTAATGGGATTACAGCACCAATCTGACGGAGACATGGGGTTCACTGGCTTTGCCAGTCGAATCAACCCGATTGCGCTCAATCCATCGCTTTTGAGCAATGCTTTCAACGTCAGAATGGACAGAGGCTCTGTGCGTCCTCGCAAGGGGATTAAACGCCTTACGGACAATACGCTGTTAGATGAAGTCATCTGCGGAGCAACTGCATTTGTCGATGCGGAAGGCAACGACAACATCATCCTTGTAGCCGTAGACGGCATCTTCGTTTACACGCCACCTCAAAACGGGCTTGCTGCAACAATATCGGCCAAGAAGCCATTCCCAGCAGGACGGATCATTTACACCTCAAATGACCTGATTACAGCAGGCGGCGATTATATTGTCACCAATGACACCTTTCGGATAGGTGTTGGCGGGTTCTCAACAGCAGGTGAAGAGGCTGGCGAGTTGTATATCTTCCGTGGACGCACGGACGCTCCAGTGCTTGCAGGGACATTCTCTTGCTCTGCGATAGTAGATGGCGCAACAGGAACAATTACAGTAACGACAACCCAGCCGCACGGTTACGTCTCTGGAGACGAGGTGACTTTCAATACAGCGCACACAACAGGTGGAGCGCAGAGTCTAAACAACAACTACGTCATTACGACAACTGGGCTAAACACCTACACGTTTAGCTTCTTCAACAACACAGGAGGCAACCTCTCAAACCAGAACAACATTGCTTGCACTTCGCAGCAAGGGTTCCCACCGCTTTATTGGGATGGATCCAGCGCAAACGTCGCGGTTATGCCGCAGACTGTTCCGGCTCACCTTGGTGCTGGCAACTGTTCGATGCCTCCAGGAGATTTCGGATTGGTGTTTCAGAATCGGATGGTTGTTGCATACAAGCGCAACCGTCTGGCTGTGTCAGACATTCTTGACTACGGAACATTCGATCTCGCGCTCAACAATTTCTACGTTAACACGGGCAACAACGACTCGATTGTGGGTGTGCTCCCTTGGATCGAGAACCAGTTCCTCGTATTCATGCAGAAGAGCATCTACATCTGCTTCATCGAAACGAGCAACTTTACCGTAGGTTCTGCTCCAGGTGTGAACTCAACGATTACTCTGGTGACCAGCGAGATAGGGTGCTTGTCGCGCAGGACAATCGTTGCCGCAGGACAGTTCGTGTTCTTCTTGTCAAACAAGGGCGTTCACATGCTCACGCCGCAGCTTGATCTAAAGCTCATCGGCAACACAGACCCGCTCTCAAACAGCATTGACGACTACTTCCAGCGCATCAACTACGGCTATGTGAGGTTTGCGTTTGCAACCTATTTCAACAACAGATTCTGGATTGCATTGCCGCTTGATGACGCAACGACAAACACAACGCTGCTTGTTTACAACACGCTAAACTCCGCATGGGAGTCCGTGGACACATTCCCAAATGGAATGTGCGTGGACGAGATGATTGTCGCCCAGTACAACCTTGGAAAACGGCTCTACCTGATAAAGTACTTCTTTGGTGATAGCGAGTTTGGCGGGGTGTATTTGCACGAGGAGCTGGAGGCTGGGGATCAGTATTCGGGACTGGATGGAACGCCAGTGCTTCCGTTCTACCTCACAGAGACAGGGCCAATCATCACCGAAACAGCTCCGCAAACTGAGCCAGTGCAAGCTAGGTGCATCACGAGGCAGTACACGTTTAGCACTCTCAATGAAAAGTTCTTCAGCAGAGCAGAAGTGGTCGCCGAGGCTTTCAATGTGAACGATCGAGTGAAGCTGTTCGCAAGCACCAAGAATCTCGACACCACAAACGAAGTTGGAGAGATGCAGTTCGCCAGCATCACTGACCAAACCTACAGGGCAAGAGTCGCGCTGCGTGGATATTCCATGCTCATGGACTTGCGTTTTACATCTGGACAACCAGAGCTTCGTGCAGTCACAGTTACTGGGGCTGTTTCTAATAGACCAATGATTTCACAGAGCTAAGTATATGGCACAACTTTCTAAAGGCACTGCATTCTCGACGGGCGACCAAGTTACGGCGGCAAACCTCAATCAGCTTGTAGATGCTGCAACGCTCACGTCTGGCTGTATTTCAGAGCAATCAGATGCAGTAACTGGCGTTACCACGGACGTAATGCTGCTCCAGCGTGGAAGCGGGTTGTTTCGCCTCACATTTGAGAAGCTCAAGGACTTCATCCAATCTCAAGCTCTTACGCTCTCACAGGCTCTCACGCTCTCTGGTAGTCCAACGCTAGCAAACCATGCTGCGAACAAAGCCTACGTTGACACCAAGCTGCCGCTTTCTGGAGGAACGCTCACTGGCGGACTTGTAGGGACAACCGTAACGGCAAGCAGCATTGCCACTGTAAACTTTACAGCGACAGGAACAACAGCCGTTCAAACACCGACGCTAGCAGGACAAGCGGCAAACAAGAGCTATGTGGACGCTCAAGTTTCACCAAAGGCAAATCTGAATCTGTTCGATCAAATCCTCTCTGCAAGCGGAGAGCAAAAGATCAACGGACTTATCATCAAGTGGGGGCTGCACAATCCGAATCCGCTCACCAAAGTTGTTACATTTCCAACTGCGTTTCCAAACGAGATTTTCCACATACAGCTAACGCCATATGACACGTCTGTAGCCGTTGGGGTTGAGGCTAGCCCTGCGCCAACTGTAACTGGATTTACGTTCCTATCGGCAAGCAACACGGCAGTCTACTGGCTGGCTATTGGACGATGACCGTATGGGACAAAATCCTTGAAGCAGAACTAGCCGCTGCGAAGCGTCATCCCAAGCTCTGGGACGGCACAAGCGAAGCGGAGATAAGGAACATACTGATATACTACGGACTGCACGGAGGGCTGTTCTACTCCATAAACCAAGAGGACGAGATTGAAGCTGTGATGCTTGCGCACCCTGGCTGCAAGCTGCCGGATTGGGAGTGGGACGAACTCACGAACGACTGGACAATCTACACGCTTTGGGCAAAGAGCCGAAATGCGTTTGAGGACATGGTTGGACGTGCAATCCAAGACAAGAAACCCGACTTGATTTACGCCGTAAGAGACGGAATCATCAGGGAAGTAACACCGGAAAAACTACTGCGACTATTCTATGGGCGGATCTCCTAAAATCAACATGCCTGCTCCTCCTAGCTACTCTGGCTCCATGGAGGAGATTCTTCGCTCGCAGCTTAAGTACGCGCCGGAGATTTTTGCAGCAGAGCAGAAGTACCAGCCGCTATACGGCGAGTTGCAGCGCAGGATGATGCGCGATGAAGCTCTAGGGCAAGCGGACTTGGCATTGGAAGTTGCGCCAAAGCTAACTGAGCTTGAGCGACTCGTCTCACGAGGAACGCAGGAAGCAAACCTTGAGGCAGTTCAACAACGCGCCAAGCCCATGGTAAAAGGGTTCCTAGATGCCGCTGGAACCACAGGGATTGTCGAGAACTTGCAACAGGTAGGAGAGGAGCTTTCAGCGCAGCGTCCTGACTACGCCATGACTCCAGAAGAGCAGCGTGCAGTCGAGCAGCAGGCTCGTGCAGCGTATGCAGCCCGTGGGATTGCATTAGGCGACCAAGCAGCTTTGACGGAAGTTCTAAACCGCAACCAGTTCATGCGTGCGCGGAAGATGGAGGAAGAGGGCTTGAGAGCAAACAGGCTCCAGCTAGCCACAGGGATTGCTCAAACGCTCCAGCAACAGGCAGCTCCTGCAATGGGCACGTTTTTTGGCCCAGGCTTGTATGCAGGCAACTTCGCCGGAAACACCATCCAAAGCGCACTTATGGGACAAAATAATGCTGGAGCGCAATACTTCAATCCAGAATCGCCAACAGGCATGGGAGCTATCTACGGAGGCTACAACGCACGAGTGCAGGGAGCCGTTGGACAGGCTCAAGCAAGCGCAGCGGCAGGTGCTGGGAGAATGGGAATGTTTGGCAGCATTGGCGGCGGACTGCTTATGGGAGCAGGGATTGCTTTCTAATGAAACACAACACGGAACATACAATACGCAAAGCCTTCTCAAAGGCAAAGAGGCCCGCAGTTCTTTGGAGCGGCGGGAAAGACTCAACTGTCCTTTTGGACATCGCTCGGCAAATCAAGCCGGACATCGAGGTGATTCACTTCAAGCTCCCGTTCTTGCCGAATAAGTATCGCCACCATCACGATGTGCAGGAGCAGACGGGACTGACCGTCCACGACTGGCTTCCGGAGCGAGTTGCGCTAACCCACGGGAACGATCGTATCGACGTGTGCGAAACCTACAACATCGGCTCTGGTACACTGAGCGTCATGCGCGGCACGGAACCTTTTGATGAGCGTAGACCCTGGGTGTGTGGACTAGACTGGCTCAATCGTCCAACTTCAAAGACGTTCTCTAACTTCGATGTGCTTTTGTGCGGTCACAAGTCTGTGGACATCGACCCGCTCACGGGGGTTGTGCCGCTGAACATTGACATGAAGCGTCTCGGCGCGTTGACTGAGATGTGGTTTCCCTTGAGGGAGTGGACGGACGAAGACGTAGCTGAATACATTCTGGCAAACAACATCCCTTACGACAAGTACCGCTACGACGAGAAGGTGGTCAGCAAGCCTGACAAGCACTTCAACTCGGACTATGTGCATGCGTGCATGCGGTGCGTGGACAAGAGGGAAGGGCAGTTTGTCAGATGCCCCAAATTACATGCAGACATTGAAAATATCTCAGAGTTCGTTTTGCACGAACAGCCCCGACTCGACTATTGCAACGTCAGATCTGGACTGCCAGATGTGCGGAGCGTGTTGCAGCCACAAGTGGTCATGGCCGATTCTCAAGCGGGATCGGTCGGATGCGAGTGGAATCCCCAAGGAAATGCAACGGGAGGACTATCCTCTCCTAAAGACTTCAAACAATAGATGCGTTGCTTTGCAAGGCATAGTTGGAGTACAAACATCTTGCTCAATATACAACAACAGACCGCAGGCTTGCAGAAACTTCATTAAAGGCAGTCAACTTTGTTTAGAAGCTAGGAGAGAACGATATGGCAAAACCACAAATGTTATTCGGGTATCAGCCACCAGCAGCAATGTCCATGATGGGACAGGGTGTAGCTGAAGGGATGGCGAAAGCTGGTGAGCTATACGGCAAGGGATTGCAGTCTTTTGGCGAACAGATTGGCGCAGGGATTCAGTCTGCTGCTGGAGCATATGCCAACGCGCAGGATGCCAACAAGACTGCTGCTGCGGTCAAGAAGTTCGCTGCAACAATGCCAGACGTGAAGACGGAAGGCTCCATGGGCTACATGCTCAATCAGTTGCTGAACGACCCCAATCTCTCCAACGCGCAAGTGGCAAAGTTTGGAACGTCCGCTGTGAGCGACTACTTCAAGAACATGATGGATCTCCGCAGAATCCAAGAGATAAACAGAGGCAGGCTGAATTTGCAAGCGATAAAATCTGATGCAGCAGCGGGCGGAATACTGCCTCCTCTTCCAATGGTCACGCCAAGTCCACTGAGACAATCCACAATACAATCAACAGAAGCGGCTGGCGATAAAATCAACTTCAACACAAGCAGGGCTGGAGATGTTGACTTGAACGTAAGTCCATTCAGCAACCCATATCCAAGGACAAAGTAAATGCCATGGAAGAATATAATAAAAGTTTGCTGAACGCACGCCCAACGTCAGCGGGGGCATTTAGTGGAGGGCAGATTCCATTAGGTTTTGATGCCAGCGCAATTTATCAATACTCGCAGGGGATACCAAATCCAGGGGCTGCGCCAGTTGTCCAAACTCCACAGGAGACAACAACCCCACAAGCTGTTTCGCAAACCTTTGATGACCCTGTATACACGCCAAATTGGTCTTTAGACACTCCTCCTGTAGTAGTCCG
>Ga0222713_10004151_pt1 | contig 14631 bp, 12 predicted proteins | sample C33_649DmetaG_FD_165061 | JGI IMG/M metagenome (GOLD analysis project Ga0222713, IMG submission 165061) | Estuarine water microbial communities from San Francisco Bay, California, United States - C33_649D | ecosystem: Environmental > Aquatic > Marine > Unclassified | place: USA: California...
TGGTTTGTTCTGTTTCGGCTTCGTCACCAACTGGTACAACAACCACATGGCGCACCACCTGCTCGGCCGCCGCGAGCAACCCAGTCCGGACGCGTTTTCCAAAAACTGGCTGTGGCAATGGATGCGCAACAGCCTGGATACCGGGTGGTGGCGCGGACGGCAGCCGGAATGGGACAAGATCAAGGTGCCGTTCTACAGCGCCGGCAACTGGAGTGGCATGGGGCTGCACCTGCGTGGCAATACCGAGGGCTTTGTGCGCGCCGCATCCAGGCACAAGAAGCTGCGTATCCACGCCGGCACGCATTACCACCCTTTCTATGCCGAAGAAGCGCGCATGGACCAGTTGCGTTTCCTGGATTACTGGCTGAAGGGGAAAGAGACCGGCATCATGAAAGAGCCGCCGGTCAAGCTGCTGATCCGCACCGGCGGCGGCGGGCCATACAAAACCTGGCGCCATGAAAAGGAATGGCCCCTCAAGCGCACCCGCTGGACGAAGTTTTACCTGAACCCGGCCAAGTCCGGGGACGGCACCCGCAGGAACGTTGAAGGTACGCTGAAAAAAGGGACGTCCAGAACAGCCGGCAAGCTGACCTACTCCACTTCCGTGATGACCAAGGCCGGCGTGGCATCGGCATCATGGACTTCCACGGCCGTAGGCGATCTTGGTCGCTTGGGCATTTCCTTTGAAACCGCGCCACTCGCGGAAGACACCGAGGTCACCGGTCCCGTCAACCTGGTGCTGTGGGTGTCCAGCACCACCGAGGACATGGATATTTACGCGACCATCCGGAACATTGATGCCAACGGCAACGATGTCTGGGAAGTCGGCCAGCAACAGCAACAGGTGCCGGTGGCCAAAGGATGGCAGCGCGCGTCGCACCGCAAGCTGGATCCCAAACTCTCCAAGCCCTACCGCCCGTACCATGCCCATGATGAGCGGCAATGGCTGAAGCCGGGAGAGATGGTCCAGGTGCAAGTCGAAATCTGGCCGACCTGCATGGTATTCAAAAAAGGTCATCGCATCAGGCTCGACATCCAGCCCCGCGACGGTGTCGGCAGCGCGCCTTACACGCATTACCATGGCGACTACAATGCGGGCGGCAAGAACTCCGTTTTTACCGGCGGCAGGCATGCGTCCTACCTTCTGCTGCCGATCATTCCGTCAGCAAAATGAATTGACCATCAATAAACAATAGATCATTTACGATGAGCTACAATCGGAGAATACGTATGGAATTGCCCAAAAGCATCAAACTGGTCCTCTGCGCAGCAGCAACGCTGGGTCTTGCAGTGGGCGCGCAGGCACAATCGGATTACCCGAACCGCCCTGTGCGCATGATTGTGCCCTTCGCACCCGGCGGCGCATCCGATACCGTGGGCCGAATCATCCAGCCGGCGCTGGCGGATCAGTTCAAGCAGCAGATCGTGGTGGACAATCGGGCCGGCGCAGCCGGCAACATAGGTGTCGAAATCGCGGCGCGCGCCAGTGCGGACGGTTACACCTTCCTGCTCGGCAATGTCGGCACGATGGCTATCAACCCCGTGTATTACACCAAGTTCCAGTACAAGCCTCTGCGCGATCTGATTCCGATCACACAAGTCGTTGACGTGCCTGGTAGCCTGGTCGTGCATCCCACAGTACCGGCCAAGTCAGTCAAGGAATTCATCGCACATCTGAAAGCGAACCCAGGCAAGCTCAACTACGGATCACCGGCCCCCAGCAGCGCCAACAACCTTGAAGCAATCATGTTCCTCAATGCCACCGGCACCAGCGCCGTCGGCGTGCCGTACAAAGGTGGCGCCGGTCCGGCAACCATCGGCCTGCTGTCGAATGAAGTACAGTTTCTGTTTGCAACCTTCAGCTCCACGGTGAACTATGCCAAGCAGGGTCGTCTGCGCGTTCTCGCCCTGATCGCGCCGGAGCGCAGTGCCGCCATGCCAGAAGCATCGACGATGCGCGAACAGGGTTTCAACATGACCGTAGGATCGTGGCAGGGTCTGTTCGTACCCAAAAATACGCCGCGCCCGGTAGTGAATGCACTGCTCAAGGCCGGTCACGCTGCCATGAAGGACGCCGGGGTCAGCAAGCGCCTGGGCGACGCGGGCATCGCCATTGTCACCAGCAAATCACCGGAAGAATTCGCCGCCTTCGTCAAATCGGAAACCGATCGCTACGGCAAAGTCATCCGTGACGCGAAGATACAGACTGAATAAACAGGGTTATCCGGGAAATCCGGCTTGAGACCTGCAAGGGCGCGTGCTAGATTTCCAAGGTTGAGTGTTTTGCTGGAAACTGAATACTGGATCAGGTTTTACTAACAGGAGAGCAACATGGCAAATGTAGGTTTGGTGGGACTGGACTGGCAGGAGCGCATCAACTGGGACCGTTTGCGCAAATACCGGCTGGAGCGCGCCCGCGAAAAGATGAAGGCACATGGTCTGGGCGCGATGCTGCTGATGTATGACGAAAACGTCCGTTATGTGACCAGCACACTGACTCCGGGCTGGAACCGCCTGAAGCCGGGCCTGCGCTATGCCCTGCTGTGCGGCGATGACGCCCCGGTGCTCTTCGAGCAGGGCGATATCGGCATGCATATTGAAAAGCATTCGCCGTGGATTCCCAAGGACCACATCAAGTATTCCTACGCCTGGATCAAGGGCGCAGCCGGTCCCGCCTCGCTCGCACAGGTGACTAAGTTCACCAACAGCATCAAGAATGAAATGAAAAAAGCCGGCGTCGACGGCCAGAAACTCGGCGTCGACTTTGTCGACATCAACATGATCCAGATTTTCAAGGATCACAAGATCGACTGGACCGACGGCATGACGCCGATGATGGAAGCCCGTGCCGTCAAGAACCAGGACGAGCAGGAATGCTTCCGCATGGTCGGCGCCATCGGCGACGCAGCTCACTGGGAATTCATGAAATTCCTCAAGCCCGGCCTGACCGAGAACCAGCTGACTGCACACATCATGGAGTTTCTCTACAACGTCCCCGGCATGGAAGACGTCGAGGACGTGATCGTTTCCTCGGGACTCAACACCTGGCCGAACTGGAGGAACTTCTCCGACCGCATCATCAAGCCCGGCGACATGGTGTTCATGGACCTCGCTGCGCTGACCTGGAACGGCTACAAGTCCTGCTACTACCGCACCTACATGGTCGGCCGCGAGCCGAACCAGGAACAGAAGGACTACTACGCCACCGCGCTGAAATGGCTCTACGACTCGATCAAGGCGGTCAAGGCCGGTGCCACCACCCGTGACATCGCCTCCAAGTGGCCGTCGGCGAAGGAAGCCTACGGCTATGAGGAAGAAGACCAGGCAGCCGCCAACCTGTGGGGCCATGGCCTCGGTCTGGCGCAGTACGACCAGCCGGTCATCTCCCGCATCTGGTCGCTGGATCACCCGATCGAGATCAAGGAAGGCATGACCTTCGCGCTGGAAACCCAGCACGGCAAGCCGCACCAGTGGGGCGTGCGCATCGAGGAGATGCTGATCGTGCACAAGGACAGCATCGAAATCGTGTCCAACTTCCCGGTCGAGCAGATCACGGTGGTTGATCCGATGCCGGGCTATTGCAACTTCGGCAAGCTGCCCGGCCGCTAGACCGGCGCAGCATTGACGGCGGCCGGTGGAGCACTCCCCGGCCGTTTTTGTTTTACGCCAGTACTCCGCTCCTGATGCCTGACAACATGAAAACCGCAGAACTTGCAGTGCCCCGCCGCTTCGCCATCGTCTCGCGACCGCTGCCGGTCGCCGGTCCGGGCGAGGTGCTGGTGCGCAGCGCCGCGACGGCGGTCTGCCATACCGATCTCGGTATGTATCTCGGCGAACATCCCGGATTACGTTATCCGGTGGTGCTGGGACATGAATCCACCGGCACCGTGGAAGCTGTTGGCGAAGACGTCACCGGTCTCACTCCGGGTCAGCCGGTCATCATCAATCCGATCATTTCCTGCGGTCACTGCGATTCGTGCAAGCGCGGCGCGCAGCACCTGTGCCGCAATGCCGGGTTGTTCGGACGCGAAGTGGACGGATCGCTAAGCGAGTTTGTCTGCCTGAAATCGCAGTATGTGCATCCGCTGCCGCAGCGCCTGCCGCTGGCGGATGCCACCTTGATCGAAACCCTGGCCACCGTGCGCCACGCCCAGCAGCGACTGCAGCTGACCGCCGGGGAATCGGTGGCGATACTAGGCATGGGCACCACGGGATTGCTGCATGCACGGCTGGCGGCGCTGGCGGGTGCCAATCCGGTGATCGCGGTTTCGCGCACGCGCTGGAAACTCGACATGGCACTCAAGCAGGGCGCTCATCATGCGCTGGACACCGGCGCCGAGCAGGCGGTGAATGAAGTGCTGCGGCTCACCGGCAATGAAGGCGCTGACGTGGTCATCGATACCGTGGGCGGCGATGCGACGCTGAAAGCCGGCCTCGACATGCTGCGCCCCGGCGGACGCTATTCGCCCTACGCAGTCAGCCATGCCTGCTGTCCCACCTTCACCACGTTTCCGCTGTACTACAAGGAAATCAGCATCATCGGCTCGCGGGCGCTGAAACCTTCCGACATGGAACCGTCCATCGAGCTGGTGGCTTCCGGCCAGATCGATGTCGCGGGCTACGTATCCGCCACCTACCCGCTGGCCCGCACCGCAGAAGCTTTCGAGGAATACGAACGCAATCCCGGTCGCGTGCTGCGCATCGTCATCGACAGTAACGCCCACTGAACCATCATCATGTCTACACTGGTCCTGCCCGTTTCCGATCCCGCCGCCACTGACGCCGGACGTTTTGGTCCCAAAGGGGCCAACCTTGCTGCCCTGGCCCAGGCCGGGATGCCCACGCCTGGAGGTTTTTGCGTCGATGCCGGCGCCTACCGTCGCCAGGTACAGGCGCTGGGCCTTGAGGAATCGGCTCGCGGCGTCTTTGCCGCTACCGACAGCGCGCAGGCCAGGCGCCATGCGCTGAACATGAAACTCGGCCTGATGGACAAGCCCATCGTTCCCGAACTCGAAGAGCAGCTGCTGTCGGCGTGGCGTCAGCTGGTCAGTGAATCCGGGACGCCGATCGCTGTGCGCTCCTCGGCACTGGTCGAAGACCGTTACGGTTCCAGCTTCGCGGGACAGTTCGAGAGCTTCCTCGATCTCGAAAGCGAAACCGATTTTCTCACTGCGGTGCGCTCGTGCTGGGCCGCGCTGTGGATGACGCGCGCGCTGCGCTACATGGCGACCCACGACATCGACCCGTCGGAAACTGCGATGGGCCTGATCATCCAGCCGCTAGTCAAGGCCCGTGCCGCAGGCGGCGCGCTGAGCCAGACGGCGTCAGGCGACATGCTGATCAATGCCACCCAGGGACTGGGCGCGGCGATCGCCCAGGGCGAGGTGGCCCCGGAGCGTTATCTGTTGAGTCGCGAAGGCCGGCACAGGGAAACCGTGGCAGCGCCGACGCAATATCACACCATGACCTGCGAACACCGCCCCATGCTGGCGCCACGCCAGCGCAAAAACAAGGATTACTGCCTTACCCCAGCGCAGGCCGAAGAACTCGGGGGCTATCTGCTGCGTGCAGAAGCCCTGATGGGGCGCGCTGTGGAGATCGAATGGGCGATGGATGACAAAGGCATCAAAATGCTGCAATCGCGTCCCCTGCACCTGGAACCGGAGGCGGACGAGCATGTCGATGACGAAATCTGGCTGCGCCAGCCGCACTTGCGCGGCCAGCCTGCAGGCTCAGGCTGGACCAAGGGCCTGGCCTGCGTCATCAACTGCGAATGCGAACTGGCGCGGGTTGCTCCCGGTTCGATACTGGTCACCCGTATGGCCGGACCGGCTTTGTCGCAGATTCTGCCGCGCGTTGCCGGCGTGGTTGCCGAACTGGGCGGCAGTACCTCACATCTTGCGTCCCTTGCTAGGGAACGCGGCATTCCGATGGTGCTGGGGGCTGACCAGGCCACGATCCGCATTCCGGAAGGCTCGATGGTGGCCGTTGACGGCGTATCCGGCGTGGTGCGCTGGATGAAATCCGAAACTGTAGCTCCACAGCATGCGAGGCTCAAATGACACAACGTTTACGCGGCATTACCGACGAAGAAGCCGTCGGCCCGGCAAAGGACCTGTTCGAAGCGTCGAACAAGATGCTCGGCCGCACCGCCAACCTGATGCGCATCCTGTCGCACAGCCCGTATGTGGCGCGCTGGATACTGCCGTTCATCGCGGCGGTGCGCCAGCCCAACGCCGGTGCGGTATCCCCGGTGCGGTTGCGCAACCTCGCGGTGCTGAAAACTTCGACGATCAACGACTGTCATTACTGAACGGAACACAACTACGTGCTTGGTCAAGCACTGGGACTGAAGGACGAAGAGTTCGATGCGCTGAAAGGCGACTATCAGGCGAGCCCTCTGTTTACTGCCAAGGAAAAGGCGGCGATTGCGTGGTCCGAGGCGATGACACTGAATACCGCCAAGCGTGACAACAAGGTGTGGGATGCCCTGCGCAAAGAATTCAGCGATGCTGAAATTGTCGAAATTTCTCTGGCGTGCGCGATGTTCAACATGATCAACCGGCTCAATGATTCGTTCCGCACCGAACTGGAAAGCGCCGAGTACAATCGCCGGCAGCACGGCGCAGTCGGTGTGACCCGGGAAACCCTTGAAAATTACGCCTGCACCATCTGTAACAGCAAAACCTGACGGTTAATCGCATGGCCCTCCCCCGCATCCACATTACCCAGCCCGTCGCCAGGGGCGCCATCGAGCGGCTGAAGCAGGTCGCCGATGTGCGCTGGAATCCCGATCCGCTGCATATCATGACGCAGCAGGAACTGGTCGAAGTTGCGCGCCGCAATGACGTTATCTTTTGTCTGCTGCATGACCGGATCAGTGCCGAGGTCATCAACGCCAATCCGCAACTGAAGGCCGTGGCTTCGATGACCATCACGCCTGCAGATATCGATATTGCTGCGGCTACGGCGCTCAGGATCCCGGTTACCGTGATACCCGCCCTGCTGCTCGATGATGCCACTGCCGATCTGGCTTGGGGGCTCATGCTGTCACTGGTGCGACGGGTGACCGAAGGCGACCGTCTGCTGCGCTCGGGCACTTTCCCGGGATCGCAATCCAGCTACATGGAAGGTGCCGGACTGTCGGGCAAAACGCTGGGCATCGTCGGCATGGGCGGCGTCGGCCGTGCCGCTGCTGCCCGGGCCCACGCTTTCAAGCTGAAGGTGATTTACCACGACCCCAAAAGACTCGGCGAGGAGGAAGAGCGTGCGCTGAAGCTGACCTGGGTTCCCTTCGACAAACTGCTGGCAGATTCGGATTTCGTGTCGATACACGCCAAGCTCGTTCCGGAGACGCGACACCTGTTCAACGACGCGGTTTTCGCCCAGATGAAGCCATCGGCCTATCTGGTCAATACCGCGCGTGGTCCGATAGTTGACGAGGAGGCGCTGGTGCGCGCACTGATCGACAAGCGCATCGCGGGTGCCGGACTCGATGTTTATGAGAACGAGCCGCGGCCGCACCCCGAGTTGCTGCAGATGCAAAACGTGGTAATGACGCCCCACACCGGCAGTGCCATCACCGAATTGCGTGCGGCCATGGCCAACGTCGTGGTCGACAACATACTCGCAGTTCTGGAGGGCAGGCAGCCGCCGAACTGCTGGAACGCAGGGATTTACGATAAAAAGTAACCTATTGTTTTAATTGAACTAATTGATTCGGAGTCGATACAGATGAGTGCAAAAACCAAAGTCGTACTGACCGATTACGTCTGGGAGTCGGTGGACATGGAAAGGCAGATCCTCGGCGGGAACGTCAATCTGGTGCCGCTGCAGACCAAAAAGCCCGAGGAGTTCATCGCCGAGGCCGCGGACTGCGTCGCCCTGCTCAACACCTACGCCGGCCCGATCACTGCCGACGTGATGGCGAAAATGCCTCAGTGCAAGATCATTGCCCGCTACGGTATCGGCGTCGACACCATTGATCTCGAGGCCGCGACCAAGGCTGGCATCATCGTCACCAACAATCCGACTTACTGTATCGACGAGGTTGCAGAGCATACGATGGCGCTGCTGCTGTCGGCGGCACGCAAGATCACCTTTTACGATCGCCAGGTTCGCGCCGGAAAATGGGCGGTGCCGCCGGGTAAACCGATTCAGCGCGTCAACGGCAGCACCATCGGCCTGGTTGGCTTCGGCAACATTGCGCGTGCCGTCGCCGTGCGTGCCGCCGCCTTCGGCATGAAGGTGTTATATGCCGATCCGTTCATCAAGCAAGGCCAGTTTGACACCCCGGGCAGCAAGGTCGAGCTCGACCAGTTGCTGGCGGAGTCCGACTTCGTATCGCTGCATCCGCCGCTGACGCCGAAAACCCGCGGCCTGATGAATGACGAAGCTTTCTCGAAAATGAAGAAGAACTCGGTGCTGGTCAACTGCTCGCGGGGCCCGGTGGTCGATACCGCCGCGCTGGTGCGTGCGCTCGACGCCGGAAAAATTGCCGGCTGCGCCCTCGACACCACCGATCCCGAGCCCCTGCCCGATCCGCATCCGTTGCGCGGTCGCGAGAACGTCATCATCAATCCGCACGCTGCGTGGTACAGTGAGCAGGCCATGAAAGGACTGCAGGCTGGAGCACCGGGCGAAGTGGCACGCGTGCTCTCCGGCCAGTGGCCGATCAACCTCGTCAACCCCGCTGTGCGCGGTAAAAACCGCGCCGGCCTCTGATCCCATTCAACTGCACAGGAAACATCCATGAAACTCTGCCGCTACGGAAAAGACGGACACGAAAAACCCGGCGTAATCGATGCACAGGGCAAGCTGCGTGACCTGTCGAAAATCATCCCCAACATTGATGCCTCAACGCTGGCACCGCGAGAACTGGAACGGTTGTCGAAGATCAAACCCGAATCGCTGCCGCTGGTCACCGGCAATCCGCGCATGGGCGTGCCGTTTACCGGCATTTCCAAGTATGTGGCCATCGGCCTGAACTATTCCGACCATGCCGCCGAGGCCGGCATGGCGGTACCCACCGAACCGATCATTTTTTACAAAGCCACGACCTCGATCTGCGGTCCCGATGACGACACCATACAGCCACGCAATTCCACCAAGCTCGACTGGGAGTGTGAACTGACCATTGTCATCGGCAGCAAGGCTCAGTACGTAACCGAGGAAGATTCGCTGAACTACGTCGCCGGCTACTGCGTCGCCAACGACGTTTCGGAGCGTGCTTTCCAGCTGCAGTCCTCGCAATGGGACAAGGGCAAGGGTTGCGACACTTTCGGTCCGGTCGGCCCGTGGATGGTGACCAAGGATGAAATCCCCGATCCGCAGAACCTGCACATGTGGCTGGACGTCAACGGCAAGCGCATGCAGGACGGCAATACCAAAACCATGATCTTCGGCGTGAAGAAACTGGTGTCCTACTGCAGCCATTACATGACGCTGCTGCCCGGCGACATCATCTGCACCGGCACCCCGCCCGGTGTCGGCATGGGCATCAAGCCCAATCCGGTCTGGCTGAAACCCGGTGACGTGGTTGAACTGGGTATCGAAGGGTTGGGTATCCAGCGCCAGAAGATCGTCGCTGCCCGCTGAAAGCCTGCTGTGTGGTCGAGGTTGCACTTCACCGCACCTCGATCACTTGTGCAGGTTTCAATGAAATGATCGTAACTATTTGTTTTAATTATTAATTTAATGATCAACGCCGCAATCGTCGGCCTTGGCTGGTGGGGCAAAAGCATTGCCGATGCTGTCCAGGGCAAGAGCAGCAAACTGCGCTTCGTGCATGGCATTACCCAGGAAATTGATGCGACCCGCGATTACGCCAAGGCCAAGGGGTTCCGGCTGTCAGCCACGCTGGAAGAAGCGTTGGCGGATCACGCGGTGCAGGCCGTGGTGCTGGCCACTCCCCACTCCCTACATTGCAGCCAGGTGCAGCAGGTCGCGGCGGCAGGCAAGCCGGTGTTCTGCGAAAAGCCGCTGTCACTGACCCGTGCCGATGCCGAGCGCGCAATCGCGGCGGTAAAGGCAGCCAAAGTGCCGATCGGCGTCGGCCAGAACAAGCGTTTCTGGCCGTCGATGGTCGAGTTGCGCCGCGTTGTGGCCAGAGGTGCGCTCGGCCGCATCATGCATGTCGAAGGCCACTACAGCAACGAGCATTCGACCAAGTTTTTCGCGCCGTGGCGTGACCTGCCCAGCGAAACCCCCGGCGCCGGCATGACCGGTACCGGCATCCACATACTCGATGCCTTTGCCAACATCGCTGGCCCAGCGGAAAAAATCACCGCGCAGTTTATCAGCCACCGCCAGGGAGCAGACCCGCGGGATACGGTTTCGGTCCTGTTCAGGTTCAAGAACGGTATCAGCGGCTTTCTCGGCGCGGTGCGTGCCTCGCCGATCTATTTTCGTGTGCACGTTTTCGGCGATGAAGGTTCGGTCGAAGCGCTGGGTGAATCGCAGACGGTGATCCGGCTCAAGGGCGGAAAAACCGAAGTGAAGGATTTCCCGAAAATCGATTCAGTGCTGGCGGAGATGGATGCTTTCGCCGATGCGGTGGCGGGCATCGCGCCCTACCCCATAACCACAGGGGAAATGGTCGATACCATCGCTTCATTCGATGCAGTGATTCGTTCTATAGCCAGCGGAAAAACAGAAACACCCTAACCTGGAACGTTCAGCGCTGGTTGGCCGCTGCACTGGCATTCCATAGATGTCCGCGCCAGCGACCACCGATCCAGGCAATGACCGCAATTCCGAACAGGCAATAGCCTCCTGCTACCGCGGCATAGCCGAATGCCGAGATCAGCGGTCCGGACAGCAACAGCCCCGGCAAATTGCCGTAGATGGCCATCATGCGCAGGCCCATGATGCGTCCGCGATAGCGCTCATCAGAGGTCCTCAGCAGGAGCGCGTTGATCGGTATCAGTCCCATCGTCTGCATGCAGCCAGCCAGCATCAGCACCGGTATGCCGGCAGCCGGATGATCCGTCTGCGAAAACACCAGCAGCACGGTCAGCCAGGCGATGCTGAAGAACAACATCGCTTGCGCGGGACGGAAAACACTGCCGAAACGGCTCATGATGATCGAACCGGTCAGCGAACCGGTGGCGGCCGCTGCAACCATGGTGCCCAGCGTGGTCTGGTCGGCACCGTAAACCACTTTCGCGACATACGGCATCAGGCCGTTGAACAGCGGAAATGCAGTCAGGTTGAGCAGGAAGGCCACCAGCATGGCGGCACGCAGCTGCGGAGCCTGCCAGACGTACGAGAGCCCTTCGCGCAGATCGCGCCATGGGGTTGCCTGTTGCTGTTCAGTCCGCCGTATGGCCTCCCCGCCTCCCGCCTTCAGCGTTAGCAAAAAACTTGATGCATAGAATACGACCACTACAACATAGGCAAACCCCATGCCCATGGCGGCAACGAGACCTGCGCCACTCAGCGCGCCGGCGATACGGGCTGAGTCCTGGGTCGTGCGCTGTATGCCCATCGCGCCCATCAAATGTGCAGGCGGCATGGATTCGCCGACAAGTGCCGTGCGCATGCCGATGTCCGACGGCCTCACCAGTCCCAGTACCGCAGTAATGCACATCACGATCACTGGGGTCACGGCTCCGCTAAATGCCAGGATCATGAGCACGGAAGCGAGTGCTGCGTAAAGGGCACGCATCGCACACAGCACATTGCGATGACCGATGCGATCGCCCATGACGCCGAACATCGGTGCCAGCAATGTGCCGATGTATTGCAGCGAGGCGAACAGCGTCAGCATCAATACCGATCGGGTCTCGACCAGCACGTACCAGCCGAGAATCAGAGTTTCCATCTCGAAGGCCCACGATGTCAGCAGGTCGGCGGGCCACTGGTAACGGAAACTGCGGACGCGAAATGGCGCCAGCATGGATGCCCTGCCGGGCGCATCCGCGCTCAATCCAGCACCATCAGCCAGTCGACAGCGGTTGCGCCCTGCGGCCCTGCGAGCACCGGATTGAGATCGAGTTCGGCGAGGCGTTCTCCCGCGGCGGCACCGAAGCGCGACACCGCGCTGACCATCTGCGCCAGCGCCTGCTTGTTCACCGGCGGCTTGCCGCGCACGCCGTCGAGCACGACGCGGCTTTTCAGCTCATCGAGCATGCGCAGCGCCTCGGCTTCGGTCACCGGGGCTGCGCGGAACGCCACATCCCGGAATACCTCGATCAGCACCCCGCCCAGCCCCACCATCACCACCGGTCCGAAGGTCGGATCGCGCTTGAGCCCGATCACCAGCTCGACGTCGCCTTGTGCCATTTTCTGCACCAGCACCCCGGCGATGCGTGCCTTCGGGTTGTAACGTTTGGCATTGGCCAGCAGTTCGGCATGAGCCGCCTTTACGGCGTCGGCATTGGCGAGATTGAGTGCAACACCCCTGGCCTCGGTCTTGTGCAGGATGTCCGGCGATTCGATCTTGAGCACCACCGGATAACCGAGGGCCGCGGCGGCAGTTGCCGCTTCCTCGGCGCTGGTGGCAAGTTTCGCCGGCGCGGTAGCAACACCGCATTGCGCGAGCAGCGCCTGCCCTTCGAGGCTGGCGACCGGTCCGGGCTGTGCCGGCAGCGCGAGCCGCGGCAGCGTGAGTGCCTGGCGTGCCACGGCATCGGCCAGCCAATGGCGGCGGGCTTCGGCATAGCGCATCAGTGCAGCCACGGCATCGACGGAGGGTTCGGCACTGCGCAAATAAGGTATTCCGGCAGCGCGCATCAACGGCACGGCAACGTCCGGCATGCCCATCCAGCACACGACAAACGGCTTGTTGGCCTGCGCCTTGGCTTCGATAAAACCCTGGACCGTGATTTCCGCGTATTTGTCAGTGAACGACAGCCAGACGATGGCGATATCGACACCGGGATCGGCGAGCAGGATTTTCAGGCTATCGCGCATCAGCGACGGATTGACCACGCCCTGCGCCGTGATGTCGACCGGATTGTTGGGTGACCCGAAGGCGGGAATCGTCGCCTTCAGGGTCCGGGTGGTTTCGTCCGTCAGTTTGGCCACGGTAAGACCCAGTTCTTCGGCGCGATCGGCCATCAGCGCACCGGCTCCGCCGGATCGGGTCAGAAATCCGATGCCCATCCCGGACGGGAGTGCGCATTGGGTAAAAATATCAACAAAATCAAGTATTTGTTCATCACTGCGGGCGCGAATGATGCCGTGCTGGCGCACCACGCCATCAAATACGGCGTCTTCACCGGCAAGCGACCCGGTGTGCGAGGCAATGGCTTTTGCGCCGGCATTGAAACGCCCGACCTTGGTCAGCACAAGCGGTTTGCCGCGCTGCATCGCTTCCCCGGCGACTTCGAGCAATCCGGGGCCGTTTTTGAGGCCTTCAATGTAACCCGCACCCACCGAGATGCGTTCCTCGGCGAGGATCGCGCGCATGATGTCGACGAATTGCAGATCGGCCTCATTGCCGGTATTCACGAAGTAACCGAAGTTGAGGCCGCGCTTGCGTGCAGTGCCGGTGGTGGCGGTGCCCAGGGCGCCGGATTGGGTCACGAATGCCGCAGGGCCATCGGGTGTGGGGCCCAGCGAAAACTGGCTGAACGTGGCCATCATGTTTTCGGCGACGTTGACCAGGCCCAGGCAGTTCGGTCCGAGTATGCGCAACCCGCTTTCGCGCACGGCTTTTTTCAGCTCGGCTTCGAGCTGGATACCTTCTCCGCCGACTTCGCTGAACCCGGAGCTGAACACCACCGCAGCCCTGGTCTGCTTCTTTCCCAGTTCGCGCAGGGTACCGGGCACATGTCTGGCAGGAACGGCAACCACCGCCAGATCAACAGGCCCGGGAATGGAGGCGACATCGGGATAGCATGGCAGGTCGAGCAGGGTCTGATACTTGGGATTAACCGGATACAGTTTGCCGCCGTATTGCTTGTCGACCAGCGCTTTCAGGGTTCGACCGTTGATCTTGTTGAAGTCTGAGGAAGCGCCGATGACTGCAATCGACTTTGGGTGCAGCAGCGCCTGTACTGCGTCGTTCATTTGTTGGACTCTGGGTTGAAGTGAACACGCGGCACGATAGCGGGAGCAACGGTGCGGGTCAAACCGCTACGTGATAGATTCAGCGCGGCGTGATCATACCGAGGAGAGGCAGCATGAAAAAAATCATGGCACCGGTTCTGGGGCTGTTGCTGACCGGTTTTGCGATACCTGCCCTGGCCCAAGCCCAGGCGTTCCCCTCGAAAGCCGTGCGCATGGTCATTCATTTCCCGCCGGGTGGACCCACCGATTTCGTGGGGCGCGCCCTGGCGCAAAGATTAAGCGAGAGCTGGAAACAGCAGATCGTGGTTGAAAACCGTCCTGGTGCGAACGGCATCATCGGCGTCGAAACGGTACTGCGCGCCCAGCCCGACGGGCATACGCTGTTGTTCGGCACTTCGGGTTCGCTGGCGCTGGCGCCGGCAACCAACAAAAAGCTGCCCTATGACGTTTTCAAGGATCTCGCGCCGATCACGCTGGTGGTGATCAATCCGCAGATACTGGCTGTTCACCCCTCCCTGCCGGTGCGCACTGTGGGTGAGCTGGTAAAACTGGCCAAGGCCAAGCCCGGCGAAATCAACTACGGCAGCGTAGGACCCGGCAGCCCGCAGCATCTGG